>ENA-OROO01001206-OROO01001206.1-human-gut-metagenome-genome-assembly--contig:-NODE-1206-length-14006-cov-6.618379_pt1 | contig 14006 bp, 16 predicted proteins | sample MGYA00242130_ERZ509052 | MGnify/ENA primary metagenome ERZ509052 (study PRJEB26280, sample SAMEA2338730) | human gut metagenome | biome: human gut; feature: human-associated habitat; material: faeces... | reverse complement strand
TCCAAGTGACTGATTCTTCCAGGCTGCCGTACGAATCTCCTTACGTGAGTTCGTAGTCATATCAAACAAATAAAGATGTTCTACCGGAGCTTCCATTTCTCCCGGCATTTGATATTTGTAGGTTTCCAGTGTAGGACGGGGACTAGCCACTGCATTAATCACCCACAACGGTTTTACAGCACGGTCATCAGAAACAACCGTTACAAAGTGTTTGGAGTCTGGAGACCATGCACCCCAGGCATAACGGCGTTTGCCATTGCAAAGTGTATCTGTATTCAACAAGCTATAAGGTATTCCATAGCCAAAATCCGGTGTTCCGTCTGTCGTCAGCTGAACTTCCACAATTGTACTGTCCTTTTCATCCTTCTGTGCCTTGCGATAGTCAGCAATGCTCATCTTATAAAGGTTACAATCCTTGGCATATACAACCGTTTGTCCGTCGGGTGATACGGAAGCCCATCCTTTCCGGTCAGCTTCCTTTTCCTTATCCGTCAAATGAGTCAGCTTCTGTGTCGGATAATCATAAGAGAAATAGAAGACCTGCTTTTCTTTCTTATCCTTCTTGTTCTTATCATCTGACTTCTTGTCCTGAGAAGAAACAATCTCAAAAGTAAATGTACGTCCGTCTTCTCCAGCCTTCAAGTTACGGACAGGGATCTGACGGGCTTCGAAAGGATCCTGCACAATTTCCGTCAGTTGAGCAGCCAGTTTCTCACGGTCAAAAAGTAATTTCTTTGTACGTGCAACAGGATCAACGACATACCAGAAAGTTCCTTCACTCGTTTTATACTCAAACCAGAAACAGTTTCCTTTTTGGAACCAGTGAGGATCCACCTTGGTAGAAAACAACATGTTCTTCAGTTTGGAACCGGTAAATTTCTCTGCCTGTAAATATTCGGGATGGCGTTCCTGAGCAGCTACCGGCATAAAAGCTGCCATACCTCCCGCAAGCAGAATGGTCAACATTAATTTTCTCATTTTCACTTATCTTGGTTTACAAATTATTGTCAGGCACAGAATCCCCGCAATCTCCAGACAGGCAGCTTCCTTGCTCCCTCTGACCGAACAAAATTACAAAGAATTCCTCTTCCTACGCATATAAACAAAGCCTGCTCCTTTTCTGTCTCCAGACAAAAGGAACAGGCTTCATCAGCAATATATCAAGCTACTTTTAAGGATTTGCTCTGATCCATAAAACTGCCATTTTATTTACTCCTAAAACACAAAACGGAGAATGTCGTTAAAATTGGCCCAGATCAACAGGCCAAAGAGCAAGAACATTCCTACCATCTGAGCATACTCAAGGAACTTGTCACTTGGCTTACGACGGGCTACAAGTTCATACAATAAGAACAGAACGTGTCCTCCATCCAATGCCGGAATCGGCAGAATATTCATGAAAGCCAGAATAATGGAAAGAAAAGCCGTCATTGACCAGAAGCGCTGCCAATCCCAGACTTTCGGGAAAATACTTCCGATTGTTCCAAAGCCTCCCACGCTCTTGGCTCCTTCTTTTGTGAATACATATTTCATATCATTCACATAACCCTTGAGGGTATTGATGCCCAAAGCGACACCGGCAGGGAATGATTCAAAGAAACCATAAGTCAGACGAGTCGGCTGATAACCCGGATTCATGGAATAGGCCAGTACCTTAAACTGGTCATCCGTTGTAACATTTACTGTATCACGTACTCCTGCCCGTGAATATACGAGCGAGAAAGATGCTGATGATTTCTGTTCTACCTCCGACCGCAAACGAAGTTCACCGAGCTGTTCCGTAAATTCATTCCAGGAATGCAACGGTGTTCCGTTAAAGGAAATCAAGGAGTCTCCCTTCTGCAAACCGGCTTTCGCAAATCCTCCATCGGCCAAAACAGAATCGACAACATTAGGGATCAACATGTCCACAAATGGAGGATCTTCCTTTGCAATCTCCAGCAAACTGATTTCCGGCATGAGAATCTGCTCTTTCTTTCCATCACGCAATACAACGACTTCACGTGCTTCAGCCAGGCTACGGAGCATATCAACATTATAACGTGTCAGCTCCTTTCCATCCGCACTGACCAGAATATCTCCGTCACGGAAACCGATTTCACGCGCCGTTTCATTAAACTTCATTCCATAACTCATGTCTTTCAGGGCGATATACTGATCTCCCCAGGTGAACAGAATCATAGAATAAATAAACAAAGCCAGCAAAAAATTCATCAATACTCCCCCGATCATGACCAGAAGGCGTTGCCATGCTGGCTTCGAACGAAACTCCCACGGCTGAGGCGGTTGCTTCATCTGCTCGGTATCCATTGATTCATCAATCATTCCTGAAATCTTGCAATAACCTCCCAAGGGAAGCCAGCCGATTCCATATTCAGTCTCGCTATTTTTAGGCTTGAACTTGAAAAGCGAGAACCAGGGATCAAAAAAGATATAAAACTTCTCTACACGAATCTTAAAAAGACGGGCAAAGAAAAAGTGTCCTCCTTCGTGAATGATAACCAGCAACGAAAGGCTAAGTACCAGTTGAAGGGCACGAATCAAAAATGTTTCCATTCTACTCTTGTTTTACTTTTCTATTACTAATTTCTAATATTTTACTTTTAAGGACTATTTACTTTTAGAAAAAGAAGGTGCATTGATAACCAGTTCAGCCGCGATTCGACGGGTTTCTGCATCAGTGGCCACATAATCTGCGTATGTAGGTTCCTTAATAAACGGAACTTTGCTCATTGCCTGCTCTATGACATCACTCATTCCCAGGAACGAGATACGGTCCTGCAGGAAAGAAGCCACAACTACTTCATTGGCCGCATTAATGATACAAGGCATATTTCCTCCCTGATGAAGAGCTTCATAAGCCAAAGCCAGATTACGGAAGCGTTCTGTATCCGGAGCTTCAAAAGTCAGCGTATGACACTTCACGAAATCCAGTCTTTCTCCGGAGAGACTCTCGCGGACCGGATAGGAGAATGCATATTGAATAGGCAAACGCATGTCCGGAACTCCCAGTTGGGCCTTTACGGCACCGTCAGCAAATTCTACCATTGAATGAATGACAGACTGCGGATGAACGACAACCTCTATCTGCTCAGGGCGCATGCCAAATAGCCAACGTGCCTCGATCACTTCAAAGCCCTTGTTCATCATAGAAGCAGAGTCAATGGTAATTTTGGCTCCCATACTCCAGTTGGGATGTTTCAAGGCTTGTTCTTTGGTCACAGTTTGAAGCTGCTCCCTGGTAAAGGTACGGAAGGGACCTCCTGAAGCCGTCAGAATCACTTTACTAACCGGATTTCCGGGTTCCAGGCATTGGAATATTGCAGAATGCTCCGAATCAACCGGCAAGATCGGTGTATGATATTCCGCTGCCAGAGCATTGATCAGTTCTCCGGCAACCACCAGTGTTTCCTTGTTTGCCAAAGCAATGGCCTTACCTGCCTTAATAGCATTGATAGTCGGTCGAAGCCCCGCATATCCTACCATTGCGGTCAATACAATGTCAATCGGACCTGATTCAACGACCTGACAAAGGGCATCCTCTCCAGCATAAACCTTAATCGGCAGATCGGAAAGAGCTTCTTTCAGTCTGGCATATTTATCCTTATTGGCGATTACAACAGCTTCCGGATGAAACTTACGGGCCTGCTCAGCCAGCAAATCCACCTGGTTATTAGCTGTCAGAACATACACTTCATACAAGTCGGGATGTTCGGCAATCACTTCCAGCGCCTGTGTCCCGATTGATCCTGTAGAACCTAATATTGCTATTTGTTTCTTCATAACCTTTAAAATACTACATATTTAGCCGGATTGACAGGGTTTCCCTTATGCCACACTTCAAAATGCAGATGAGGAGTGTCCTTTTCATTGCCACTTTTACCTACCAGTGCAATGACCTCTCCCCCTTTCACCTTGTCACCTTCTGTTTTCATCAATGAACCACAATGTTTGTAAACAGTCACAAAGTTTTGTGTATGTTGAATCTGAACTACATAACCGGCATCTGCCGTATAAGTAGCCAGAATAACTGTACCATCCAATGCTGCTACTATACTTTCATTGGGACTGGCTGTCAGATCCACCCCAAAATGCTTCTCCTCCGGATTAAAGTTTGTCGCCATTACTCCACGAGTAGGACGTCTGAAATTCAATCCGATAGCGCTATGGGCATCGTTGACAGCCGTCAGATTATAACGCTCACGTTCTTCATACTTTTTACGAAAAGCATCTTCTTCCGCAGTCCGTTCCATCAGTTCCTCGGCACGCTGGTTAGCCAGCGAGTCTATGGACTTGACTGTGTCAGCCTTTACCTCTCCGCTCAGAATATCACGAATGTTCATAATATAATGATTTTGACGAGCCAGAGCTTCCTCCAGAGAATCCGCACGGAGCGCATTGGTCACGACTTGAGTACGCAACTCGCTGTTCATATATCCGGGCAGATAGTTGCGCAAGGGAGTAAAAGCAATAATGGATGCGGCAATCAGAAATATGACGGTCGATGCAGCAAGCAAGACTGAAAGCCCGTTAAGCTTCGACACATGAATACCCACTACCTCTTCCAAGGTATTCTCATTGATAATAGTCAGTTTATATTTAAACTTGATATTATGCCAGAATGCTTTACGACCTTTCCTTTTCATATCAGTACCTTATTAGTTCATTCACAATCCGTCAGTCCAACAACCCGTCGGGAATGTCCACCTTGAGAATCTTCTTCTTGCGGTCAATATCAAGAATAAACTCTTCATGAGCCGGCAACAGAACTTCCTCATCTCCGTTTTCGATGACAAAAAGCACATTCATGGTAGCATCATCCACATCAACGACTGTACCCAGACATCCGTGATGAATATCCTCTACCCGAAAGCCTATAAAATAGTTCCACGACGAGATTTCCTCCTGATCATCCATAAACTTCACGGGATAATAAACCTCCACATTGGTCAGGGTCCGTGCTTTTTCAGTTGAATCAATCCCTTCAAACTTTACCAAAGCGACATTATCCGAACGGAAACGATATTCTTCGATAAAGAAAGGAACCAAAATTCCATCAAGCAGAAGAACCAGATAATCGCAATCCTCCACCCGGTCAAAAATATCGTCAGTAAAGGTAAAGGATACTTCTCCTTTCACCCCATGCGGTTTATTGATAATACCGATCTTAAAAACTTCCTCTTTCTTAATCATACCTAAATGAATTAAGGCAAACGAGTGATTCGCGCACCCAATGCAGTGAGTCGCTGTTCTATATTCTGATAGCCGCGGTCAATCTGTTCGATGTTGTGTATCCGGCTTACTCCGTCAGCACTCAATGCTGCAATAAGCAAAGCAATTCCTGCACGGATATCCGGAGAAGTCATGTTTCCGCCTCTGAGACAGAAATTACGGTCATGACCGATCACGACAGCTCTGTGAGGATCACACAGGATGATCTGTGCTCCCATATCTATAAGTTTATCAACAAAGAACAGACGGCTTTCAAACATCTTCTGATGAATCAGCACACTTCCCTTCGCCTGAGTGGCCACTACCAGAATGACACTCAGCAAGTCAGGTGTAAGTCCCGGCCATGGGGCATCAGCAATGGTCATGATAGATCCGTCAATGAAAGATTCAATCTGATAATGTTCCTGTCTGGGAACAAAAATATCATCTCCCCGTTGTTCCAGCTGAATACCCAGACGACGGAAGCTGTCAGGAATAATCCCCAGATTCTCATACGACACATTACGGATAGTTATCTCACTGGCTGTCATTGCTGCCATACCGATGAAACTACCTACTTCAATCATATCGGGCAATACACGATGTACACAGCCTTTCAGGGAAGTTACACCTTCAATTGTCAGCAAATTAGAGGCGATACCTGAGATACGTGCACCCATACTGTTTAACATTCGGCAAAGTTGCTGAACATAAGGTTCGCACGCTGCATTATAAATAGTAGTAGTACCTTCAGCCAGAACAGCTGTCATAATAATGTTGGCCGTACCTGTTACGGAAGCCTCATCAAGCAGCATATAAGCTCCTTTCAGATGATCTGCCTGAATACGGAAAATACCTCTGGCTGAATCATAAGTGAATTCTGCTCCCAGTTTACTGATACCCAGGAAATGTGTATCAAGACGGCGACGGCCGATTTTATCTCCTCCTGGCTTGGAGATCAGTGCACGTCCGAAGCGAGCCAGCAACGGACCAACCAGCATGACGGAACCTCTCAGCTTTGAGCAGCGCTGCAAAAATTCCTGACTCTCCAGATAGGCCGTATCCACTTCATCTGCACGGAAGGTATAAGTGTCTACTCCCGTACGGGAAACTTTGACTCCCATATCCCGCAAAAGCTGAATCAGATTGTTCACGTCGAGAATATCAGGAATGTTCTCAATAGTCACTTCCTCACTGGTGAGCAGAGTCGCACACACCACCTGTAGTACCTCATTCTTAGCTCCCTGAGGGACGATCTCGCCCTGAAGCCGATGTCCTCCTTCAATCACAAATGATGCCATACCAAACCAAGATTTGATTATTCTATTAATATTTCTTTTTCTGTGAACCTCCCATCTGCTTTTTACGCGGGATGAAAGGGCGCTGTTCTGCCAACCGGAAATCAGCAGTCGAGAGCTGTACCTTACCGTCAGCAAGCAAGGAAAGATCATCAAAAATCTTCTGATCTTCCACACTGTCCTTATTCCAGTTCAGGTAATCTCTTTTCATATGACTGGCTACAAGGAAAAGCAAGCGCTGCTTCTCTTCACCATCGGGCATGTCTGCTGCGGTCTTTGCCAGATCTTCAATAAAACGGCCGTAATGACGGAACCGGATATTCTTTTGAGGATACGACAAACGGTCAGGTTTCACTTCCAGGCTTTCTCGCTTTACGACTTCCACAGGATAGTCGATATCCAGTTGAAAATCCGACATAATAGCCAGATGATCCCATAATCTTCGATTAAAATCAGCCGAATCTCTCAGCGCAGGAAACATCCCTCCCATAATATTCACTATCGTGCGTGCACACCGTTGGCGCTCCTCACGATCTTCAATGGTCAGCGCATGATCTACCATGTGCTGTACACTTCTGCCATATTCAGGCAGCGGAAGCTTGCGTTGTTGTGTATTATATTCCATAATGTCTTGATCCGTTGTTGTTCATATTCATTAAATCAGCTTCTTAGGTTTTGAAGCCACGAATTCTTTGAGATAAAATGGCTCAAAGTAAGCTACATCCCGAAATTCCTCACGGGCTATCGCTTTTTCAGCCAGAGGAAACATCCAGCGAGCCAGCGGACGGATATCATCTACGAAATGAGCATTCGGATGCGTCAAGGCTTCACGGCATTTACCTGCTCCGTTCCCGAAGAAGTATACCGGCCCCCGTTCCAGAAACTCCAGATAAGGATTCGCACCCGGTTCAACGATATCAGCACCGGCAGGGCGTAAGGGATGCAATGCACGGTCGTATACAGCTGCATATACTTCTGCACGTCGGGCATCGATCATCGGGCAAAGCATCGCGTCATCTTCCAGATCTTTTCCCAGCAACACCGGTACACACATCACCTCAAGAGTAGGAAGTCCCACCAACGGAACATTCAGTCCGAAAGCCAAACCTTTAGCCATCGAAACGCCGATTCGCAATCCTGTATAAGATCCCGGACCGCAGCTCACTGCTACAGCATCAACAGGTAAAGCATGACTATCGGCAAAAGACATAGCCTCGTCAACGTACACTCCTAACAGTGAGGCATGTGACGGACCGTCAAAGTTTTCTTTACTAAACACTGAAGCCCCATCATGGCTCAATGCAACGGAGCATGTTTCCGTAGATGTTTCTATATGCAATATGCAGGACATAGCTTGATTCTTTTTTATATTATGTAGGGTGCAAATATACACTTTTATTTGCACTTAATTTCCATAAAATGGTTACTTTTGCAAAAAAATACATTAGTTATGATACAATCAATGACCGGATATGGCAAGGCGACTGCCACTTTCGGAGACAAAAAAATTTACGTAGAAATCAAATCGTTAAACAGCAAGGCGATGGATTTGTCCACCCGCATTGCTCCGTTATACCGCGAAAAAGAAATGGAGATCCGCAACCTGATTTCCAAAACACTAGAACGCGGGAAAGTAGATGTCAATCTTTGGATTGAAAAAGAAGCGGCAGAAGCTGCAACTCCCATCAACACTGCACTCCTGCAGAATTACTATCAACAAATCAAGACTATTTCCGAAACATGCAATATTCCGTTACCGGAAGACTGGTTTGCTACCCTGCTTCGTATGCCGGATGTCCTTACTCGTGTAGATATTCAAGAACTGACAGAGGAAGAATGGAATACGGTCAGAAAGGCTGTAGAGGAAGCCTTGCAGCATGTGGTTGACTTCCGCAAGCAGGAAGGAGCAGCTCTGGAAAAGAAATTCACCGAAAAGATTGACAACATCGAACGGTTGCTGAAATCCATCGAAACTTATGAAAAAGAGCGCGTAACCAAAATCAGAGAGCGAATCACTGAAGCTCTGGAAAAATCGCTCAGCATCGATTACGACAAGAATCGTCTGGAGCAGGAACTAATCTACTACATCGAAAAACTGGATATCAACGAAGAGAAACAGCGTCTCAGCAATCATTTAAAATATTTCAGAGAAACCATGGCCGGAGGACACGGACAAGGTAAGAAACTGGGTTTCATTGCTCAGGAAATGGGACGTGAAATCAACACCACCGGCAGTAAGTCCAATCATGCCGAAATGCAAAATATCGTAGTTCAGATGAAGGACGAACTGGAACAAATTAAGGAACAAGTCTTAAATGTAATGTAAGTATGAACGGAAAGCTTATTATTTTTTCAGCCCCGTCCGGTTCCGGCAAATCAACCATTATCAATTATTTGCTGCAACAGAATTTGAACCTGGCCTTTTCCATATCGGCAACCAGCAGAGCGCCTCGCGGCAACGAACAAAACGGAGTAGAATATTTCTTCCTGACCCCTGAAGAGTTCAAACAGCGGATTGCACAGGGTGAATTCCTGGAATACGAAGAAGTTTACCCGAACCGCTTCTATGGAACACTGAAAAGTCAGGTTGAAAAACAGCTGGCTGCAGGTCAGAATGTTATTTTCGACGTAGACGTAGTAGGCGGATGCAACATCAAAAAATTCTATGGGGAACGGGCTCTTTCCGTATTTATCCAACCCCCTTCAGTAGAAGAACTCCGCAAACGTCTGAACGGACGCGGTACGGATGCACCCGAAGTTATCGAAAGCCGTGTGGCAAAAGCTGAATTCGAACTGGGATTTGCCAAGCAGTTCGATGTAGTGATTGTCAATGACAATCTGGAAACAGCTGAAGCTGAAGCATTACAAGTAATCCGGAATTTCATCAATCAATAAGCCATGCCCAAAGACCCTAAAAAAACAATCCGGATAATGATGATACTCTGTATCTTCATCGGACTGGCAGCCTTAGCGGTTGCCATCGTTGCCGTAGCAAAAGAAGAATATATCATCACAACTGCTATGCTGCTGGTTGGAGCATGGCAAATTGTCAATTACCGTAAATGGAAAAAGAACCTTTGAGAACAGGGATATTCGGAGGTTCGTTCAATCCCGTCCACATCGGCCATCTGGCACTGGCCAACTACCTGTGCGAATATGGCGAAGTGGACGAGGTTTGGTTTCTGGTTTCTCCCCAAAACCCGTTCAAGCAGCAAAGCGAACTGCTTGATGACCATACCCGTCTGGAACTGGTTCAGAAGGCTGTAGCCGGATATTCCCGTTTCCGCGCTTCCGACTTCGAATTTTCTTTGCCACGCCCTTCGTATACCATCCACACACTTCAGGCACTGTCTGCAGCTTATCCGGAACGTGAATTCTACCTGATTATCGGCGCAGACAACTGGCAAGCATTCCAGAAATGGAAATCACCGGAAATCATTCTTGAACAATATCATTTGCTGATTTATCCGCGACAGGGATATACCCTTGATGAATCCAGCCTCCCGTCACGTGTCAAAGCCGTACACAGTCCTCTGCTGGAAATCAGTTCAACTTTCATCCGGGAGAGTCTGGCACAAGGAAAAGATATCCGCTATTTCCTGCATCCGGAAGTTCACCGGATCATTCAGGAACGGAAACTTTACCAGCAATTCTGATTGAATTGCCCCGTTCTATTCCTTATGAAGAACGATCAGAACCACTTCACTGGGAGTAAATAACCGTACATCTTTACGGGAAGTTCCGATACCATTGCTGATGACAACAGGAATTCCCCGGCTGTTTTTCTTCAGACCGGTCAAAAAACGATTCCCGTATTTAGAGAAACGGGCCGGTGTCCAGCGCTTGAACAGACTGACCTGCCCGCCATGCGTATGTCCGGCCAGTACCAGGTCGGTATTGGAAACGTCCACATCCTCCACATAGTCCGGTGTATGCGTCAGCAGAAGAACGAAATCTTCCGGTTGCAGAGATAACGTAGGAGACACTCCGTTCTGTTTCAGATCAAACGGATTCCGTACTCCGGCCAGCAAAATAAACTCCGTTCCTTTCCAAAGTGTATCTGTCTGATGTTCCAACAGACGGACACCTGTACGCTGCATCGCCAGACGTACCTGACGGTCCACCTCACCGCGTTCATGGTTCCCCATCACTGCATAAGTTCCATAGGGCGTCTGTATCCGGGATAAAGCGTTAAATAAAGAATCCATGTTTCCGCCTGCCCTTCCACAATAATCTCCTCCCAGCAGGAGCACATCTGCATCCAGCAACTGAAGCGTATGAATCAGATGGGGAAGCCGCCGGGCCGTAAAACGGCTTTCATAATGGAAATCCGTAGCAAATGCTACCCGGAAACCGTCAAAAGAATCGGGTAGCTGTGCACTGTAGAAATCATATTGACGGACTCTCCCCACTCCTTTCGAGGGAGTCAGAGAGGCTGTTGCACAAGAAGTCAGCAGTATGGTGGCCACCAATGCAAACAGCCATATCTTTCTTTGCCACACAAGCATTTTATTTTTGCATGATACGACGAAGTACCCAGTAACCACCGACAATCTGCAGCAGCATACCCGGCAGACCGATCCGGAAGTCCTGCAAAGCCAGGCGCAAGTCACCGACATAAGCCCATTCAGCTAAAGTTCCGACAACCTGATAAAACAGAACAACGGCCAGTAATCCTTTCCAGGATACATTCTTGAACCGGGCAGCAACAAAGCCAGCCGCAACAGCCAGCAGCAGAGACTTGGTCAGAATAGCCGGCAAAACAGCCGGTGCAGGCATCCCGAAGAGCCAGGAATTGACCAGCGGAGAAGCGATGGCGGTCAGCAAACCAACCTTCCATCCATACTTATAGGCTCCTACCAGCGTAAAAAATAAATCGGCAGCCAGATGATTCCTCCTTGCGGAATCAGATGAAAAAGCTGTGGCAATACCACATTGCCCAATATAAACAAACATGCCATCACATAGGTTCTGACCTCACGATAGCCATACGTATACAATTTTACAGTTGCTTCCATTCTTATTTCTTCATTGAGTTTATAAATTCATCAATCAGCGGCAGACACTGGGCTGCCGTCTTCGCATCCTTGCACAAGGTTTCCAGCGGACAGAAACCGGTACGGGCCCGATTGCGGATCGAAGGTACCTTTTCCCCGTACGACACACGCACCGGACTTTCAGCCAGCAAGGAAAGAGCAGGCTCACTGATCACATCCGCATGCAGTTCCGCCACTCCTCCCAGAATCATCAGGGCTGCAGCTCCTTTACCGACAACCTTATCTGCCAGAAAAGCTCCCTGCAAGAGTTCCGGATTTTCGGAACGGAGCCGATACAAATCAGCCACACCGCGTTCAGAAAAGGTATGTATCTTTCCGTCCTTCTGCAATACCAGAGAGTAACCACCTTCGTGAAGAAGGCTTACCAGTTCACCCATCATAAGGTTTCCTGCTTCAGGCGTTCCACATAAGCATCAATCCGATGCAGTTCCTTCGGTATATTAATACTCTGAGGGCAATGCGGAGTGCACTGGTTACACCCGATGCAATGACTGGCCTGGCGAAGTTTCGGGACACTGCGGTCGTAACCGATCAGATAGGCACGACGTGCTTCCCGATAATTGGCATCCTGCGAACTCTGAGGAATATTTCCTTCGTTCAGACACTTGTTATAGTGCAGCAGAATACCCGGTATATCCAGTCCATAAGGACAAGGCATACAGTATTTGCAGTCATTACACGGAATGGTATCGAATTCCATCATCAGCGTTGCCGTATCATGCAGGAAGCGGATTTCCTCTTCCGTCAGCGGCTGCAACGGCGCATAGGTACGCAGGTTATCCTGAAGATGTTCCATCCGCGTCATGCCGCTCAGCACTGTCAGTACGTCCGGATAAGTTCCCGCATAACGGAATGCCCATGAAGCCACACTGCGTTCCGGCTCCCGTTCTTTCAGCCGGGCCATGATATTATCGGGCACATTGGAAAGACGTCCTCCCAGCAACGGTTCCATAATAATTGCCGGAATGTTTCGCTTGGCCAGTTCAGCATACAGGTATTCGGCATCGGTATTGGTCGGATTGATCTGCTTGGCATACTTCCAGTCCAGATAGTTCAGCTGAATCTGAACGAAATCCCATTTGTACTCATCATGACGGGAAAGCAGATAGTCGAATACACGGATGTCTCCATGATAAGAAAATCCGAGGTTACGGATACGTCCGGCCTTCCGTTCTTCCAGCAGGAAATCGAGGACTCCGTTCTTCACATAACGCGATTCGAATTCTTCCATACCATTTCCCATGCCGATTGCATGCAACAGCATGTAGTCTATATAATCCACCTTCAACTCCTTAAACGAGTTGTGATACATGGCCAGCGAAGCTTCCCTGCTCCATGTAGCGGGCGAGAAATTCGAAAGCTTGGTAGCAAAAATACTTGTCACGCGGATAACGGCTGAGGGCAATACCCGTTGCCTGTTCTGATTTACCCTGGCAATAAGCCGGAGACGTATCAAAATAGTTCACTCCATGGGCAATGGCATAATCCACCATCTGGTTCACCATTTCCTGATCAATTTCTTCCTTTCCCTCCCGGGCACTCCGTCCTCCTACAGACGGCAGACGCATCATGCCGAATCCCAGCAGAGAAACCTTGTCTCCGGTTGAAGGATTGGTACGGTAAGTCATCTGACCGGTCGGTATCTCTTCCACCGCATTCGTCCCGTCCTTCTTACCATCACAGGAAGCCACTCCTACCGCCGTTGCTCCGGCAGCTCCCATCAGCTTCAGAAAGCTGCGGCGGGATATTTCTTTGTTATTTGTCATATCTGTCTTTCTTAAATCCGTTAAAACAATGAACAGTTTTCTGCAACCACCTTACACCATCCGGTGCATCTCATGCCCTTCCACATAAATGGCACTGAACGGACGTGACGGACAAAGGTTTTCACAAGCTCCGCATCCGATACACCGTTCCACATTGACAGCCGGAATTTTCAAAGAATCCGGATTTCCCGGCTCGGAAGGAATCATCTGAATCGCTCCCACCGGACAATGACGGGCACAATTTCCACATGCTACCCCATCAGTCAGTACCACACAGTTCTTCTTCACCCATACGGCATGACCGATCTGTGTAGACGACTTGTCTTCCACCGTGATCGGACGGATTGCTCCGGTCGGACATACATCCGAACAGCGGGTACACTCCGGCCGGCAATATCCGCGTTCATAAGACATCTCCGGCTGCATCAGTTTCATCAGGTCGGTAGAAGGACGGAGAACTCCGTTAGGGCAGGCAGACACGCACAACTGACAGGCCGTACAGTGCTGGGCAAAATGACGGGCACTCCACGCTCCCGGCGGAACAATCGGTGTGTTCCGGTGAGGAATCTGCTTGTCTTCAATGACGGCCAGGCCGCCGTCGACTTTCTTTTCCTGAGCCTTCAGTGTCGTTGCGGCAGCCAACAGGGCTGTCGATGCCAGGAAACTGCGGCGGG
>ENA-OROO01001180-OROO01001180.1-human-gut-metagenome-genome-assembly--contig:-NODE-1180-length-14222-cov-4.536387_pt1 | contig 14222 bp, 15 predicted proteins | sample MGYA00242130_ERZ509052 | MGnify/ENA primary metagenome ERZ509052 (study PRJEB26280, sample SAMEA2338730) | human gut metagenome | biome: human gut; feature: human-associated habitat; material: faeces... | reverse complement strand
TGTATGTATTTCGTCAATAAATAAAATAACTTTCTCTTTTTGTTTTAATTCTTCTGCACTTATAGCTTGCACATATCCAATTAAATGTGCAGCCTCTTCACCTAATGGATATACTCTTGCATCAACACTTGTTATTTTTATTCCTGGTATTTCTAGCAATTTGTCTTTTAATTCTGTATTATCTGCTGAAACTTTTTTTATTGGCACAAATGTGTCATCCTTAACATATGATGATGATATTTGTTTATTTATGTAATCTGTTGAAACACCTGTTAATTCTGATATTTTATTTATGTTTGTTTCTTTATTTTCTCCTAGTTTGCCTGGTACAATTCCAACACTTGAAATACTACCATTTTCAGCAAGTTTTTCTCCATTTCTGTCAAGAATCTCTCCTCTTTTTGCTGATAATGTAGAGACTCTCACTTTATCAGTACTTCTTAACTCTGGAAAAATCATACTAGAAGTCCAACTTATTTTATATTCTTTATTTTCTTTATATTCTTTAGTTGTGGTTACTTGTTGGTTATTTGTTGGTTGATTGTTGGTTACTTGTTGGTTATTTTGAGTATTATTTTGTTGGTTAAGTTTTTCCTCTCTTTGTTGATAATTATCATATTTTACAATAGTTACCAAAGAATATTTGTTGGTTACATCGATGGTTATTTCGTTGGTTGAAATTAACTTATTTAATGATGTTCTCACCTGCTGCTCTGTCAAACTGGTTTCCTTGCTTAATTTTTTTCTTCCAGTTACGACCTGACCTCTTTTAATAATTCTTCCTTGCCACTTTTTATCTTCCCAATTAGCTATCAAAAGCAAATGGATAAATAATATTTTTGTGTTATTATCGTTGTACCACTCCCACTTTAACATCTTTCTATGAAGTTTTATAAAACTCTTGTTATCATCCATATTGCCTCCATCTTTGCTCTACCAAAATCCCCTATTTGACAAAAATCATACAATTTGTTATAATTATGTATGTAAAAAGTTAACACGAACTTTTTATTTTTGTTATTTGTCTGCTAATTGGATGCCAGTCTCGTTAGCAGACATTTTTTTATCATAACTTTTATTATCTTCGACTACTATTAAAGTTATCAATATTAATAAACCATAGAATATAATTATTCCTTTATTTCTGCTTAAGAATGTTTTCATTTACATCACCGCCTTTCTCATTTTATTTGCTTCTCTTCTAATTAAAGCAACATCTATATTTAACTTCTCTACTACTTTTCTAGTAGGAACTAATATAGGCCTAGTTTTGAAATAAAATTCATTGTTTTTATCCATTTCATCACAGATTGATTTTCTAAAATTATTTATCGCATTAGTTCCTAATGGTAATATAATTTTTAAGTCTTCTGTGCTTAGCCATGGCTTATTTAAAACTTTTTCCTGTTCAATATAATTGCTAACAGGTCTTTTTTTACTTTTTCCCATTTTATTTTCCTTTCTCGTGCTAGATTTGTTTAGGATATTCCAGTATCTATCTTATTTTTCTTCGTGCATATTTGCACAAACATTTTCAAAAAAAATTGCCTTATCAGTTTTATAAAAATTCAATAACTCTTCCAATCTCTCTACGGATAATCCATTCGCATTATTTTCATATCTTCTAAGAGTTTCACGATTAATATTTAAACTATCGGCAACATCTTCTAACTTAAGATTGTTTCTTATTCTAATAATCTTTAGTTCGTTTCCTATTGATTTTTGCATTGTTTACCTCCTAACTAACACCATTATATCGTGCATATATGCACTTGTCAATAGAAAATGTGCAAATTTACACAAAAAAAGTTGTTTTTTTTATTTTTTATGTTATAATTTAATAAGAAGGAGGAATGGAATGGCTGAGTTTCTAAACAACAATATCAAATACTTAAGAGCCAAAGAAGGGATTTCACAACAAGGATTGGCTGATAAGATAGGCATAGACAGATCTACAGTATCAAGAATCGAAAATAACGAAATTGAAACAACCATAGATAATGCAATAAAAATAGCTAAAGCTTTGAATGTCACGATCTATGATTTAGTTGGTAGAGATTTAAGGCTAGCTATCGATGAAAATACTTCCCCCATTGAGAAAAAACATGAAGAATACAAAAGAATACTAAGAGAAAAGGGTTTAATGGATGAAAACGAAAATATTGATGAAGAAAGCCTAAACAAGTTATTAAAAATAGCAGATATGATAGATGGAATAAATAAAAAAGAGAACTAATAATAGTCTTCTAGTATTAAAAAATACAATGATAACTTAATTTTACGATATTTAAGTAATTTTACTAAATCATTGTACTTTATATATAACCACCCCTATTACATTATAGGGTACAAATTAATAATTTACTTAAAAATATGCTAGTACAGGTATTTTTAAAATATATAATAGAAATGGAGGTAAACATGAACAAACAATTCACTTTTAATTCACCAATGAAGGATGGAAAAACTATAATAACTATTGATGATGGAAGAATGACCATATCTAGGCCAGGAGTTTTATCAAAGTTTTCACATGGTTTTTCAGGTGAAAAAACAGTATTGATAGAAAATATATCAGCTGTACAGTTGAAAAAAGCAGGTTTCTCTAGAGGCTATATACAATTTATAATGCCAGGTGCTATAGAAAAAAAGAGTGGAATTACAAATGGTGACATAGATGAAAATATAGTTTACTTTGAAGGTAAAAAATATAATGATGATGCTGAAACTATTAAATTATACATTGAAAATTATAATTTATATAAAAAAAATAATGGTAATTCCACTACTATCAATCAACAGATTACAAAAAATAGGTATGATGAATTAAGGCAATTAAAAGGTTTGTTGGATGATGGAATTATCGATCAAGAAGAATACAATAAAGAAAAAGAAAAAATGTTAAATTAAAAAAAGACTAGAACTGCTGGAACAGAACTAGTCAAAGCACATAAAGCAATCAAAATCTAGCACGATTAGGATTTTTCTATGCAATATAATTATAGCATAGAAACAATTCCATTTCAACAATAAAATGAAAGGAAAGTGATTTTTATGCCAGTATATAAAACAAAAACAGAAAAAACTAAAGATAATAAGACATGGTACTTTAAATGTAATTATAGAGATATTTATGGAAATATAAAACAAAAGAAAAGTAAGAAGTTTTCTACTAAAGAAGAAGCAACTAAGGAAGAGGCAAGATTTCTACTATCTATTGGAGAAACTAGTAAAAACAGGAAGATGACATTTAATAATGTTTATGAAGAATTTATCTTAAAAAAACAAGAAGAAGTTAGACAAACAACCCTAAATAAAATAAAAAACTATTATAAGCATATACAGCCATATTTAGGAAATATCTCCATTGATAAATTAACATTAGCGCAATACAAAAAATGGAAAGCTGAATTAAATAACAAAAAGTTATGTTGTTCATACAAAAATAAAATATATAAACTTTTGTGTGAAATCAATAAATATGCGGAAACTTATTATAAAGTATCAACAAATGTTATAATAATCGACAAGGGTTTTGTTGATAAAACAGAAAAAAAAGTGGAAATGATGTTCTTTACACTAGAAGAATTTCAACAATTTCTATCCGTAATTAATGATGATATATGGAAAACGCTTTTTCAAGTTTTATTTTATTGTGGCTTACGTCAAGGAGAGCTGCAAGCACTAAATTGGAATGATATTGATTTTACTAAAGATACTATCAGTATAAATAAAACATTAACTACTAAATTGAAGGGACAAAAATATACCATATTCCCTCCAAAGACAAAGTCAAGTTACAGAATTATTCCTATGACAAAGATGCTTAGAGCAGAATTATATAGCTTATATAATACATATAAAATTTTAGATGGTTTCAATAATGAATGGTTCGTTTTCGGTGGAGTAAATCCAATACCGGAAACTACCATACAAAAACACAAAAATAAATATTGTGAATTATCAAATGTAAAAAGAATTAGAATACATGACTTTAGGCATAGTTGTGCTAGTCTGCTAATATCTAAAAATGCAGATCCTGTATTAGTAGCTAAATACTTAGGACATTCTGATGTAAGCATGACTTTAAATCGGTATTCACATATGTATAAATCAAAATTAGATGAAATAATTAAATTAATGGAAAATTAATAAAATTAGGTACATTTTAGGTACATATTTTCAAAAATTACACATAATTATATAAAAGCAATTTAATAAAAATAGCAAATAAATCAATGATTTATAAGGTTTTATCATTTTTATAAAAATTAAATATTATTCCCCTCGGCTCCACCAATAATGATATCAAGTCTTATTTATAAGGCTTTTTTTATTTTATATATAAATATTAATAATAAAAAGATTATTAATTTTTTATTCATTAATAATCTTTTTTGTTAGTTTTTTTATTTTTGATAAATCTTTATCTTTGTTAAATTCATCTATTATATGATTCTTTGATTTTTCTATTGAAAGTTTATAAAGGTATTGATAATATAAATTGCGATAATAAGTACAACCATGATGTTTATCATAATTTTTTAATACATAGTGTTTGCTTTCAAAATCTTGCCAATTTGATACTTTAACTGACTTTCCACATTCTAAGCACATATAACGATTAAATTCAAATTTTTCATTTGTTTCATTTGCCACTAGTGATTCATATTCACAATCACACCACAAGTCACTTTCCATATAATATGAGCCTTGATATAGCCATATATCATGATTACATGGTGATATTTGTTTATCTTTTGTTCTATTATTTAAAGCTCTATTAAATTCTATATTTATAGTTTCTTTTAGGGAATTTTTAAAGATACTTTGTCTTCTTTCTATTTTCTTTATATCTTCAGATAATGATATATATGCTAGTACTTGAGGATCCATTAATAGATTTTGTAGTTTATTATATTTCTCTTGTAGTAACTTTCTTTCTTCTATATCTTTTTGTATTCTTTCCACTATTAACTGTCTATCTTTTTCTTTCATCTTATTACCTCCTGCTATATTATTTTAACATAGAGTTTATTATTATTCAACTGTGTAATGAATATTATATACTATGAATAAAGATAAATTAAGTAAATTAGAGGATATTCGTGAAGAAAATTTTATATGGATAATATATTTAATTATTATTATACTTAGTTATTATGCTAATAGTAAGGAGACTAAGTATTTATTATTTGATGATGAAGAAAGTAAGAATGAATATCAAGGTTTACTTATTCTTATTTTTTCTATATTAGTTATCGTGTATTATCATTTTGCTAAAAGTAGTTATAATGATTATAAGGAATTAGATGATAATGTTAGTAATGATGTTAAAAAGCTACAACTGGCTTCTTTTATTGGTTCATTATTTGTACTTATTAGTGGTATTATATTTTTATATATTGCTATTTGTGATAAGAATATTGATGTTGAAATTGCTTTTAATTAGAAAAGAGGATAATTATTTTTTATCCTCTATAAATAGTGTATTAATGTTTTTTGATGGCATTAATACATGAACATCATGATCTATTTTTATTTCGTATTTACCACTTAAGTCTGGTAATGATTCACCATCTATGCATAAGGCTTTCTTTAATGGCGTGTTAAATTTTATTGTTAGGTTATCTGTTTTATAGAAGTAAAATCCTGGTATTCTACTGGCATCATACTTTGTAAAAAAGTATAAAGCTTTTACTAGGTCATGTAATCTAGTTATATTACATAATAATACTTCAAATTTATTGTCATTTAATTTAATATCTTTATAGAAGTTATTTATACCCGCTACGCGATTTGCATTAGTTATAATGGCAAAGGAGAATAAACCACGATACTCTTCTCCATCTATTTCATATGTTACATCATATGATTTTACCTTTCTGAAGAAATCTTTTATTCCTTCTTTAATATAAGCTAAGTGACCAAGTCTTTTTTTTAATTTGCGTGGTGTTTCATATGGAATATTCATAAATTTACCAAAGCCAGCAGTATAGACAAATGGTCTATTATTTATTGTACATACATCTATTCTTTTTACTTCTCCATCTAAAGCTAATTTTAAATTACTAATTAAATTTTTTCCATAGCCCCACATAGCTCCAATATCATTTGTTGTTCCTGAAGGTAAATGGCATAATGTTAATCTTTCTTTTCTTTTAAAATTACCAGTCATTACTTCATTAAAAGTTCCATCTCCTCCAATGGATATTAATAAATCACAAGATGGATATTTAGCCACTATGGAAGTGGCATCACCTTTACTTCCTGTTTCTTTGATATCTACTTCATAATTATATTCTTCAAGTATTTTTTTTATATTTGGTAGAGTTTCTTTTTTGTTGTATTTACCTGAATTTGGATTATATACTACTAAACATTTTTTCAATTTAATCACCTATATATATTCTAACATACTTGAAGAAAAAAAGAAATATGCATTTATTCCTTATTTTTTGTTTCTTTTTTTGATTTTTCTTCTACTTTGGAAGTATTTTTATCTGATGATATATTATAATGTTCTCTTACTTTCTTCTCTATTTCAGCAGTTACTTTTGGATTTTCTTTTAGATATAATTTGGCATTTTCTTTTCCTTGTCCAATTTTATCACCTTTGTAAGCATACCAAGCACCGCTTTTTTCTACTACTCCTATTTCTGAGGCTAGATCTAATAGTTCTCCTTCTTTTGATACTCCTTCTCCATACATTATTTCTACTACTGCTGTTTTAAACGGTGGAGCAACTTTATTCTTTACTACTTTTATGGTAGTTTTGTTTCCAATAACTTCTGAACCTTGTTTTAATTGTTCTCCTCTTCTTATATCTAATCTTACTGAAGAATAGTATTTTAAAGCTTTACCACCAGGTGTTGTTTCTGGATTACCAAATAAGACACCTACTTTTTCTCTTAATTGATTTATAAAAATTACAATTGTATTTGTTTTATTGATTGATCCAGATAATTTTCTTAAGGCCTGACTCATTAATCTTGCTTGAAGTCCTACATGGGAATCGCCCATTTCTCCATCTATTTCTGCTTGAGGAACTAAAGCCGCTACGGAATCGATTACTATTATGGATACTGCTTCACTTTTTACTAAAGCATCACATATTTCTAGAGCCTGTTCTCCTGTATCTGGTTGTGATAATAATAGTTCATCGGTATTTACTCCTAAATTATGTGCATATACTGGATCTAATGAATGTTCTGCATCAATGAAAGCTGCTCTACCGCCTTCCTTCTGTACTTCAGCAATTGCATGTAAAGCAAATGTTGTTTTACCTGAAGATTCGGGACCATATATTTCTATTATTCTTCCCTTGGGATATCCTCCTACTCCTAATGCTATATCTAGACTTAGTGAGCCACTAGAACTTACTTTTACTTTTGTATGTTCTTGTTCTCCTAATTTCATTATTGCTCCTTTACCAAATTGTTTCTCTATGTCTGCTAATACTTGATCTAAAGCTGAATCTGTTTCTACTTTTTTTGCCATATTTTTCTCTCCTTCTTGTACTTTCTTTAATTACACTATAATTATATTATAGTTTTTTTTAAATGTCAACACCAAAAAGTACATTTGTTCGTGTTTTTTGCTAAAAATAAAAATAAATAGTGTTTTGAATACTATTTATTCTGTAAATATGGCTTTGCCATTATATAATATTTTGCTGCTGATATTATAGATAATACTGCCGCTATAGCCAATAAGAAGTCTGATATTCTTAGTGATATTAATTCAAATGGTAAATTACTAAATAGTGTTAAAATGATACCAACCATTAGAGTAGCAGTTTTTACTTTGGCTAGGCCTATTGCCGCTACGGCAGCGCCTTGGTTTCCTATTACCATTTTTATTGAATCTACAACTATATCACGCATTACTATTACTACTGCAACGATAGTGCTTATTTTTCCATTGCAGGCTAATATTATTAATACTGAATTTGTTAATAATTTATCACTTATAGCATCAATCATTTTACCAAAATCAGTTACTAGATTATATTTTCTAGCTACATAGCCATCTAAAAAGTCAGTAAGTGATGCTATTATAAATAGAATGCCCACAATTATATATTTTAAGTCTACTAATACTTTGCCACCAACTAGATATGTAGGAAATTCTAATCCCACCTCATCGAATGGAAACAACAATAATAATATTATTATCATAGACATAATTATTCTTGTTATTGTTATTTTATTTGCTTTATTCATTTTTATCTCCTTATACTATATGTTATATTGTTATCACTAAAGTCATTACCTTTATAATTACTTGCTATTATGTAACCTACTATAATTAGTATTATTAGTATAAATAATCCTATTATTATTTTTGGTATTTTAATTTTATTTTTTTCTTTCTTTGTATATGGAGATGATAACTCTTCAGTGTCTTCTTTTTTCTCTTTTTTAGCTTGTTCTATGATGTCTATAGGTATTTTTGATGTTTCATCAAAGAGATACTCATTAAATTCATCTATTATTTTTTCACTATCTAATCCTAAGTATTTTGCATAATCTCTAATGAAATATTTTAAATAGAAGATATCTTTAAAATCATCCTTTTTTCCCTCTTCAATACTTGTTATTTGGGATGGACGCATTTTTAAATCTTCCGCTACCTCTTCAATGGATAGACCATTTTCTTCCCTTTTTTCTTTTAATTTAAGTCCTATATTTTTCATATTACTCCTTAATATAAATAATTAATCTTATAAGCCATGTTCTGTACCTATTTCTAGGCGGTAAATATTTATCTATGACAATGTCATTCTTCCTTGAATTCAATTCTTCTTAGAAGATTCCCCTACCAAAATTTGGGTTTCTCGCTTGTGGGGTTTACCTCGTTTCATTCTAATTATTTCTAATTAGACTCGTCTCTGTGGCACTTTTATATCTACTTTATCATGGTTACCTTTAGATAAAGTAAAAGCCGTCAGTTACCTGCCTTAGGTTATTTTTTCCCTAAGCACAAACACTACTATCATCGCAGATAGTGCGAGCATGGACTTTCCTCTACACATAGTGCAGCATTTACCCAGATAATTATTGTTGTGATTTTCCTAATATTATTTTTTCTAATTGTGATACTCTTCTTAATAGATCCACATTGGTTATTTCTTTGTCGCCTATTTTAGCGGCTTCAATGCTTGATTTTAGATTTCTTACTTCATTTTTTAAAGCTTGATTTTCTTCAATTAAGGTTTTTCTATCTTTGTCTAGAGCTCTTATAATATTATTATATTCATTATAATCTTTTATGATTATATCTAAGAACTTATCTACTTCTTGAAGTCTATAGCCACGAGCATCTATTTTGAATTCTTTTTCCAAAATATCTTGCATAGTCAAAGTTATTTTATCTTTGTACATATATACTCACCTCTATATTAAAATTATCTCAAAAAATGAATATTTTGTCAATTAAAAAGAAGTTCTTTTTTAGGCAAGTTTAATTTTATCATATATTACTAATTTTGTCAAAAAAAGATGATAGATTTTTATTGTTAATTTCTACCATTCTTCTTTTGTTTATTTTTGTATTCTATTTCTTCATATGCTTTTCCAACTGTTTGAAATGCAATATCTTCAATACTTTGATTTTCTATATTTATACTACTACTAGTCTGTTTTAGAATTATTTTTTGTAATAGTTCTGGTGAGGTAATAAATCCTAAGTAGCTTCTTGCATTATTAGTATTTGTTAAGCCTTCAATACTACCTACATCCACTATTCTTTCTACTGCTTTTATAACTTGTAATTCACCATACTTTTTATATGTTTCATCTATACTATTTACTAAGGCACTCCATCCCATTTCATAGAGTGCTGCCCTCATCTGCTCTACTGGTAGGTGCTCTTCAACAAATTTTCTTATGCCATTTTGTCTAGTGAAATAATTTATATTACCGGTAGCTAAATACATTTCTATTCTTTTATGTGTTTCTTCTAAATTATAGAAAACATTTAAACCATTTATTAAGCGTAATATATTATTTTTATCTTCTTCTGATACTTGAGTTACTCTATTGTCTACTACTACTTTTTGATTATAGCTTAATAATTCTTCGAGAGTTAAAGTATTTTCTAGGTTTTTTATAATAAGATCTACTATCATATATTTATTTTTATTAGAAGATGGTATTTTATTTATTTGTTTGTGCATAAATTTTTTGAAGTTTTCTAATGTTACTTCTTCTCTTTCCGATTTTAGATATTCTGTTATATATTCAGCTAATACTGTGTTATATGATGACATCATTCCGTCTTTGGTTATACTTACTCTTCCTACATTTAGGGCAAATGGATTTGGTTTTGATTTTGAATTATAATCTAAACTATTTATGTAATTTAATAATTTATCTAATTTATCTTTGTCTAAAACTCTTATTACAAAGACATCACTACGCATGTTATTAGCTATTTTGGCTTGAATATGAATACCTTCTTCTATTATGTATTCTAGTACTTTAGTTGATATCTCTTTTATATTGCTATGATCTACTGGTAAGTATAATTTTATACTGTCCTTAATGACTTCGTAGAAATTTTTATCTTTCATTTGTCCTCTATTTTCAATGACCAAGAAAACTTTTCTTTGGTCTGGTTCAAATCTAGCTAAATCTTTTATCCCACTATTAACTGCAGTTTTATTTGAATTATAATTACCCTTTCTTACTTGAGTAGATGCAGTAAATATATTAATTCCTTCTGATCCTTTGTATTTTTCCTTTAAATGTAGTTGAACACTTACTACGTTTTCTCTTGGAATGCCTTGTAAATAGCCATCTTTGATAGTATGAGATACTAAATATGAATATATATATTCTTGTTCTAATGGAATGTTACTATTTTTTTTGAAATAACTACTAATGGTTCTTAAAAATACTTCTCTTTCTTCATTTACTGTCATTTTCTTTTATTTCCTTTATTACTTCTTTTAAATCTATGGTGTCATCTAAGTATGTTTTTAGATTGTTATCTTCTGGTACTTCTAATTCTAATTTTGGTAATTCTTTTTCTTCCATATTATTCCTCACTTATTTTTTTATAGTAGTTATATCTGTTTATAGCCCACTGTTTTTGTTTTTCTAGTATTTCTTTAGCATGATCTTTATTTACTCTTTTTAAATTGGCAAATCTATTTTCGGTCATTAAGTAGTCTTCGTATTTGGTAAAATCTGGATTTGCTGTATCTAATGTTAATTTATTTATATCAGGATTATATCTAAATGTTATGAAGTAACCACATTTACTTGCTAGATATGCATTTGATTGTGAATGCTCCATACCTGTCTTAATTCCATGTTCTATACATGGTGAATATGCTATTACTAAGGATGGTCCATTATGTTCTGCGGCTTCTTTTAATACTTTTAGGTATTGTTCTTTATTATATCCAATATTAGTAGTAGCTACATAGACATGTGGATAACACATAGCAATACGTGCTAAGTCTTTTTTATAGTTTTCTTTTCCTTTTGATGTAAATGATGCTATTGAACCTAGATTTGATGACTTGGATGATTGTCCACCAGTATTTGAATATACTTCGGTATCTAAGACTAAAATATTTATATTTTCACTTTTTGATAATATATGGTCTAAACCGCCATAACCAATATCATAAGCAAAGCCATCTCCTCCTAAAACCCATAATGATTTTGGTACTATGTAGTCTTTCATTTCTAATAGATATGGATGCTTTTTATAATTGATTTTTTCTTTTACCTCGGTACATATGTTGTAATCATTCATATTTTCTAACCATGTTTTGAATGTTTTATTTCGTGGATATTCTTCCATGTATTTTTTTATTTTATTTCTTTTTAGATTTATACCAGTTAGAATTCCATAACCATATTCTGAATTATCTTCAAATAATGAGTTGGCCCATGGAATGCTGTATGGCATACTAGGTACACTTCCTCCATATATTGATGAACATCCAGTAGCGTTCGATATGATTAAATTATTTCCGAATACTCTGGTTAAATTTGTTATATATGGTGTTTCACCACAACCAGCACAAGCTCCTGAATATTCAAATTTTGGTTCTTTAAAACTTATATTTTTGACATTTAATAGTTTACTTTCGTTTTGATTGTTGCAGTTATGTTTTAAAAGATAATCGAAATCTTCATCATGTCTTTTATTTGGTACCATTTTTAAAGCTTTATTTCCTAATTTTCCAGGACATGTTTCAACACATACACCACAACCAGTACATGCTTCATAATTTATACCAATAGTGAATTCTTTATCTTTAGGCATTATTGATGGGATACTTTCTATTTTGTCATCTTTTTTATCTAGAAGAAATGGTCTTATTACTCCATGAGGGCATGAGAAGGCACATTGATTACATTCTATACAATTTTCCTTTATCCACTCAGGAATATTTTCTGCTATATTTCTCTTTTCATCCTTCGTAGTACCACCTTCAAAGATACCGCTTTTTTTATCTAAGAAACTGCTTACAGGAAGGCTATCTCCTTTTAATAGATTTATTGTTTCATTGAATGTTAGTTTTTTGTTATCTTTATATTCTAAATTTTTCCATGCTGGATTTACTTCTAATTCTTTTAAGTATCTAATTGAATTATCTATTACTTTATTATTTATATCAATTATATTTTGACCTTTAGAAATAAATCTTGTTTTATTGTTATCTTTCATTACTGATATGGCTTTATTGATATCGTAAACATTCATTATTTTAAAGATACAAGTTTCCATGCAGGTATTTATTTTATTTTTTAATCCTAATTCGTTTACTAATTTATAGGCATCTATTATATATAGTTTGGCTTTTTTTAGGGCTAATAAATATTTTACTTTATTTGGTAATGATTTTATTAGGTCTTCTTCATTTAGATTTGTATTTAATAATAATATACCATTTTCTTTTAGGTTATCTAAAATATCATATTTATACATATATGTATCTTTTGATACTATTATAAAGTCAGGATTATCTACATAATATGTACTTTTTATTTCTTTATTGGATATTCTTAGATGACTTCTAGTGACACCTCCTGATTTTTTTGAATCATATTGGAAATATCCTTGAACATATTTTTTGGTATTATCTCCTATTATTCTTAGAAGATCTTTAGATGTTGATACCATACCATCTGAACCATAACCATAAATTATTATTTCATAATTTTCATTATCTAGATGGAAATTGTTATCTACTTTTAAGCTTAAGTTTGTTACATCATCTTCAATTCCGATAGTAAAATTGTTTTTCTTTTCTTCTTTTAAATTATCATATACTGCTTTTATCATTGATGGTGTTGTATTTTTTGATGATAAACCATATCTTCCACCAATAATATTTATATTAGTATCTTTTAAAGCATTTACAACATCTAGGTATAATGGTTCTCCTACACTTCCTGGTTCTTTTGTCCTGTCTAGTACAGCTATTTGTTTTACTGTTTTTGGTAATACTTCTTTTAAATGGTTTATACTAAATGGTCTATATAGATGTACTTTTACTAAGCCAACATTGTAGCCTGTTGTATTTAGTTTATCTACTACTTCTTCAATACATTCACATACTGAACCCATTGCTATAATTACTTTATCGGCATTTTTACTACCGTAATAGTTAAATGGTTTGTAATTTTTTTTGGTTATTTTATTTATTTTATTCATGTAATTTTCAACAATTTCAATGGCATTGGTATAATCTTGGTTTCTTGATTCTGCATGTTGAAAATATACATCTTCATTTTCAGCGGTACCTCTTGTATTTGGATGGGCATTAGATATTGCTCTATCTCTAAATTGTTTTAGAGCATTTTTATCAATTAATGTTTCTATTTTTGCTAGATCTACTTCTTTTATTTTATCTATTTCGTGGCTTGTTCGGAAACCATCAAAAAAGTTTATAAATGGAAGTGATGATTTTATACTTGATAGATGAGCTATCATAGCCATATGATAAGCTTCTTCAGGAGATGCTGATGATAACATACATACACCGGTTTGTCTTACAGCATAAATATCTTGGTGATCTCCAAAAATACTTAATGAATGAGTTGATAGTGAACGTGCTGCTACATGTATTACTCCTGGTAACATTTCTCCTGCTAATTTATATAGTGTTGGTATCATTAATAATAATCCTTGACTGGCAGTGAAGGTGCTAGATAATGCTCCACTTTGTAACGCTCCGTGTACCATAGCGGCTG
>ENA-OROO01001171-OROO01001171.1-human-gut-metagenome-genome-assembly--contig:-NODE-1171-length-14277-cov-4.012938_pt1 | contig 14277 bp, 10 predicted proteins | sample MGYA00242130_ERZ509052 | MGnify/ENA primary metagenome ERZ509052 (study PRJEB26280, sample SAMEA2338730) | human gut metagenome | biome: human gut; feature: human-associated habitat; material: faeces... | reverse complement strand
TGCCATTATCGGCAGCCGGTTCGTCGCCCTGCTCGACCAATACGGCTCGGCTACGGAAGCCCTGGACCATTTACGAGAAGAACTGAAAAAATAAAGACAATATAGCTTCGTCTCCATTTAGTCGGCTATATTTTTATAACTTCCTGTTAGACAAACTTATATACCATTCAGCAATGTAAGAAATCAATCTCAGGCGAACGAAAAATCAGTTGCCTGAGATTGATTTTTCGTTCGCCTGAGATTGATTTCTTATTTGGCGCAGATTGATTTTACCGGCTCCTCCGGCACTTTTTCATGGTAAATAATCCTGATTTTCCATCTACTTGCACTTTATATGGCCAAAAAGTGATACCTTTGCAGCATGGAATGGATTGACAGTTTGTTTTTCGAGCATAGCGCCATACAGGCCATCGTGGTATTGTCATTGGTTACTGCCGCCGGGTTGTGGTTGGGCAAGATGCACGTGTGGGGAATATCCTTGGGAGTCACTTTTGTATTCTTCGTCGGCATTCTGGCCGGGCACCTCGGCATTTCATTGGATGCCGACATGCTCAACTATGCCGAAAGTTTCGGACTCGTGCTTTTCGTCTATGCCTTAGGATTGCAGGTAGGCCCCGGTTTTTTCAGTTCCCTGCGGCACGGAGGAGTCAAACTGAATTTGTTGAGCCTCGGAGTAATCTTCATCGGAACGGCCATGACCGTACTTCTAAGCTATGGCCTGTCTATTCCCTTGCCGGACATGGTGGGCGTCCTGTGCGGAGCCACCACGAATACACCGGCACTCGGGGCGGCCCAACAGACCTTGAAGCAGATGGGAGAGCCATCCAGTAGCGCAGCCTTAGGGGCGGCCGTGGCTTATCCGCTCGGTGTCGTGGGAGTCATCCTTGCCATTCTGGTCATCCGGAAAATACTTGCCCGCCCGGCGGATATGGAAGAAAAAGAGACGGAAGACCACAACCATCCGTACATCGCCGCATTCCAGTTGCATAATCCGGGCGTTTACCATAAGACCATCAAGGAACTGGCTTTATACAGCCATACGAAATTCGTCATCTCCCGCCTGTGGAGAGACGGAAAGGTAACTATCCCGACCGGCAGCACGGAGTTGTTGGAAAACGACCGGATTCTGGTGGTAACTACGGAAAAAGATATGCCTACCCTGACCCTGTTGTTCGGTGAACAGGAAAACCGGGATTGGAATCAGGAAGATATAGACTGGAACAGCATAGACCGTAACTTAGTGTCGGAGCACATCGTAGTGACCCAAGCCGAAATCAACGGCAAGCGTTTGGGTTCGTTGCACCTGCGCAACACTTACGACATCAACATCAGCCGCGTGTTGCGTAGCGGCGTACAAATTCTGGCCACTCCCGACCTCATCCTGCAATTAGGCGACCGGCTGACGGTGGTGGGCGAAAAAACGGCCATCAAGCGCGTGGCCGGCATATTGGGCAACTCTGTCTCCACGTTGCGCGAACCCAACCTGGCTGCCATTTTCATCGGCATCGTACTGGGATTGATATTGGGTTCCGTGCCGCTCAGCATGCCGGGCATCAGCAGTCCGGTAAAGATGGGACTGGCAGGCGGCCCTATTATCGTAGGAATATTGGTGGGATGTTTCGGGCCGCGCCTGCACATGCGCACTTATACGACCCGCAGCGCCAACCTGATGTTGCGCGGTATCGGGTTGTCCCTTTATTTAGCCGGTATCGGCATCGATGCGGGTGCCCATTTCTTCGAGACCGTCGTCCGGCCGGAAGGGGCGATATGGATTGGTTCTGGATTTCTTATCACCGTGGTACCGGTGCTGCTGATGGCCGTGATAGCCATGCGGATGTGCGGGATGAATTTCGGTTCCACTTGCGGCATGTTGTGCGGCAGCATGGCCAACCCCATGGCTTTGAATTACGTGAACGACAGTTTTCCCGGCAACGACGCTTCCGTCAGTTACGCCACGGTCTATCCGTTGGGTATGTTCATGCGTGTGGTAATCAGTCAGGTGGTGCTGATGTTGTTCTTATAAAAAACGGCTCACAAGCCGTTTTTGCGAAGCAGTGCCTCGATTTCATGAGCCGACACCGATTCGCGTTCCGCCTTGTCGTAAATATAAAGCAAGTTGATTTCCGTTTCTTCAACAGCCACTACCACCGTGAAAGTGATGACCCTTGCCCCGCCGCTCTTTCCCTTTCCTTTAGAAGCGATACGCATGCGGATTTTGCGCAAACCTCCTCCCAAGTCAGTACCGGCGGTAGGATTAGCCAGAATTTCATCACGCAAGGCCTTGATGTCGGATTTCAATGAAGGATAACGTTTGGCCAACCGCTTCACTTCTTTCTCGAAAGTACGGTCTAATACGATTTTATAATTCATTGATCAACTCCTCCAATGTCTTTGCCTTATTTCCACTATGCTTCCTCTCGACCATTTCTTTCAGTCCCACATCAATCCCTTTCAGGATTTCCTCTTTGCCGATATACTCTGTTTCTTCCGTCTCTTTCTGTTTGGCGAGGCGCGTAACGGCTTTCACGGCCTTCCGCATCAACGATTCGTCCTCTGCAATAATACTGAGCTGGCGGAAAAGTTCCGCATTCAATTCCATTGTAGTCATAAACTGTTCCTCCTTGTTTTGTATATTGCAAACTTACAAAAAAAGCCTGATTCTTATGTCTTTCGGACAGAAAAATCATTTTGTCTTTATAAATAAAAGACATCCTTCCTTCGAAAAGCCGCAAAATCATGCGTTTTTTGAAAGAAGGATGCCACTCCTACATATTTTTTCCTCAGCAAGGCAAAACCATAGTAAAGACACTGCCCTTTCCCAATTCGCTGTCTACCGTCAGCGTTCCTCCGTGGGCTTCCACAAAGTCCCGGGAAATGGACAAACCCAATCCGGTTCCCTGCACTTTCGTACCCGGCACACGGAAATAATGCTCGAAAATACTTTCGTGGTAACGCGGGTCTATGCCCTTTCCGAAATCTTGTACAAACATGGCAATATGGTTGTCGTCCTGTTGGCGTGCCCCGATGACCACACGACCGGCCTCGGACGAATAACGGACGGCATTGCTCAACAGGTTGGTCAACACCCAGGCTATTTTCTCGCTGTCGACAAAGAGCTTCCCGATTTTCTCCGGATAGTCCACTTCCACTTGTATTCCGAATTTCTCAGCCTGTACGCGATTGGCCTTGATAGCATAGTCAATCAATTCGATGGGCTTGGTAATCTTCGGTTTCAGTTGCAGTTTTCCACTCTCTACCTGCGTCATATTGAGCAACTCGCCCGTGATACTGAGCAGCCGCTCACTGTTCTCTTTAATGCTTCTCGAAAGTTCCTCCTGTTCGGGGTTCAGTCCTCCCACACGCTTGTCTTCCAGAAGTTGCAGACTCATCATAATGGCTGAAATCGGGGTTTTCAGCTCATGCGATACGGTGGATATGAAAGTCGTTTTGGCTGTGTCCAGCTCTTGAAATTCCGTCACGTTTTTCAACATGATTACATCACCCCTCTTCTCCATCGTCACTCCGTCGTTGCCGCGCATCGTAATCTCCATATATTTCACCTGGAAATAGCTCTCCTTGTTATCGGCGTAAATCTTCAACGACTCGCGTTTGGACTTCGGTGCCTCCTGTTCCTTCTTTTTATCTTCCCACATTCCGCAAATCAGACGACGCAACAGGTCGTTGCGCATGGCTATTTCCTGAGCCGACTTCCGGATGACGTCCTCACGCTTCAAATTCAGTATGTTCAACGCTTCATTGTTGATAAAGAGTATGATTTGCTCATTGTCCAGACCGACGATGGGTTCATTGATGGAATTGATGATGGTTTCCAGATAACGTTTGGAAGCCATGAGGTCCGAAATCGTACTGTTGTGATAATCTTTCAGCCGTTTGGCCATCCTATTGAAATTCTTCGACACCTCTTCCAGTTCCTTGTCGCCTCTCAGGTCCAACTTGGCATCATAATTATGATTGGCTATCTCAAGGATACCTTTCACTAAACTTTTAAAGGGAGAATTGATGGAGTTGGGAATTTTAAACAGAATCCACAAACCGATGCAAATGCAAATGCCACCGATAATCATAATCCATGTCAATGCACGGTTCATTCCCGGCTCGGCTGCCGGTCTGTCCGGTTCGGTTGCTGTCAGTATTTGCAGATTCGTCACCGACAAAGACACCAACAAAACAATCATGGCCACCAATACACCGATCGACACGGTGAGTTTGGTCTTAATGTTCATATCGAATTTCATATCTTTAAATGAGATTTATTATGCTACAATAATTAAGTCAATCCGCATCTCGGACAACTGTTGCAAGAAACGCTTGTACCGTCCGATTTTAAAAAACATTTCCGGCATCTCAAACGCAGGACGCCCCATACATACGGTTGTCACCTGATTCTCTTTGCAAAACTGCACGATAGCGTCGGTCACATTCGGTGAGGACATCTGTTCTACCTTTCCGCCCAACTCGGTCACCAACTGGAAATAATTCAGCAAATAACGTTGGGAAGAAAGCTTGATACGGTCCGGGCTTTCCTTGGGAGTCTGCACGTGCAAAGCGATAAAGGAAGTACTGTAACGCGTGGACAGCCGGTATGCTTTCCGTATGATATGCCTCGGCGTATGCTCATTGCTGCTCACGCAAGCCAGGATTTTCTCACGCCGCGTCTGGGCCGGTGCCAAAGGCGTCACCTCGCTTTCGACCTTGCGTTCCACCCTGAAAGCCACTTCTTTCAAAGCCAACTCACGCAACTGGAGAATATTCTCTGTCTTAAAGAAATTATTGAGGGCGGTCTGTATTTTCTCCTTTTTATAAATATTCCCGGCTTTCAGGCGCGTTATCAAGTCTTCGGCCGTCAGGTCGATGTTCACCACCTCATCGGCCTCCTGCAAAACTTTGTCGGGCACCCTCTCCGCCACATTGATTCCCGTAATGCTCTTCACGTCCTCGCTCAAACTTTCGATATGCTGGATGTTCAAAGCCGAAACCACATTGATGCCGGCATCCAAGAGTTCCATCACGTCTTCCCAACGCTTCGTATTGCGAGAACCCTCCACATTCGTATGCGCCAACTCATCGACGATGACCAACTCGGGATGGACTTGCAGAATGGTCTCCAAATCCATCTCCTCGATTTCCTTTCCTTTATAAAAGACTTTCTTGCGGGGAATCACGGGCAAACCTTCGAGCATGGCCACCGTTCCGGGACGACCGTGAGTCTCCACATAACCGATTTGCACATCTATTCCGTTCTTCAACAAGTCATGTGCCTCCGACAACATCCTGTAAGTTTTGCCTACACCGGCTATCATTCCGATGTAAATCTTGAACTTACCCCGTCGGGAACGACGAATCAATTCCAGAAAGCGCTGCGCGTTACCGTTTTCGTTTTCTTCCATATACTTTTATTATTTAAGCTTCAACTGTTTACTCTCTTGTGAAAGTAAAATGGCCGTATTCACCAAAGCCAGATGGGAATAAGCCTGCGGGAAGTTTCCTAACAGTTCTTTCGTATCAAAGTTAATATCTTCACTGAACAATCCCAAATGATTACCATAGGTTAACACTTCTTCGAACAAACACCGGGCTTCCTCACGCTGCCCGATGACATACAAAGCCCGAATCAACCAGAAAGTGCAAATCGTAAAGGCCGAAGACGGCAAACCGAAATCGTCTTTACTGTTATAACGATACATCAATCCCTTGTGCATCAATGCCTCTTTCACGGCCCGTACCGTCTTATGGTAACGTACATCGTCCGCACTGATGAAACCGTATGGTTCCATCAACAACAAGGAAGAATCCAATGCCTGGTTTTCATAACATTGGGAGAAGCTTTGCAGTTCCTCTTTCCACCCGTGTGTGAAGACTTCCTCCTTGATCAGCGCAGCTTCGGCATTCCACTGCTCTCCATAACCATGTTTGTTCAGCAATACGGCAATTTTGGCCGCGCGATCCAATGCCACCCAACACATGACTTTGGACGACACGAACTGCTGCGCTTCGCCCCGGATTTCCCAAATACCTTTATCCGGCTTACGCCAATTCTCACAAACCGTCAAGGCGATACACTTCACCATCTCCCACATGTCTTCCACCTCGTCCAAGGTTCCGGGCATCAGACAATAGTACTGGTAAATCAGGTCCATCAGATAACCGAAAGAGTCATTCTGTCGCTGATGATAAGCATCGTTGCCTATGCGCACCGGTTTCGAATCTTTGTAACCGGCCAAATGGTCGAGTGTCAGCTCCGTCAGTTCCCTCTCGCCACGAATGCCATACATGATTTGGTAGTTGTGCGTCGTGATAAAAGTAGACTGGATGAACTTCATGAAACGACGGGCTGAATTGACATGGCCGATATTGAACAAGGTCTCGATGGCCATGGAAGCATCACGCAGCCAACAGAAACGGTAATCCCAATTTCTCACCTCCCCTACAGTCTCCGGCAGACTGGTGGTCACGGCCGCCATCACCGCGCCATTGCGGTAGGTCATGAGCTTCAATACAAGCATGCTCCGTTCGATTACCTCGTTATACCTTGTGTAACGTTTGGCATGGTCTGTCCAATTCAGCCAATACACCAAAGTGCGGCAATATTCCAGTTTCTCCCGTTCGATATCCACCGGAATGACCTTCTCATTGAAAGAAAACAGAAAAAACTCATCCTTTTCTAAGGTGATTTCATCATGGTTCACGACTTTCTTCAAGTCCAACGACGAATACAAATATTGCCGGTCCTTATTCTCCACCGACGAATAAGTTTCAACGTATTGAGAGGTCACATTATAAATAGTCTTTCCCCTCGCATAGTTGGGAGCCGGACGATAATCCACCTTCATACGGGGACGGCCTTTCGCCCAACGGATGTACCTGTAAATCTCTGCCGGACGATAGAAATCCTTTCCATCGGAGGTAGGATAGCAAGGCATGAAATCCACCACGTCGAAGGCTCCTTCTTCCGACTCGAAATGTGTAGACAGGATGTTGGTATGAGGCACGTACGATTGTGTAACCTTATAGTCCGAAGTCACCTTAAAGCCAAAATGACCCCCTTTTTGCCTGTCCAATATGGCCGCAAATACGGAAGGAGAATCAAATTCCGGAAAACACAGCCATTCAATAGCCCCTTTTTCCGATATGAGGGCGGCGGTCGAGCAATTCCCGATTACGCCGTAGTTCAAATTTTGCATGATATGTCTATTTTCGTTTAATCAGTTTTTTCATCCAATGTAAAATCACACCTAAATCCTGACGGCCTTGTTTCCCGTTCGAGGAGATACGAAGAGGAGCCCCCGTGGCCAAAGCCTGCAACATCGGCAAAGCATCCGTTTGAGATTTCAGGTTATAACGGGCATCTTCCGACACTGTTCCGATTTTCACCGTAACGGCACTCTCCGGCAAGGCACGAAACATGTCATTGTCTGTCGTGTCGTCTCCCATAGCCAATATGAAATCATAATGCGCCTTACGCAACAATCGTTTTACTTCGGAACCTTTCGTACAGTTAGACTGTTTGATTTCTACCACCTTGTTTCCCTGCAAGATTTGCAGACGATGTTGCAAACAAATGGAAACCAATGCCCGAACCAACTGGCGTGCCCTCAGTTCTCCCAACCAGGAATCTACCGCCCGGTAATGCCAAGCCAAAGCCGTCTCCTTTATCTCCAAACGCGATTTCGGGGTTTTATGCACAAACATGTTCAGAATAGACAGGATACTTTGGCTCCATTCCGGTTTGTAACTGGTCTGATGCCATTCTCCGTTCTCTTTATAATAGGCCCCGTGTTCCGCAGCAAAAGAAATCGGCAGACCGCCTAACCACTTCTCTAATGTCTGATGGTCGCGACCGCTGTTGATAACCACATGATTGGCCGGATCGGAGGTCAAATCCTTAAGTACTTGTATTACCTCAGGGGTCGGCACGGCATCTTCCGGACGCTTTTGGAATCCCACCAACGTCCCGTCATAATCCAACAAAATGAGACGGCTCCGAGCCTGAGTATACAAAGCCTTTATTTGTTTCAGCAAATTCGTGGAAAGCAACTTCCCCGACAGGTATTGGTTTTTGTCTACCACGTTTTTCCATTCTTCCATGAAGTCGGCCGCCCATTTGTTGACGGTCTGGACGGAAAGTATGGCCTGCATCTTGCTGATACGTTTTGCTTGCTCCTCGTATGGCATTTGCAACGCCGTATAAATGGCATCCGCAATCTGGTCCGTATCATTGGGGTTAATCTGAATGGCATCGGCTAATTCCACGGCAGCACCCGCCATCTCACTCAATACCAATACCCCCGGATTGTTGACTTTCGTGGCGACATATTCTTTAGCCACAAGGTTCATACCGTCTCGTAACGGAGTAACCAAGGCCACGTCTGCCACGAAATACATGGCCGTAAGTTCTTCAAATGAAAAACCATGATAGAAATAACAGACCGGTGTCCAGTTGATGTCGGAGTAACGTCCGTTAATCCGTCCTATGGTCTCGTCTATCTTCGTTTTCAGCCCTGCATAGCTTTCCACATGGTCGCGAGAAGGCACAATGACCATAGCCAGCGTCACCTTTCCTTGGTATTCCGGATGACGTTCGAGAAAAGTCTCAAACCCTTGCAAACGATGCAGGATGCCTTTGCTATAATCCAAACGGTCTACGGACAGCAACAACTTGTGGTTGCGGAAAAGAATACGTTTTTTCTCTATCTCGCTCCACACTTTCGGCGTGGCAGACGAATGATTGTATAATTCATAGTTTATGCCCATCGGCAGTGCGTTTACACGCACGATACGGCTGTCCGTCTGGGCTTCGTCCAAATCGAACTTAATATGTAATACACGCTCTACAGCATTGATAAAATAGCGCATATAGTCGTGTGTATGGAAACCTATAAAATCCGCTCCCATCAGACCGTTCAACAATTCCGCCCGCTCGGGCAATATACGGAATAATTCGTATGAGGGAAACGGAATGTGATGGAAATATCCGATGTGAAGATTGGGCATCCGCTTCCGTAACATGCCTGGAAGAAGCATAAGCTGATAATCCTGTATCCAAACCCAATCGCCGGAACCCACTTGCTTGCAAATCTCTTCGCAAAACAGAGCATTCACTTTCTGGTAAGACTCCCAATACTCTTTCCGTACCGTAGTATGGGAAAAGAAATAATGGCACAAAGGCCAAATGGTACTATTGCTGTATCCTTCGTAGTAATCGTGATACTGTTCTTCCGACAAAAATATCGGATGAAAATCCATCGTCTCCAGATGCTGTCGGATTTCTATCTGCTGACGGGCATTATCGACACAAACTCCCGGCCAGCCGATCCAATGTTTCTCCATGGAAATCTGCAAGGAGTCGAGCCCCGTTGCCAAACCTCCTTCACTACGTACGAAAGTATAGCTGTCTTGCCGAGGCACAGCCTTTACAGGCAATCTGTTTGCAACGATATATAATTTCATCTTCAAATAAATTCCTAAATACGACTATTCACCATAAAACCTGGCAATAACGCGTCAGGTAATATCCAAACAAAGAAAAAGGTCAATATCCATACTTGCCTTTATATATAAGAGAGAAAACTCAGGGCTCCGTGAGGAACCCTGAGAAAACTACGAATAGAATCAGAAGCCCAAGCTAAAACCAGCCAAAAGGTAGGTTCTGTCATGGACCGGGGCAACAAGAGCCTGTACGAAGACAGGTATTGCAAATTTATCCGTTACTTGGATATCTTTACTTGCTTTGATGGAAACATCCGTCACACCGGCTTTGTCGTTGTACATACCCTTCCAAGGAGTGAATCCTAAGGCCGGGGTTAATGTAATGTCGGCCGGTAATGAAACCGGATAAGAGAGGTTGACATAAGTAGAGAACTTGTTGTTGTCCGTAGGATCTTCACCCAACACGAACTTATCTCCGCCGGCAAACATCGTACTCCATGAAATGTTCAATGCAAATTTATCGAAAGTCTCACCGAAGTTATAAGCTAAAGTTCCTTCAAAATAATGAGCATCCTCATAGTAACCATAAGGCATGTCGGTTCCGCTCCACCAGTAATCCGATACGGTTACGGAGAAACCTTTGATGGCGTATGACAAGTTGATGTCGAATTCCTTTGCGCCGCCACCGTTGTCATTCACGCCCCATTTAGAAAGCGTCTGGCTTCCCCATGCGTTAAGACTCAAGCCTTTGTAGCTTAACGTCAAAGAGGGCTGGATAGAGAATCCCGAGTTTTGATCCAAACCACGCCAGATATAATCGCTTACGAAATCAGCTTTTCCGCTGACAACGAAATCACCTGCGTTTGCCATGCCGGGCACTAACAGTGCCGCACCTAAAACCAATCCTACTTTTTTTAAACTTTTCATATTCATAAATCAATTAAAGTGTTGTGTTGTGTCGTTTTACTTTTCACTTGTTTCTTTAAAGAATGCCATCACCCATGAAGCACGGGAATATCTCCAAAACCTCCAGACTCTGTCGCCATGGCAAAGGTAGTACGAGAGAAGCAGTTTATTCCTTCCGCCGACAAAGCTACCCGAATGTATTCTTCCATATCCGAACTTCATCAATGACGGCATTTCTTGTCTACTGTTATTATTTATTTGCTTCGTCTAAAGCCACATTCAGTTTCAGTACATTTACCTTTGCTGTTCCGAACATACCTAACAGAGGCTTCTCCACAGCTTGGTCTACTATAGCTTTCACTTCGTCTTCACTCATGCCACGAGCTTCAGCAACACGTTTTACCTGTACGTATGCACAAGCCGGAGTGATATTGGGATCCAAACCGGAACCGCTGGCCGTTACCATTTCAGCCGGCACTTCGTCACGGCTCAAATAAGGATGGTGTACAAGGAAGGAATCCACACGAGCCTCCACCTCTGCCAAATATTCCTCATTGGTAGGACCTTTGTTGGAACCGGCAGAACTTGTAGCATCGTAACCGTCACCAGCACTTGAAGGACGTCCCCAGAAGTAAACGTCTGACGTAAACATCTGTCCTACATTCGCAGCACCTACGACTTTACCGTTCAAGGTTACAGTCTCTGCATTGCCATTCTCGCCGCGGCCTGCAAACTGTGCGAATATCCACAATACCAGTATGTAAAATACCGAAAAGAAGATGCAGAACGCTATCGTTATACGAAATGATTTTATAAAGTTCTTCATTGTTTTGTCTGTTTATTGATTAAAAGAATAATCCTACGAATAAATCTATCAACTTAATGCCGACAAACGGAGCGATAAGACCGCCTACACCGTAAATCAACAAGTTGCGACGCAACAGCGCACTGGCACCTATAGGTTTGTAAGTCACACCACGCAAAGCCAACGGAATCAGGATAGGAATGATGATGGCGTTGAAGATGATAGCCGAAAGGATAGCACTTTCAGGACTGTGCAAGCCCATGATGTTCAACGGAGCCAATTGAGGAATCGTCAACATGAACAATGCCGGAATGATGGCAAAGTACTTGGCCACGTCGTTGGCAATAGAGAATGTCGTCAACGTACCACGAGTCATCAACAACTGCTTACCGATTTCCACGATTTCAATCAATTTGGTCGGGTCGTTGTCCAAGTCGACCATGTTGCCGGCCTCCTTGGCAGCCTGAGTACCGCTGTTCATAGCCACACCCACGTTGGCTTGTGCCAATGCCGGAGCATCGTTCGTACCGTCACCCATCATAGCCACCAACTTACCGGCAGCCTGTTCTTTCTTGATGTAATTCATCTTGTCTTCCGGTTTGGCTTCAGCAATAAAGTCGTCCACACCGGCCTTCTCGGCAATGTACTTAGCAGTCAACGGGTTGTCACCGGTTACCATTACCGTCTTCACACCCATCTTACGCAAACGCTCGAAACGTTCTTCGATACCCGGTTTGATAACGTCTTGCAATTCGATGACACCGGCAACCTTCTTGTCGATACAAACCACCAACGGAGTACCACCGTTTGCCGAAATGGCTTGGATAATATCCTCCGTATCCTTCGGGAACTTGTTACCGGCCTCCATGGCAATACGACGGATAGCGTCGAAAGCACCCTTGCGGATTTCAGTACCGTCTTTCAAGTTGATACCGGAGCACTTCGTCTCAGCCGTAAACTTAATCATGTGTGCACCTTCGGTGTTCAGGGTACGCATACGTACGCCCATTTCACGTCCCAATTCAATGATTGACTTGCCTTCCGGCGTATCATCCGATACGGAAGACATCAAACAAGCTTCGATGAACGCATGCTTATCCATGCCGGCAACCGGATAGAATTCCGTAGCCTTACGGTTACCGATTGTAATCGTACCGGTCTTGTCCAGCAACAAAGTGTCGATGTCACCGGCCGTCTCCACAGCCTTACCGGATTTGGTAATCACGTTGGCACGCAAAGCACGGTCCATTCCGGCAATACCGATAGCAGAAAGCAGACCGCCGATGGTCGTAGGAATCAGGCAAACGAACAAAGAACAGAAAGCTGCAATGGTAATCACCGTATTGGAATAGTCGGCAAACGGTTTCAAGGTAATGCAGACAATCAAGAATACCAGAGTGAACACGGCCAACAATATCGTCAGGGCGATTTCATTCGGAGTCTTCTGGCGGCTTGCACCTTCTACCAAAGCAATCATCTTGTCCAAGAAGCTCTCGCCCGGCTGACTGGTCACAACGACTTTGATATGGTCGGAAAGTACTTTCGTACCACCGGTAACGGAACTCTTGTCGCCGCCTGCCTCACGGATTACCGGAGCAGATTCACCGGTAATGGCACTCTCGTCGATAGAAGCCAAACCTTCGATGATTTCACCGTCGGCCGGAATCACGTCGCCTGCCTCGCATTCAAACACATCACCTTTCTTCAACTGTGAACTGCTCACGGTCTTGATCTGTCCGTTCACGTTCAACTTGGCCGGAGTCTCTTCACGAGTCTTGCGCAAACTGTCGGCCTGAGCCTTACCGCGAGCTTCGGCAATCGCCTCTGCGAAATTGGCAAACAGCAAAGTCACCAACAGGATGATGAAGACCAAAAGGTTGTATGCAAAGGAACCCTGTGAATCGTTCGTAGCCGAGAAGAGGGTCACGATAAACATGATCAGAGTAGAAATCTCTACGGTGAACATGACCGGGTTCTTCACCATTATCTTGGGATTCAGCTTGACAAAAGACTGTTTCAAGCTTTCCATTACCTGATCCCTTTGGAAGAGGGAAGTATTATTGTTAGTTTTCATACTTTATCTTATCCTTAAATAATCTTTTATAAACTGAAATGTTCTGCAATCGTACTCAATGCGTGAACCGGGAAGAATGACAAGGCTGCCACGATGAAGATTACAGCGAAAGTCATCACGCTGAATGTAACGGTATCAGTCTTCAACGTACCTGCGCTTTCGGGAATATATTTCTTGCTTGCCAACAGACCGGCAATGGCCACCTGTCCTACGATAGGAATGAAACGGCTCAATATCAAAACGATACCGCACGCATAGTTCCAGAACCAAGTGTTATCGCCCAATCCTTCAAAACCGGAACCGTTGTTTGCTGCCACTGAGGTGAACTCATACAACATCTCGCTCAAGCCGTGGAAGCCCGGGTTGTTCAACCATCCTCCTTCATTCTCCACGAAAGCTGGAGCATGTACATACAAGTAGGCTGCCAACGCCGTACCCACAAGGATAACGAAAGGATGAAGCAATGCCACAATAGAAGCCACCTTCATTTCACGTGCCTCGACCTTGTGACAAAGGAATTCCGGTGTACGGCCGACCATCAGACCGCTGATAAACACTGCGATGATAATAAAGGTGAAGTAGTTCATCCATCCTACACCGACACCGCCGAACCATGTATTGATCTGCATGTTCAACATCTCCATCAAACCGGAAATCGGCATGGTTGAATCGTGCATACCGTTTACAGAACCGTTAGAAGTTACCGTGGTAACGATGCTCCACAAAGCCGTGGCACCTGCGCCCAGACGCACTTCCTTGCCTTCCATGGCACCATTGTCCTGAGCGATACCCATGGCGTCGATACGCGGGTTACCGTTCATCTCCTGATATACGTTGATACATACGCCCACCAAGAAAGCGAACAACATTACGCCATAAATGGAATAACCCAGTTTTTTACGCTTGATATAGAAACCGAATGCGAAAGCCATAGCCATCGGAAGAATCAGGATGGACCAGCATTCCGTCATGTTGGACAAATAAGTCGGGTTTTCCAACGGATGAGAAGAGTTACAGCCGAAGTAACCACCACCGTTCGTACCTA
>ENA-OROO01001168-OROO01001168.1-human-gut-metagenome-genome-assembly--contig:-NODE-1168-length-14303-cov-2.155390_pt1 | contig 14303 bp, 8 predicted proteins | sample MGYA00242130_ERZ509052 | MGnify/ENA primary metagenome ERZ509052 (study PRJEB26280, sample SAMEA2338730) | human gut metagenome | biome: human gut; feature: human-associated habitat; material: faeces... | reverse complement strand
ATACAGCATTGAGGTTCCGGAATCGAAGATTGGTGCAAGCGCCAGAAACCGGAGCGTGTCCGAATCCCTTAAAATTCCAAAATTTTCCCAATGCCTGTCTGTATTCGTGATCAGGAAATCCGTAAGAATCATGTGATCCATAAAATGAAAAACGTAATAACGATCCAGCCCGTTGGCGATGCATGTGCCAACGTATTCCTGATACGCCTCCTGTGGCGTTTTCGCCTGCCCGCAGATCCCTCCGGTCACATAATAAGCGGAAATCAGCTCGTGGTTCTCATCGGTAAAATATCTGCTGCCGCACGACTGGCAGGCCCCGCGCCCATCGAAATGCAATGTGTACTTCGTGTATTCCGCAAACCCAAGCTTCTCGTGGATCATGGAGGCGAACGCCTCATTGATGTTCTGGAGCCCGAAAGCGATTCCCGGCGCCCCGCTCTTGACAAGATGCCAGCTGCCCTGCCTGTATACATTATATTTTTCGAGGGAGCCGGTCAGGGCGGAATCATTTCGGATCGTTCTGTAAGTGGGGCCATGGGACGCACAAAGCGGAATCCTGGCGCCATCTGGGTGTTGATATAAACTAATTTCTTCCCATCAAGGATTTCTTTATCCGATAATTCTCTGGACAGATCCAGTAAGAATCTGACGGACTGAGTGCCAGATTCTGCAGCAGATACTCCAGCGCAGTTTTGCAACCCGTTTCACACAGGATTTTTGATAAATCCGGTCGTTCCTCCGGGATTGCTCGGTTTTGTATCCATTCAGCAAGATTCTTTTGCCCATTTCCAAGGATTGGCATATATTCTGAGCTGGCAATTTCCAGGGAATATAGGTCCCCGTCCTCGTCCATGACAAAGAAAGCCGCATCTCTGTCACAGTGTCTAAGGATATATTTCGTCATGTCACGCTCCTTCTTTCTTTCGCCGTTTTGTTTTCGCGTATTTTACCATAGTGCTATGCAAATCGCCAGCCTTTTTCCTCTGACAAAAAAGAGCCTGTCCAATGACCCGGGGCAGACTCTTTGCACAATAAGTATTATGGCGATCTGGTTAATTCCTTAGCATAACTACTTATATATGCCATATTCAGGACGCATATATAGCAGGATCATCGTTCTCAAACTTATTCCGGAAAAGAGTTTTGTATTCCTGAAGGCCATCTTTTGTCAAACGGGCTTCAAAGTCCTCAACCCCGAAGCAGTCTTCGACGGTAAACATATATACTGCTACCATATAGTCTTTTTTGGTCATCCAGTACGCTGTTTTGTCGTTGAATGCGTTTTTGATCGGGGTGGCTACGTATTCTCCGTCAACAACCTGTCTGAGGTCGTACTTCACAGAGCGTTGCAGCCATTCCGGATTAAAACTGGACAGCTCCAGTTCGCAAAATTCTTCGCATTCTTCCTGCGTAAGGATCACACCAAAGTAAGCGATCCGGTCCTCGGTCGTTTCCCAAATCCGGTATTTCGTTTTTAATGGTTCTACCAGCCAGCTGTGCTGCCGCCAGCAGCCGTCCTTCGATAATGCATATCCGGTTGCGATACGCATGCAAAGCTGATGCTTCGCCCAGAACGCGCATGCATTATAATGGCACTGGCTTGGAAAGCCCTTGGTGTGGTGGATACCTTCACCATAAAAATACTGTCCGCGTTCCATGATAGCATCATAATGCGCATCTGTCAGATCCATACAGGCAATATTTCCGCCAAATTCCAACAGCCGGTCACGCAGTTTTGCCATTTTGTTCATGGCAGTCTGCTCTTTGGGGGTGGATCCAACTGGGTGTTTCTGGTACCACCATTTCCCCATTTCTTCAAGGCGCTTGCCCCAGTCTTCATCCATTTTGTCCCAGGGAATTGGTTCCCTGGGCATATCTTCTACTCGTTTAATTTCCTTTATCATTCGTCCGTATCCTCCTTATTTTCGCTCGATGATGCACTCTCCCGCTGCCCTGCAGTAGCACGCGCTACAACGATGGACAATTTTTCGCCCTCTTGGCGGAAGGTACGAAATCAGCGTCAATATCCGGCGTGCCAATGCGCTCAGGTGCCAAAAAACGCTCAAAATCAGAGTTTGTCATCTCAAGCGTCACGTCCCCGGCAACATATTTCTTAAAATGCCGGATCAGTGTCAGTGTCGGCATTTCATTCATCGCAGCATCCACAGCCTGCTCCAATTCTTCTCTTGATTTTCCCTCTGTGGAAATACCAAGAAAATCAGAAATGGCATCATCCCCTGCAGTTATCACTGCGGTTTTGATGTGTCCGCACGCGATTTCCAGTTCTTCCGTGAATGTGTCCCGCTCTGCAATACTTCCACGTACACATACCACCACTTTGTCAGAGGTTGTGTCAACGATTGCGTAATGCATATCCGTGATACCAGGATCCCCGGTCAGACGTTCGGACATCAGATCAAGAACTTCATCATCGTCCAGCACACCCTCAAAAAGCGTTTTTCTATCCATCAGAATGTTGCCCTTTAAAATTCCAGTCTCATCGCACAGTGTCCACTGCGTTTCCAGCGGCATGGGATTCGCCCAATACGTTTTATTCTGCGAATCCTTAGGTGTCAGGTTATTGCTGATGTTCTCACCCATATTCTGAATTTTCTGCTGCATTTCCATTTTCTTATCCATATTTTTGCTTCCTCCTATTTCTTATGATTTGTGATTACATTTTCAGTATGGCAATCAGACGCGCTATTTTTATGCAAAAACTTTTTGCGGATAACACTTTTTGGTCGAAAATGATAAAAATTATTGTTTTGTCTGGTCAGATAAGAGCACAAAAGCAAAAAACTGTCACAATTCATCTCATGACTGAAGTCACGAGCATGCTTGTGCCATGCTGTAACAAAAAAGAGCCCCGTTGTCAGGGACTCTTCTATGTACTTATGCGCAAATATTGTGATATGCGGCCGGATCGTTTAATCTGGTTGCGGCAATCATCATCTCGGCAAACAGCATACAGGTTATATAAGCTTCCGATTTTTTCTTGTAATTGTCAAACATGCCTATGAACCCATATGCTCCAAAACGGGTGCTTTTTATGCTTTTGCTTCGGCAGATGAGTTGTACGGAATACTCCGTTTCCTCAAGCTCAAAATAGACATTATTGTTCATTGCGTTCAACTTTTTGATTGCAGCTGTAATGCGTTTTTTAGCGTCATTTTTTGTCATTTTCTTCTCCTTGATAGCTCTGATACTCTGGGTAATCAAAAGCGCAGCTTATTTTTGCAATTTTTTCAAATTCCTCTGGTGGGAAAAGAGTTTTTAACGGGAAAAGGAAACCATACTGCCTTGACCAGTTATTAATATCCTGTGTGAAATTTAACGTGTCCTCTAACGAGAGCTGCTGATTACTGTTAGATAACTGAATCTCCGGATTCCTGGTAATATTAATGATTTGGCCATCTCTGCTTAACCATGTTCCCCAATTCCCCGCCTTGTCCATTCCAAGCAGATCCTCTTTCGTATGATAACCGGATCTGTCATGTCGGATTTGGTATTTAAGATGATATTTTAAGGCAATTTCCCGCAACTGGATCATTCGCAATCCACCTTTTCCGTAAATTAGCTTTGTTCCGCATTGTGGGCAATGCGGTGTTCTCATTTTCTCATAATCATCATTGCTGGCAATTTTATAACCACAAAATGGGCATTCGATCGCATCGCTTTCATTATCACCCTGAGAATGAACCCTCATTCCGTCGATAAAGCGTGATTTAATCGCGGTCAGGTTCTGGCCAAGCTCATCCAGTGTTGATGCGGCACGATGTAATAATTCCGGTGTGCCTTCTACTACGCAGCCGGCAGGCTCTTTCTTGTACGCTTTCTCATAAAGACGTAGTTCCTGCGATAAGTCAGTTAATTTGCTCATAATATTTTTCTCCTTTCTCTATTTCTTATATCTACAGACATCAACAGTATGGCGATTTTATATCAAAATTTCGGCATAAAAAAGGCACACCATCAATGTGATGTGCCTTCAGATATATTTTAGTTTTTGGCTGTATTTAGATTTCGCTGTTGCATGTTCCTCAACATTTCTGCGACTTTATCGGCCTTTTCCTGGCTGATATCGTAGTGTTTTCGCAAGTTATCGCGCACGATAGGAAGCTGGCATTGCGGACCGGGGTAATGCCCATGGCATAATACCTGTTGCAACGCCGCAATGAAGCCCTCATCCGCCTCATCATTCGCCAGCAAATCCGGAACCCATTTGAGCTCATCGTAGATGGATTTTGGGTAATGGCTCCATCCGTAAGCGGTAAGCAAAAACATATGTGCAGTCATGTCATAAGCATGTTGCTTTGTCGTCTGTCTTTTTCTCATGGCTTTAATCCGCATTACGAAGCCATCCAGGTTTTTTGCCGTTTTCGGTAAATCGTCGACCTCATAGCGCCGAATGGTTACATCATTTGCTTTTGTCTCAGTTCTCATAGTTCTTTTCCTCCGCAGTATAAAATTATTCGTACGTGCGGCATTGTACACGTTTTCTTTCTTATTCTTCCCTCTTTTCTCAATGCCTTTTCATTTTTTATTCCTTCTTCAGTATGCGGATCGAAATACCCTATTCCATCATATTTTTGTTGGCTGACATAAGAATTTTCGTGACGGAAGTCTTGGGCGAATCGTGCTATTTTGGATGATCATTCTATCGAAAAATAAACCACAAAAAATGAGCCTGCCCGATTTGCAAGGCAGACTCATTGTGTGGTGTTGTAAAGTATCCTCTTATTCCATCGCAAGTAGGGTAACAGGCGATGGTCTCAAACTGTGCTTTCCGCGATACCTACCGCAAACAGAATCCCGGCGATACACTGTAATAGTTCCAGACAGGGCCGGCTTTCCAGTTTCCGTCTGAATAGGTGTAATAGCATGAAATCTTATTCAGTCGGTAAATTGACCTTAGCCAGCACACGGCGGCGGTACCGTTTTCGTTATACACGACGCCCTTGGCGTAATTCTGTGCGTCAATTCCAAGCTTACTTTGCCGGCTGTAAACCGTACCTTCATTCGGCCGGATATCATTTCCTTCTGCGCCAAAACGCCATTCTCTTCCGGAAAACAGCCATAACTTATCGTATGTTGTTACGGAATTATTCTTTGTGCTGGACGATACCGTATCCGATTTTACAGCTTTCGGAACAATTGCCGCCTGCAAAGCATCCGGGAAACAGCTGATGAGCGCTTCTTTTTCCGTCAGCGCAGTACGGTTTGTTCCGTCCGGATAAAACATCTGGTTGGAGTTGCTGTCCGTATCATCCAATGGCGATGCATTGGTTTTCGTTTTCATGTTATCCGTGATCGTGCCGGTCATCATATTGCGCATCATGGAATCAGGCCACCCGCCGGCATTCGTACCGTATTTATACTGGATATCCGAAGGATCAAAATAAGAAGATCCCGGATTGTTCCACCGCAGGTACCGGCTCGCCAAGGAATAGGACAGCGTGCCTGTCCCGTCACCATCAAGCGACTGTTTGACCTGGCCCGGAGTCCGTTTTAATTTACTGTTCAGTGTCAGCGGGACAGCTTTCGTACAACTCTCGCCGCTGCCATCTCCATCCAGACATTGTTCATAAACGTACGGATCCTTCCTGGACCATTCCGCGATTGTTTTCCAGCTGTCCGCATGAATGCAGCGATGTGCATTCCCACTTACGGTCATACCGGTTGGTGTATGGCTCTTATAGGAATCCCGGTAGGATTTTCCGGTAGCTGGTCCAAAGGTCAGTCCTGCCGTTCCGGTCGAACCATCTGCATCCTGATAAGAATCTTCCCTGATGCCATACAAAGAAACCGCATATTTCACATCGATCTGAGGCCCAGGCAAACAGAAGCCAGGAGCCAGAGCAAGTCCATCGTCAGGCGTTTTTTCAGTCCATCCACCGTTTTCCGCGATGCAGGCAATACGCCCGGACTGCTGCCGCGATAAGGAGCGCAGCCACCATGCTTTTTGCCCGGATTCCGCGAAAACAGCATTTGATCCCGTATCCGTACCGCCCGTTGTGGCGCTTCCATTGGATTGCCTGTCGTAAAACGTCCCCTCATTCGGACGAACGATGGAATTACCGCCCGTGCCGGTGCCATATACTTCCCTACCGGAGAGTAGCCAGAGTTTATCATACGTTGTGCTGTTTTTGCTGGTAGCACTGGAATAATCCGTGTCTGACCTTACTGCTTTCGGGACAATTGCTTCACGCAACATCGCCGGGAACGCGCTGATCAGCGCTGTATCCTCTGTGAGGGCGCCGCGAATACTTCCGTCTTCATAAAACATCGTATTATACTCGCCCTGCTTATCCCCGGTTGACGGTTTGTTCGTCACATTCTTCATGTTGGCGGTAACCGTACCGTTTAACGTATTGCGGATTGCAGAATCCGGCCATCCGCCAAGTTCCGTACCGGTCTGATATGCCTGATCCGTATCCGCAAAGTAAGCTGATTGTCGGCGGTTCCAGGACCGATACTGTGATGCGATCGCATCGTACAATGCTCCGGCTCCGTCGCCCTCCGCGCTCTGTGATACACTTTCTCCCATCAGCTTCCCACTGATCGTAAGCTCCACGGAATGGGTGCATCCATTTTTCATGCATTCTGAAAAGACGGTTGGATCTTCCTTGCTCTGTTCGATAATCTCTTCCCATGTCATGTCATGGATACATGGATATCCGGATGCCGTGACATGCTTTTTATGGGTGTTGTTGTAGTTCTCACCCGTTGCCGGCCCAAATGTCAGACCGGCATTTCCGCCGCCCTGGACGGTATCTTTTTGGATACCATAGATCGATACGGCATATTTTACCTGGATCGCTGAGCGTTCCCAGGCTGCATAAACGGTTACGGATGCATTTTGTGCCTTCGAGAAATCAAACGCGCGCTCCTTTGCTTCCGTACCGGTAGAGATTCCCGGTGCCGTTGTCCATCCAAGAAAGCTGTAGCCCTCTTTTTCCGGATCGTGCTCCGGTCTGCTTACGACACTGCCCTGTTTTGTACGCAGGACATAAGTATCCTGAGCACTTACTTCCCCGTCCGGTACGATCGTTCCACCGCCCAGATCATAGGTAACCGAAATGCGCTCCGTTTCCTGGAACGGCATCACCTTGATCTGGAATGTATCCGTACGGGAAATCCCGTTTTCTTCATAGGTAACCGTTCCTGTATAGCTGTTAGAGAATCCATCCACATATTCCGGGCTCAGCTGATATTCTTGATCACGCAGGATGCGTTCCGTTCCGTCATCATAAAAGGCGGTCACTGTCAGGTTTTTCCGTGCGATCGGATAGCTTTCAGACGTAACATCATATCCTGGTGTTTCATCTGAAACAGGATCCGGACCGTGATACACTGCCTGGATACCGGTCAGTTTCGTATTGGATGTCACCATGTTCAGCGCATGACTCATGTGGCTAAACTTTTCATATTGCAGCATCTGATTTGCGAAAGTAAGTTCCGCTTCCGATTCTGAGGTAAGATCCGCAATCCCGTAATCTCCCATGACCGTTACATTTTTCTGGGCGGTTACCCAGATGAGATTATATCTGGATGTCTTTGATTCCTGGACTGTGTATGTATGCCCCGCATCAACCGTGAAAACAACGGAATCCATCAAACGATCAGGGGTAAACGTGATGGATTTGCGCTGCACATTTCCATCATCCCGCGTAACCGTAAATACGACCGTCGCATTGCCGAATGGTCCGTATACCGCATTCAGCCGTTTATGGACCAGAATAATCGCCTTCCCGGCTTCATCCTCTGCGACCAGCTCCTGCACTGTGTCAGCATTGCCTTTCGTTACGGAAAACCGGATCAGTTCGTCGCTTACGGTATAGGAGGCCGGAGCCGTCAGTTCCTTTAAGTAGTACGCTCCCTGACGGATGCCGGAGACTACAATCGTTCCGTCCGCACCCGTCGTGATGGCAGACATTCCTTCCGGGAGTGTGAAATCCGTTCCCGGAACGCATTTTCTTCCATCTGTTGTGAACAGTTCGTATGTGGCACCCTGCAGGTGTTTGGACGGGTTATTTTTATCCCGTTTTGTCAGCCTTATGCTTCCCTTACTTCTTTGATCGACCGTTTCCAGATAGACTGTATTCTGTACGCTGTCCCGACCGATGGAAAATGTCACATGCTCTGTGTTTAAATCATACCCTACAGGAGCCTTGGCTTCCACGAAATAATAATCACCCCACGGAAGTCCCGCAATATGAATCTCACCATAGTTGTCCGCATTACGGTCCGACCCGGTTTCATAGATTCCATACTGCGTGTCATCCGTTTCTCCGGCTTCGCGGTAATATAATGCATAAGACGCCCCGCCGACCTTTGCACCGGTATCATCCGTTTTCACAAGGACTACGGAGCCTGTTTTCCGTTCATTGCTCATCGTCACGGTCTGGATAGTCCCGGCTGTCGCTTCGTCCAGGATGACCGGTTCCGTCTGACGCCTCTCCTCATCCGGCATCTCGTAGCCACCGGCATTTTTCGTTTCGAGGAAGAAATAAGTGCCAAATTTCAATGATTCTACGACGATCTCGCCCGCTGCATTGGTACGGAGTCCAGACTGCAAGAGGACGTTTTTGCTGTTTTCAATCCGGTATAAGTCAAACACGGCGTTCCGAATGCCCCGCCCGTCCTGTGCGTCTGTTTTTTGCAGCTGTATGGAAGCGGTCTGTTCCTCATCATACGCACTGACGTCCACATGATTAACCCCGCTCTTTTCGTTATAGCTGTCACGGTTTATCGTAACTTTTACCGGCTCCTCACTCCGCTGATATCCCTGCGGCGCGGTTTCTTCAACGAACGAATATGTGCCCCATGGAAGACCTGTAACCGTTATGGTTCCATTTGCTCCGGTTTTGCAAAGATTTGTCTTGCCGTCCGGCGCATAAACATATTCGCCATCCATGCCGGTATTTTGCAGCAGGACACTGGCGCCGTCCGCGTCATATAACGCATATTCCGCTCCCTGGATAGCCGCATGCGTTTCATCGTCCTGATCGAATTTAGTCAGTGTGATGCTGCCGGGTACCCGGTGATTTTCAATCTCCAGGATCCCGGTTGTGCCATCGATGGTAAACGGATGCCGTCCGGAGATCTTTTGATACCCCTTGGGCGCTTCCGTTTCTTCCCATGTATAAACACCGAATGGAACATGCTCGACCACCACGCGTCCAAGCGAGTTCGTTTCCCTTCCGCCATCCGCAAATAAAGCTTTTCCTTCAGGATCGTATACCTGGATCTTTGCTCCGGATAACGATGCATAGTGCCTGGTGCCATCTTTATCCGTCCGCAGGAGATGATCTGCGTCCACTTTCTGCAGCACGAATTTTCCGACACTGTTTAATAATTTCACATAGGTTGCCCCGGAAGACTGTTCTTCCCGTTCTTCCACTTCATGATCCGCATTGCACAGATCATAGGAAATATGGTACTGGTTCACGGCCTGCTTTTCAAGAGCGGAAACGCCGGACGGCGCCTGCATGTGGATCGTCATATGGACGGTCTGCCTCGGTTTTAATACACCGTCTTCCAGTTCCGATGTATCAAAGGATACAGCAACCGCTTTTACGTCCGCCGGATCCGCTGGCATTTCCGTACTCCACCCGTCTGCCGCCAGGGTAAGCGTCTGCTCCGGATTTTCCGAATAATAAATGGTCGGAATTAACCCGATCGCCTCAGCGCGTGTCGTATCCACGGACAGGAACGTTCCCTGCCAGGCGCTTGCAATTTTCTGTATGCTTTCCTTTGTTTCTCCGTTCTTTTCCTTGTGGATGGAAACCTCCGCACCCTGCTCGATACGGTCAAAAAAGACAACATTCTTGGCCTGCGAAGATCCTAACCCAAAATCCAGCTGATAGGAGTACAGCGATTTTTCCAGGTCGCTTCCCGTGTCACCCTGATTGTGGATCTTTACCACCGTATCGGATACATAGCCGTCCGAATACGCGCTTTTTACAGTTTTGGAAAGGAATTCTCTCCATTCAGAGGCGTTATCGGAAATCGTATAGGATTCGGATGCGTATGCCATTCGTTCATCCGTATTACCATCTTCATCCAGGTCCGATTCGTCCGCACGGATTGCTGTACCACGGATATTTTCAAGTCCTCCGTCATGTGGCATGAAGAATGAATTCACCGTATAGAGATTTCCGTTTGAAAGATAGTCCACGTAAGAAAGTGTCGCCGGAACATTGAGGGATACGGTAATGCCGGATGCGGCATCCAGAGGCTCGTCTGAAAAATCAAAATCGCAGACAAGATACCGTTTCCCATCTTTTGTGATTTCTGAAAGCATGGCATATTCGGAGAAATCCGGGGTGCCGCCTCCGTTCGCAAAAAAGCCGGCACCGGATACGTATGCTCCGGCCTCATCCAGATCAATCTCCATGCCGGCCGGTATCTCCACGTACATGGAGAAGGTTTTCGTCTCACTGCTGCTGTCACAAACCAGCCGTCCGGTGGCTGACAGGGTAGTAGAAAAGCCTGTGTTCGCCGTGCCTTCTGGCTGCGTCATACCGGCAGTCGCGGATAATTCCGTCATCGGGCTGCGCAGCCAGACATTGGAGTAATCGCGTACCAGATACTCCCCATAAACCCTGTCATCATGTCCGGCTAATTCTTTTCCGTATGTCTCTTCGTAATTATCTTCCGTAGCCTTGCAGACATTCACTTCCTGCGTGATACTTTCTCCATCATCGTCAGAGTCCGTTTTTTTACAAAGGATCCGGAAATATGAAAAATTGGCCAGCCGTCCTTCCGGGTCCGGACGTTCTTCTTCCGGCTTTTCGCGTTCCGCATCCCAGTCAAGATGCAGCCGTACGCCTATAAGGATCTCATTGTCGGAACTGCCCTCGATGTCGTTTACGCGGATGAAGATGTTTTTTACTCCGTCCGGCATGGTGATCCTCTGTGTGGTTGCGGTGTCGCCCTGAGCAATCAGGGTGTATGCCGCAAATGGCTGATCCTGCGTTGTCGCCCCGTATATCTCGTAAGGACGGGTTTTTTCCGTACGTTTCACGGTGACATATACAATATCAAACTCATCATCCTCCAGTTTCCTGATTTCGCCGTTTTTTAACATGATCGCCATCTGATCATCCCCAAGTACCATGGCATAATCCTGGCTCAGCGTTCCGGATTCATCTTCCGCAGTATCATCGATATGTTCCGTTTTTTCTGCCTGTTTTTCCGGCGCATTGGAATCTGTCGCGGTTTCAATGCGTGTGTCCGTAGAATCGCCGGTATCCTCCGAAGCAAAGACGGTCATCGAAGAAACATCCCTGAAACTTATGAATAGCTGCTTTAAATCCTGCAGCAACCGGCCAGCCGCAGAATCAGAAGATTCAGATTCCGTATCTGTCTCGTCCGCATCGGAACTGGTCGCATCACTCGCCTGATGTCCCGGATGTTTTCCATTACTTGGCGTTGCCTGTTCTGCTTTATCCCGCTCTGTTGCGGTTATGTCTTTCTGATCCTCCGGATGCATCTCCCCGTATGTGATGCCATCCAGTTCGGTATTCTCGGCGCCGCGCCCATTCTCTTTCCAATGTAAATCGTTCCAGTCGTCTGTAAAAGTTCCGTCACTCTCCGATGAGTCAAGATCTGTTTCGTCTAAGGTGTCACGATCCGTACGGATGCGCCCGGACGCCGCCATCTTTTTGCGGCTCTTTCCCACACTCTGGATATCCGGCAGCAGGTCCATATCCGGCAGGATCTCATCCTGTTCTTCTTCATCGGTGATCATGGTCCGACGAACGGATTTTGCGCTGCGTGCCGCCTGATTTTCAGCATAAGAGCGCTTTGCAGAACCATGAAGGACAAATTCCACTACCTTGCCATTATAAAGCCCCGTCACAGGCAGACGGTCAGAATATGCATCCGGTTCCCCGTGATCGTTGATGTTATTGTTTTTATATCCGCGTTCGTATTCTTTGTTGTATTTGCCGCTGCCATAACTATAACCGTCATAACGGAATCCATAGCCGCTTACAAGAAAGGTACAGGTCGCATCCACGCACTCATTCTCTCCAGCTTCCCGTACCCATTCGTCCTCATCCTGGTACAGCCGGTCCAGATGCCCATTGATGGTAATTTCTTTCCCATCCAGGCTTTCACGCTTAAACCCAAGTGAGACCGTTTCATAATAAGATGCGTTCTGTGTAGTGAGGTTCCCGCTTTTATTTTTGAATGGGTAAAACCCCAAAACACCGTTTTCATTCCTGCTTAACGTGACGGTCTTATTCCCCATTTTTGCTATAACAGCTGAATCATCCACACCATCCGGCAGCTCGATAGAGAAAAAATAATCCGATTTATAAAGTCCCCGGGATAAGTAATCAGAATCAAAACGTGTTTGAAAATTATACCAGATATAATTTTTATCCGAACGCTCGTGCTCCTCTCCGCTTAATGCATTTCGTTCCAGAAAAATACGATACCGGTCTTTTTCAGATGTAAACCGGTAGCTTAACGGTTCTAAAGAAATGCTGCCTGCATCTTTAACAGTAAAAGTCGGACTTTCCGTTCTCGTATATCCGCTCTCGCATTCCCTTGCATTGAGGGACCATAATAATTCAAATCCACCGGAAAGGGACTGCCCGGTCTTTACGTCAAAATTATTTGTAAATGTATAAAGGTCTGTTTGCGAATCCCAAACGCAGTTCCACTCAGAATCTGTCTGATCGGATGACAGTTTATCGGAGCGCATGACCGATCCGCGGTGTGCATACCCGATTCCTGGCACTGTAAAAGTCACAGTTCCTTTCGGGTAATCCTTTTCGGCATTCCGTATCCGGTAAGTGACTGTAATTTTAGGCTGCCTGGATGTATTTTCTGAAGCATCCCATTCATAATCCGTTGATGATGTATTCCAGACCGCATGAACGGTCCACCCATCCAGCTTGGATTGGTAACTATTCTCGCTATTCGTTGCAAATACTTCCAATGGAATATCCGTGACCAAAAGGGCCACGATCATCATCACTGCCAGAATTTTTTGCACAGCATTTAATACCCGGGTTCGCATATTTCCAAACAATCTCCTTTCGAACTGTCCATACTGTGACAGTATGCCTTATAATTCCGAGAGCCGCCACAAGCGCACCATCGAAAAAATAGTTTTTGACAAGGCGAATGCACCTTAGGAAGCTTCGCGCCTGCATCGCGGTGACCAAAAAGTGTTATCCGCAAAAAAAGAACGGAGTCAGCAAGCCTCCGCCCTATTTCTGTCCAGTACTGTATTTTGGTGTCTGAAATACCGTTATATCATTTAACGGCCAGTAGCAGAATGTTGCTTTTGCAATCATATCCTCTCCGGAGACCAGTTTATGGCTCCAGTACCTGGCATCCAGGGAGTGGTTCCGGTTATCTCCCATGCAGAAATACGACCCTTCCGGAATCGTGATGGATAAGTCTTCAAAGGCAGTGTCACAGTACATGCGCTCTGCCAGATATGGTTCTTCCAGTTTAACGCCATTGATGCAGACGTTGGCAAATTCCGTATCCCCGTCCCGTTCAAATGACAGCCGGTCCCCTGGCATTCCGATGATGCGTTTGATCAGGTAATGACCGGATCCATCCGGGTCCGGAAAGATCACGATATCGCCACGCTCATAGTTCTTTAAAAACCGCATGCCGATGATCCGGTCTCCGGGCTCAATCGTATTCTCCATCGATCCGGTCGGAACAACCGCATTCGCGATGATACAGTTTGTAAGAAGCAGCATGAGCAAAAAGGTAATGACCACAGTCTTCAAAAGGGAAAGGGTATCCGCAATACCATTTTTAAACCCATTCTCTTTTTCTTCGATATTTTCAGTTTCCAGCATAAATAATCCTCCAGTAATATAATCTGTGCCAGGTTTTGACAGCCCAGGCTACTGTTACGGTTTCGCATAAGCAAGGAAAAGGAGGATGACAGCATCCCCCGGCAGATATTCTGATATTGCAAAGCAGAAAGCAGGATACGGGAGTCGAACCCGCCTTTTCAGCTTGGGAAGCTGACGTACTGCCGATATACGAATCCTGCATCAGATCGGGACAAGCGCCTGATAACCGAAAAATGCTTCCGTGCTGTATGCGTTTCCCGAAATAAAGCCTCAAGGCGGATTCGAACCGCCGACCTACTGATTACGAATCAGTTGCGCTGCCGGCTGCGCTATTGAGGCTTACAAATAAAACAAAAGTCCGTGCTGCACCATTCGAGTCCTAACGGACCGTCTTACTGAGACCGCGAATTTTTTTGGACGCTAACAGTATGTCGCATTGTTTGAAGCGGCATATTTTTTGCG
>ENA-OROO01001165-OROO01001165.1-human-gut-metagenome-genome-assembly--contig:-NODE-1165-length-14335-cov-3.095308_pt1 | contig 14335 bp, 9 predicted proteins | sample MGYA00242130_ERZ509052 | MGnify/ENA primary metagenome ERZ509052 (study PRJEB26280, sample SAMEA2338730) | human gut metagenome | biome: human gut; feature: human-associated habitat; material: faeces... | reverse complement strand
ATGAATATTCTCATTCCACTCAATCCTGGCAATCAATTCATTCTCCTCAATATCGGGCATGCGCTGCTTGTCGATAAAGAAAAAGAAAAATACACAAAGCGGAATGGAAATAGCACAGAACAAAACACTGAACGTTTTATGACTGAATACCCAGTCCACCCCCGCATCATAAAAACGATCTAATGTATGATCTTTTATCGGGTTATTGAATTTAAAGGAAAGCCACTTCCATTTCCGGGTATGGATACCGGTCCGGTAGACCAGCAGATAAAGTACGGGAAGCAACATGATACCCGTAAAATAAGAAACCATAAGTCCCACTGTAACTGAAAAAGCCTGATCGTAAAAGATAGCTCCGGCAATACCACTCATAAAAATCAACGGTGCAAACACGGCAATGGTCGTTAAGGAGGAACTCAACATGGGAGTCACCACTTCGCTTGTTCCCGTGATACAGGCACGGCGCAACGAATATCCCCGTTCCCGGTATTGCGATATATTCTCAGTTACAATAATCGAACTGTCAATCATCATACCCAATGCCAGAATCAATCCGGCGAGTGAAATGATATTCAGGGACATATTGCACAGATAGAAGAAAACGAAACTGATTACGATAGAAACCACCATGCTAAGTCCGATAACCAACGGAGATTTTACATCCCCCAGAAACAAGACCGCTACCAGGCAGATAAAGAGAAAACCTAAAGACAGATTCTGTTGCAGATTCGAAATTGTGTAGTCCAGCAATTCCGTCTGATTACGGCTTACGCTGAATTCAATATCCGGATATAGAGAAGCAAAATAATCGGTTGTTACTTTCAGCTTTTTCTTCATCTTATCCATATTCTCATCCGCCTGCTTGATAACAGCCAGCGTCACTGCCCTTTTCCCGTTAGATACAGATACCCCTTTTTCTTTTACGGGCACAATATTCACCCGGCAGAAATCCTTTAACTGCACAATCCGGTCTCCTTTACGCAGATAAATATTTTCTACATCTTCTGCAGTACGCAGGAGGGTGGAAAACTTTATGTTATATTCATAATATCCGTCACGTACCGTCATACTACCCGGTTCCACATTATTGGCAGCCAGAGTCGATTCTATATCCTCAATAGAAATTCCCAATGTACGTAGATATGCAATCTTCTTTATATTTTCCACATCATTTTCAGAATAATCTCTATAACCATTACTTTCATTTCTTGAAGCAAATCAAATAATTCTTTATCATTCATACAACAGTCACCTTTTTCTTAAGCATATAGTATAAATTGATAAATAGTGTTTGTCAATTTCTTTTTTTCTTATTTTTACAATATTGGTATAAATCATTACAAGTTAAAGAATCATCTAGTGCTCTATGTGAATTATAGTTTAACCCTAAATATTCTTTTAATGTTTTTAATCTATGATTTTTACTATCGTAAATTGTTATTCTAGAAAGAAGTAAAGTATCAACTATTCTATTTTTTAAATGTTTTAAATGTAATTTTGTAATATTTGCCTCAATAAAATCATAATCAAATTTTACATTATGACCAATAATTGTATAATCTTCAATAAAATCTAAAAATTTAGGTAGTACTACATCTATTTTATCTTTTCCTTTTAAGTCATCATCTGTAATACCAGTAACATCTGTTATTATTTGATTTAATTTTATTTCTGGATCTATCAAATAACTAAACTCATCTATTTTCTTATTATCTTTATATTTTATCGCACCTATTTCAATTATTTTGTCTTTCTTAGGATTAAGTCCACTTGTTTCTATATCAAAAACAACATAATCATCAGGTAACTCATTTGTTCTTAAACTCTGATACATATTAATCTCTTTCTAGCACATTAAGTAAAAGTGCACTTATATTATAATTGTTAATACTTATTTTTTCAAGAATTTAATATATAATTTTATTAATAAATTTTGAAGCATTGGAGCCCTATACATTTCTTTTGGATTTTCTTCTTTTACTGCTTTTATAATTTGTTTTGTAATAGAATCATACTTCTTTTTAGCAGAAAAATCTAATATTTCATTTTCTAAGTTTCTTATTGAATCATAAAAATCTTTAAAAATAGTTTCTTCATTATATTTATTTTCTATCATAAATCTATTAAACCCTGTTTTATAAAGCCCTGGTTCTATAACACATACTTTTATATTTTTATTTATTGCTTTTATTTCTTTTCTTAAACATTTACCTGTCATTGTAATACTTGCTTTAGTACCCGCATATATCCCAAAAAATGGAATTGATATATTTGATATCATAGAAGACATAATTATTATTTTACCATTACCTTTTTCTATCATTTTATTATTACTTGTTAATATATAAAAATTATGAAATCTATTTTCTTTTAGAAAATCATATAAAACAATCTCTGCGCCACCAATAGTATCTGTTGCAGATATTATTAAAACATTTTTCACAACATTCACCTATTTTGAATAATATTTAATATTTCAAAATGCCGCTCAGCCATTTTTTCAATTGTATAGTTTTTAATTTTTTTCAAATTATTTAATCCTTGTTGCTTGCGAAGCATCTCATTTTCTAACAATAAATTTATCTTCTCTGATAATTTATTATTATCGTCCACCGGAACAATAAACCCATTTTTATAGTTTTCTATAAGTTCTAATCCTGCATTACATCTATCTGTAGTTATGACAGGAAGTCCATGTGCCATAGCCTCGTTTACTACTAACCCCCAAGAATCATTTCTCGTTGGTAATACAAATATATCTGCTATAACGAACCATTTTTTTAAATTTTTAGTACATTGAAAAGGTATAAAATGAATGTTTTTAATATCATTAGTTTCGATTATCTCATACCAATATTCCAGAGGAAAATCTCCTCCAATAATATAAATTCCAACATTCTTTTTATCAAAAAACTTTGCAGCTTCAATCAAAACATCAAATCCCTTTTCCTGTATAAATCTACCTACTGACAAAATAATTTGCTGCTCATAAACAGACAATTCTCTTTTGATAAACAATTTATCTTTTTTTATAATTTTCTTGTTTTTTCATCATTTTACCATGTTTTTTATATTGATATGTGCCTTTATACCCCTTATAATTCTATTATATTCCCAATTTTAAGAGAAAATATTTATATTTAATATACATTTATTAAGAAAAGAGAGTTGATATGAAGTTAAAAAAATTCGAACAACAGCCAAAACACGTTGACAATATTCCAATTGAGGCTATTAATCTTGATTCTGAACAGGAACAGCCGCCAAAACCTGACAAAGCTGTTGGCAAGAATGTATTCCAGCCTAACAGCAAATACTTTACAATTGTTATATATGGTCTGCTTTTTGTGCTAGGTGCAATTCTTATATATAAGTTCATTGGTAACTGGCCTGCAACCGTCAAGTCATTGGGCAATATATTCCATATACTGTCACCATTTCTTATTGGTGCCATGATTGCGCTTGTTCTTTATCCGTTTATCAAGATCCTTTATAACAGGTTCTTCATGGGGGTATGCCATATCAAGTCCAAGAAAGCCGCCAAAATGCTTTCAATTCTTGTTGCTTACCTGATAGCAGTTGGCGCATTTGCAGTATTAATAGGCTTTGTTGTGCCTCAGATATACAAAAGTATTACAGAGATTGCCAATCAGGCTCCTGTATGGTACGAGAATATCCGCAACTGGTTCACTGAGTTTGAAGATAAGCACGCCAATTCTTCTATTGATTACAATTTCATTAATCAGAAGATTGAAGATGCTCTTCCTAAACTTGTTGACTACATGACTGGTGCACTTACCAATATGGTCCCTTACATTCTTAATACATCCATGGCCATTCTTTCGGGTGTGTTAAACCTTGTTATTGCAATTATCGTGTCCATCTACATGATTTCTGATAATAAGAATATCTTTTATCATTTTAAGAGATTTTTATATGCTGTGCTTCCTAAGAAAACAGCAGACAATACACGCATCATCTGTAAGAATTGTGGAAGCATTTTTATTAATTATATTATCGGCAAATCATTTGACTCAATTATTGTCATGATTATCTGCTTTATTATCATGCTGATTCTCAAACTGCCATATGCTGTTCTTATAAGCGTGATTGTCGGCATAACGAACATGATTCCGTATTTCGGACCATACATCGGTGGCGTGATTGGCGGTGTGATTATTGTTATCGCAAGCCCTATCAAACTTATCATATTTGTAATCATGATTGTCTGCATCCAGCAGGTTGACGGTCTGCTTATCGGACCTCGTATAATCGGCAGTACTACAGGTCTTAAGCCTGTATGGGTTGTGTTCTCAATAACCGTAGGTGGGGCGCTGTTTGGCGTAATTGGAATGTTCCTTGGAGTTCCCGTATTTGCCGTATTAAGCTACCTGTTAAACATTACAGTGCAGCATTTTCTGGACAAAAGAAAAGTCACCGTGCAGCCTTATGACTCGCCCGATGACCTCTAGATTATTTTTTGGTATTAAGAATTCTCACGACATCGTCGAGGGAATTCTTAAATCTTACCACTCTGTAATTCGCACCTTTATGCACATACATCACTTCTGATACTTTCCTTGCAAATGCTTTATTCTTCACAATGTTTCTCCCAAAGCCTTTATATAGTATATGCATTTATTATTAATGATTTCTTACTGCGATAAGTTTACAGATAGGATTGCCCATCTGTGAAAATCTTGTCTCATACTCTGTCATTACATTACCCTCGTTAAGTACAGAGTCATTATGTAAGTCAAATGTGACAACAGGAAGCTCCCAGCCGGCCTCTTTAATCTCTTCTAACGAAAAATCGAATAAATCTTTATTATCTGTTTTAAATTCCACCTGTCCGTCCGGCTTTAATATCACATCATATCTTGCCATGAACTGTCTTGAGGTAAGTCTTCTCTTCGCATGTCTGTCTTTTGGCCATGGATCTGAAAAATTAAGGTATATTCTGTCTACCTCTCCCTCTCCAAACACCTCACATATTGCCTCTGCATCCATTCTGATGAATCTTAAATTAGGAAGCTGAAGCTCATCCTGTTTCTCTACAGCTCTTAAAAGTACGCTTGAATACTTCTCTATACCCACATAATTAATATCAGGATTATTTGCTGCCAATGTTGTTATAAATGTGCCTTTACCCATACCAATCTCAATACGGATTGGATTATCGTTACCGAAAACCTGTGACCATGTGCCTTTCATCCCTTCTGGCTCTGTAAACACATATTCATTCTCTATCATTACTTCCCTTGCTCCGGGTACATTTCTAAGTCTCATACATTACTCCTATCTTATATATTAGCTCAGATTTCGGCTATGTCCGTGTGCGGTATACGCTTGAATATGACAAGCTGTGCAGGAGTTAATGCCACCATCTGCATAAGTTCAGTGCGTGAAAGCACGTCCAAACGAAGTGCGTTTGATTTCACGCACTGTAATAGACTTTGCAGATGGCGGCATTTACTCATGCTAAGCGAAGTCATCCTGAAAGCACATGCCGCACACAGACATAGCCGAAATCTGAGTTTCCTATATATTATTTACCATAAATATCACTTTTTGCCAAGCGGGGTTTACTTATGTACAATCCTGGGCTACAATGTATTTGTATATTTTATTAATCGGAGGAATTATCTCTATAATGAAAAAGCAATTTTTAAAAGGATTACTTATAAAGATAACCAGCGCTGTATCTGCCACTGTTTTGGTATTCTCAGCTTTTGCAGCGGATACCCAGGCTGCAGCATACAACAAAGTCTACAGCGAGACAGACACAACCAGCACAGAGGCTGTATGGCCGGATGCACCTGATGTTAACTCAAGCAGCTGCATTCTTATTGATGCTGATACAGGTTCCATTCTTTTCGAGAGGAACTCTCATGAAAAATGTTATCCAGCCAGCACAACCAAGATTTTAACAGGGCTCCTTACTATTGAGAACTGTAATATGGACGATGTTGTAACATTTTCACAGTCAGCTGCTAACTCAATTAATGTATATGAGGATGCCAACTTAAGTTCAAAAGCAGGCGAGCAATTTACTGTCAACCAGCTTCTTCACGGACTTCTGCTGTATTCTGCCAACGAGATGGCTTATGCCCTCGGTGAACATGTGGCTGGCTCAATAGATGCATTTGTCGATATGATGAATGCCAAGGCAAAAGAACTTGGTGCTTTGAATACACATTTTGCCAATGCAAGCGGATTATATAATACCAACCACTACACAACAGCATATGATATGGCAATGATTGCAAGAGGCTGTTATAATAATGCTTCTTTTGTCAGCATTGATTCAACTGCCGATGCATATGTAATTCCTGCAACTAACATGTCTGCACAGCGTACAATAAGACATCGACACAAGATGTTAAAGGGCCGTGCCTACTATTATGAATACTGCAAGGGTGGAAAGACAGGATATACTGATGAATCACAGAATACACTTGTTACATTTGCAGAAAAAGACGGTATGCGTCTTATATGCGTTGTATTTAAGGAAGCCACAGATGAGATAAGATATGTTGATACAAGAACCCTTTTTGACTGGGGATTTGCCAATTTCCAGAAATCAACAACAACCGGAAGTCAGCTCGGAGCAATGTTCTCTAATGACAACTATTACAACTCGGCTGTTTTCTCAACTCTTTCGCTAAACTTTGGACTAAATGCTTCATTTATCACAATACCTAATAAAAGTTCTTTGTCAAATGTATCAATGACGGTCGATGATAATTATGACATGACCAATGAGAATGGTGTTATGACAACACATCTTAAGTTCCTGTACAACGATAATACTGTCGGCACAACTACACTTAATATATCTGCTGCCGGAACAGATACCGGAAGCCTGCTGCCATACATTAATAATGATGTTTCATCATCTTATAAACCAAAAACATGTATCAGAATTAATATATGGATACTTGTTGGAATTGGTGCCGTTATTCTTTTTATCATCTACATTATTGAAGAACGGGCAAGAAGAAAAAGACAGAGAAGACACTATAACAGAAGAAGACGCAGATTATAGAAAACAGAGGATTCGGGGCTAAACCCTGAATCCTCTGTTTTCTATATTATCAGTCTGTGTTTCATTACTAATTCCACCTCTTGAATATGTAAGACCTGAATATACAGCCTGTGTATTCTTCATAAGCGGCTCAGAATCATCCTGTTTACTAACTTCATAAAAGGATGCCCTGAGTTTCTTTAAAAGCCCTGTAATTCTGTTAATCTCATTATTATCAAGGCTTACAGATGCTGATATAAGTGACCTCTTCATATGATTATATATTACGAAAAGATTAGCTGATATCTCATACTGCATATCAAGTCCGCATATAAGCTGGTCTATAACCTTCTGTGCCATATATATATTATTATGTGCCTGCTTAGCACTATCACTCTCACATGCATCATTAAGATATTCTATAGCCATATCATACAGAATCACAACAAGCTGTGATGCTGTTGCCTGTGTAATTCTATACTGAAATGTCTTAATTGTTTCTTTAGTCATAGCATCCCTTTCCTATATAACCATTGAATCTTAAACTACTGTAATAACTGTAATACCTGTGAAGGTCTTTCATTAGCCTGTGCAAGTATTGACGTAGCTGCCTGTGTAAGAACTGTTTCAGAAGTATAAGTAGTCATCTCTTCTGACATATCAGTATCTATCATTGTTGATAATGACTTGGTAAGGTTCTCACTTGAAACCTCAAGGTTATTAGTTGTATGATCAAATCTGTTCTCGTATGCACCGATTCTTGAACGTATTTCATTAGTCTTATTAATAGCTTCATCTACAGTAGATATCGCCCTTGATGCTGTATACTGAGTCATGACATTCATATGTTCCGTGCCTAGTGAATAAGTTGTTATTGCTGGAATATCAATAACGATTACCTGATCCTGGTTAGCACCTACATGTATGCTCATAGTTCCAACGTCTGTTACTTCCTGACTTATAGTTTTTGCTGTACCTGCACCTGCAGCTGACTGTCCATCATTGTTACTGTCGTCAAATACAGTACCTGCCGCATTACCTGGAACATCCATTGAAAACTCTTTGTTATTAACATCTGTTACTGTAATTACAGTTCCCTTTGTTGAAAGAATTGCCGAATCAGCAAAACCAATTCGCTTTCCATCATCTCCTGTAGCAATCTCTGCCTTAACATCGCTTCCTTCTACATATATACCATCTTGTGTTGCTGCCTGTGGTATTCCCAAAATATCTGCAAGCTCTGCATTATCACATGTTATATTCATCTTCTGGTCGCTTCCATACTGGTTAGTCATAATAACAAGTGTTGAACCAGCATAATCTGCTGTTGGTACATAACCTGCATAATCAGTACCATTAGCTGCTGTATCATTATTAAGGTCTTTAACTGTAAATGCAGAACCCCCTGTGATGTTAACTCCGTCAATAATCTTTCCCATCACCTTATCAAGTGTATCACCTTCGGAAATGCTTATCTTGTAGCCATTAATGTTTATTGCTCCAGCCTGTTCTTCTGTTATAGAAGCTGTTGATGACATGGTAATACTTCCTGCTCCTACCGCTATAGCCTGTCTTGCATCCTCAGTAACAGTTATTCCATATACACCTGCTGTATAGCTGTCAGATACAGAAATCTGATTAACTCCCTGAAGATCTGAATATACTCTTCTTGAAAGATTACCGTTAATAAGAGACTGTGTATTGAATTCTGTCTGATCAGATATTCTGTCAATCTCGTTATTAATCTGTTCTATCTCTTTCTGTATAGCTTCTCTTTCATCATCTGAATTAACATCATTAGCAGCCTGAACGCTAAGTTCCTTTAATCTTGTGAGCATACTCTGGATTTCTGTAATTGCACCTTCTGCTGTATTTAAAACAGAAACTCCATCAGCTGTATTATTCTGGGCCTGACTAAGACCTCTTATCTGTGCTCTCATCTTTTCAGAAATAGCACATCCTGCAGCATCGTCCTTAGAGCCATTTATCTTGTATCCTGATGATAATCTTTCAATTGATGTTGACAGATTATTCTGTGATTTCTGTAATGCATTGTTGGCAACAATCGCTGCCACATTAGTTCCTATTCTCATATCTTAACCTTTCTGTCTGTCCAATTTACCTGTTCATGCTCTATATATCGGACTTTCTGTGCAAATCTTTAGCCTGCAAGCAGTTTTACAATCTGTGCTGCAATTTCATACAGCTTATCTGTTGCCACACTGTCAGCCGCTGCTTCATAAGTCACATATGGCACGTCTGACGATTTTCTAATGTTGACGGTCACATTTGTAAATCCAAATCCTTCTTTTAAATTTTCTTCCATATCCTCAAGAAGCTGGCTTCCTTCATCTGAAACTGCTGTGTCACTGACAATGTACATACCAAGACTTTCTCTGTCAGCCTTAGCCTCAACAGAAACTTTTCCTAATACGCTACTTAGCATGTTTACAGATATACGACCTTTATTGTCGTCATCCTGAACCAAAGTAAGCTTCAGCATGCCTGTACTTCCTGAGTCTGTTATATATGGTATTCTGTAATCATGCCTTAATGCCAGATTCTTAATATATCCAATTGTTCTGTCTTTAAGTCTTAAATCCAGAAATCCCTCGTAATTGACATCTATCTGTGTATCAAGGTCTCCTGCTTTGGAAAGAACCTCCTGAAGTTCTTCCTCTGTCTCATCTTTCATTTCTTCATACATAAGTGACAGTTTTTCTTTATGTCCGATTTTTTCAATCGAATCCCTTGCATAATCACGTGTTGTCTTAACACCTCTGATATCCGGGAACTGTCCGGATTCTAAAAATGCTTTAACAGCCTGTATGTTACCACTGTTTATTTCTGTATCTGCATTTCTTATCTGCCTCAATATATCAGCTCCTGCCTGCACTGCTGCCTGCTGTTCCTTAAGATATTCCTCATAATATTGTTCCTCGGCTGCCGCATCATAGTTATCCTCTAACTGTTCAATAAACATTTCAACGGACTGTTCTCCGATTCCGGATGAGTTATCCACATTCTTTAATGTATTCGGGGTAACTAATCCACCATTTGCCATAAATAATGCACTGTAATAGTTAGCAATTCCGCTTACCTCTGCCATTCCTGTATTCTCATCAATAACAGCGTCCATGTCATAATGCTTTCTTGAATTATATGCAGTCATAAGATTATTCATAGTGACCTCAGCTCCCTGCTTAATCAGCGCACCTGCTGCCACTCCGGCATCTCTGGTGAATATATTCATCATCTGGTATATTCCTATAAACTGCTTTCTCTGCTCTTTAGTAATACCATTGGTACGGTCAAGCTTATAAAGAAACTTTGAAAACTTCTCCTCATTATCTTTAGATGCTTTATCATTAGCCTCTGTAAGATATTCGTTTACTTCCTCAATTGAAGCATTCATTGGATTTACTCCGTCTTTTATCATATTAAGAACTGTCTCTGGTTTCATATTCTTAATAAGATTATTAATCATTGCATTAACAGATTTGACTATCTCTACATTTTCCTTTGTCATATCCATGTTATTAGCAGCCAGTACCTTTATTGCTTCCTTGTCCTCATCAGTTCCCTCAAGTCCAAGCTCCTTAATAATATCATCAGCACTTCCCTGTACTGCCTTCTTTAATGAATCACCCAAATCGCCTCTTATCTGAGTTCCAACCGCCTCATAAGTTTCATTCATCTTGTCAAACATACTGGCAAATACACGCGCAGGATTTCTTACAATCTCATTCAATGTCTTTCTTGCTTCAAGAACATCTGTATATGCAATCTGCGCTTCTTCATACATTTCATCCGCCTGTTCATATTCCATAAGCATTGAATTAAGCTCATCTATCGGAGTTGTAAGAATAGAAATGTTATTCTTGACGAGATATATAGACGCATTTGCACTCATAAGAACCCTTGCTGTTACAAGCGTGTCATACGCCTTATCTGCTGCCTGCTGTACATCAGATGCCTGATTCCTAACTTCACTATTTCCTGTGCTTACTGTTGCTGCACTGTATTCAATTCTGAAGCTTCTTGCATCCATCTCCAGCTTAAGGCTTGCTATTGTAAATGTTTCTCCTTTTGATACCACATTTGCAACATCTGAATACTCTGCCCTGTTAATAGTATCAAGAGCTGTCCTTATATCATCAATTGGCGAACCTGTAACGAGCGTATTCTCTGCCTTGCCTCCAAGCTTCATGTTATCAAGTATCTTATTAAGCATTTCATCAGGGTCAGCCTTAATCTTTTCAATATCTATCGCATCAAGCTGTGCCTTATATTCAAGATTTTCTTTAGTAACAGGAATCTGTGCATCAATAAATGCTCTTGCATCCGCAAGTGTATTATCATTAACCTCAAGTCCTGACGAAGCAATTATCTTCTCAATTCCCGGCCTTAAAGCCTCAAAATCAGCGTCAGATATTGCATTTACACACCTTCCTATTGTAACGCCATCTGCACTGATACTTGATGAAGTTGCCGCCTGTGCCTGATATATTCCAGCAATTGAAGGCTCAATACCATTAGCAACCATGTAATTCTTTGTGTTCTCTGATAATGGCTTTAACTCTTTACTCTTTTCAAGTGTGCCTTTAACCTCAGCAACACTTTCATCATTGACAGCTATATCTGCTCCCTGCATACGGCTCTCGACACTTGCCGCTGTTGCTGCACTTCCAGTCACACTCTCAATCTTATCCTTAGAAACTGCTGTGCCATAATTAACATAATCATCAGAGTGCATCGCAAGTTCAATCTTAATTTTCTCAATAATATTAACCATATCATCTGGTGTAGCATCTGTAAGATTAAAGCCGTCCTCATCTAGCTTTACCGCATCAGCACCTGATAACTTCATCATCAATGCCTTAAGGCTTATCTTTGCACTGGAAGCACTCGCCATAATCTGGCTCTTTACATCATCTGCCTCCTTAAGTAGCCCCTCATATGTATTGTCAGTTGCAGCTGTCACACCCCCAGAAATTACCACTCCTGCAAATGCACCTGCCACACCCTCACTTTTAGCCGTCTTATTCTCTTTATAATTAATTGATGTTCCCTGTGTGGCCACATCTTTATTAAAATTCGCACCTGAAACTGTATATGTCATATTCTGCTGCCTTTCTTATTCACTGTCTGAAACAATCACCCATTGCATTGTCATGTAATAAATATTTCGGCAGATATAGCGGGATAATTGAGAGATTAGTGGCAACAAATAAAAAGGAAGCTGATTCAGAATTAATGAAAATCCAAACCAGCTCCCTTTCTCTATATTATTGTCCTATATCTTCGTAGCATGAACCTTAGAAACATCACCGTTAAACTCATACACAGCTATTCCATACTTATGTAAGTCAATAAGCAATGACTGCGGATATCCATCACAATCTCCCTTAACGGCTGTAAGAGTCTTCTTCTGGTCAGCTTCATTATCTCCAAGAACCAGCTTATACTTAGTCTTGAACGGAACTCCTATTCTGAAGCTGTCTCTTTCAACTGGTGTAAAATTAAGTACAAAGAGAAGATTCTTCTTTCCATCCGGACTGATTCTCATAAATGATAAAACGCTATTATCTTTATCATTGGCATTAATCCATCTGAATCCTTCACTGCTGTAATCAGTAGCATACAGACATGGATAATTCTTATTAAGCTTCAGACACTTTTTCGTAAAATCCTTAAGTTCTGTATGACTTTCATCCTCTAACAGATACCAGTCAAGAGCACGCTTCTCACTCCACTCATTCCACTGACCAAATTCCTGTCCCATGAATAAAAGCTTCTTACCAGGATGTCCACACATATATGCATATGCCAGCTTAAGATTCTTGAACTTGTCCTCCCTGTCACCAGGCATTTTACCAAGCATAGAACACTTAAGATGTACAACCTCATCATGTGAAAGCACAAGAATGAAATTCTCGCTGTAAGCATACATCAATGAAAATGTCATCTTGCTATGATTAAACTTTCTAAAATATGGATCAAGCTTCATATATTCAAGGAAATCATGCATCCAGCCCATATTCCACTTAAATGTAAAGCCAAGACATTCCCCATTGTCAGGATCACCACTTACCATAGGCCATGCTGTTGACTCCTCAGCTATAGTTATTGCCTGTGGGAATCTCTTCTTTAACATGCTGTTAAAATGCTTTAAAAAGCTGATTGCTTCGAGATTACCGTTGTCACCATATTTGTTAGGAACCCAGTTTCCTTCTGTCCTTCCGTAATCCAGATACAGCATTGAAGCAACAGCATCAACTCTTAAACCATCAATATGGAACTTGTCCACCCAGAACATTCCATTAGCAATAAGGAAGTTAGCCACTTCATTCTTGGAATAATCAAATACCTTCGTTCCCCAGTCAGGATGCTCTCCCTTTCTAGGGTCTGCATACTCATATACACAGCTTCCATCGAAATTAGCAAGTCCATGTGCATCCTTTGGAAAATGTGCCGGTACCCAGTCAAGAATTACACCAATTCCTTTTTCATGCATATAATCTACAAAATACATGAAATCCTTAGGTGTTCCGTATCTTGCTGTAGGTGCATAATAACCAGTCACCTGATATCCCCATGATCCATCATATGGATACTCTGCAATTCCCATAAGTTCAATATGTGTATATCCCATATCTGAAACATATTTTGCAAGCTCAGGTGCCAATTCTCTATATGTATAGAATCCGTCCTCTGTTCCATCATCTTTCTTCTTCCATGAGCCAAGATGACATTCATATATAGAAAGAGGAGCTTTAAGATGATTCTCCGTCTTCTTCTTCTCAACCCATTCAGAATCTTTCCATTCATAACCTGAAAGATCGGCAACTATTGATGCTGTCTCTGGTCTTAACTGTGCCTGATTAGCATATGGATCTGCCTTGTAAAGAGCCTCTCCACTCTGGGAAATAATAAGGAACTTATACATATCCCCTGCTTTAGCTCCCGGTATGAACAAATCATATATTCCACCATCTGAAATCTTCTTCATATCATAGCCATAGGCTTTCCAGTCATTAAACTCACCTATAACATAGACTTCTCTTGCAGCAGGTGCCCACACAGCAAAATACACACCTTCTTTTCCGTCTTTTACTCCAACATGCGCACCCATTTTGTTATATATCTCATAATGAGTTCCCTGTCCAAAAAGATATGCATCCAGTTCTGTGATTGCCAGCTGCTCGTATTTTTGCATATTCTTCATAAAATCCTCCATTATATTATTATCTTTAATATAATCTTTGATTCTTTTCTTGAATGCAAGAATTAAATCTTTATCATATA
>ENA-OROO01001164-OROO01001164.1-human-gut-metagenome-genome-assembly--contig:-NODE-1164-length-14346-cov-4.877475_pt1 | contig 14346 bp, 14 predicted proteins | sample MGYA00242130_ERZ509052 | MGnify/ENA primary metagenome ERZ509052 (study PRJEB26280, sample SAMEA2338730) | human gut metagenome | biome: human gut; feature: human-associated habitat; material: faeces... | reverse complement strand
TTAGCCTCTGCGGAAGCAGCCTCGCTGGCTGCGGTACTGCTGGTAGCAGCGGTGCTGCCGCAGGCTGTCAGTGCCATAGCGGCGGCCAGCAGCAGGGCGGTCATTTTGGTCATTTTCATGTTTCTTACTTCCTTCTAAAACCAATATTCCGTTGTGTTTTTCAAACAACAACGGAATTATAGCAGAATTTGTGGTAAAATGAAAGTGGTACTGCACAAAAGTATGATTTTACCCAAAAACGGAGAGCATTCTATGATAACGATTCGAGAATATGCCCGCCCCGCCACACTGGAAGAAGCATGGCAGCTGAACCAGAAGCGCCCGAACCGGGTGCTGGGAGGGATGCTGTGGCTGAAAATGGAAAAAATCAGTGTTGGCACAGCCATTGACCTATCTGCGCTGGGGTTGGATACCATTGAAGAAACCGATACCGAATTTGCCATTGGCGCTATGGCAACGCTGCGCAGCCTGGAAACCCACGCCGCGCTGAACGCGGCCACCAACGGCGCCATGCGGGAGGCCGTGCGCCATATTGTGGGGGTGCAGTTCCGCAACTGCGCCACCGTGGGCGGCAGCGTGTACGGGCGGTTTGGCTTTTCAGACGTATTAACGCTGCTGCTGGCGCTGGACTGCGATGTGGAGCTGTACAAAGCAGGCCGGATGCCCATTGCACAGTTTGCCGCCCTGCCCTATGACCGTGATATTTTGACCCATGTTTACATAAAAAAGACGCCGGGGCTTGCCGTGCATTACCAGTCTGTGCGGGCCACCCAGACGGACTTCCCGATTTTGACCTGCGCTGCTGCACGCACGGCGGATGGAGCCTACCGCTTTGCCATCGGTGCACGCCCCATGAAAGCCATGCTTGTCTGCCCCACGGCCGCTCCGGATGAGCTGCCCGCCGCCGTACAGGCTGCGGTGCCCACCGGCAGCAACCTGCGCGGCAGTGCCGCCTACCGCACCCATCTGGTGGGGGTGCTTGTCAAGCGTGCCGTACAGGCACTGGGGAACCTGGAGGTGCTCTGATGCAAATTCATTTTACGTTGAACCATAAAAAAACAGCTGCTGAGATCGCCCCCGATACCCTGCTGATTGATCTGGTGCGCTCTTTAGGCTGCAAAAGCGTCAAGCGCGGGTGCGAAACCGCCAACTGCGGGCTGTGCACCGTGTTTTTGGACGAAAAGCCGGTGCTTTCCTGCTCTGTACTGGCGGCGCGGGTGGATGGCCGCAGCGTTACCACGCTGGAGGGCCTGCAGGAGGAAGCCGCTGAGTTCGGCGCGTTCATCGCTGACCAGGGGGCCGAGCAGTGCGGCTTCTGCAACCCCGGCTTTATCATGAATGCGCTGGCCCTTTTCCGCGAAAAACCCGACCCCAATGAGGAGGAGATCAAGGAATACCTTGCGGGCAACCTTTGCCGCTGCTCCGGGTACGAAGGCCAGCTGCGCGGGATCCAGAACTTTTTGGCGTGGAAAAAATCAAAGGAGGCTGCCCAATGAAAACTGTGAACCAGCCTGTGCGCAAGAAGGACGCCATGCAGCTTGTAACCGGCCAGCCTGTGTACATGGATGATGTTATCCCGCAGGACTGTCTCATCGTCAAGCTGCTGCGCTCCCCCCACGCCAATGCGATCGTCAAAAATATTGATACCTCCCGCGCCATGCTTGTGCCCGGCATGGAGGTGATTTACACCTGGAAAGATGTGGACCAGAACGCCCGCCGCTACACCCAGGCAGGCCAGACCTACCCCGAAATGAGCCCTTACGACCGCCTTGTGATCGACCGCCATGTCCGCTTTGCCGGGGATGTTGTTGCGATCCTTGCGGGCAAAGACGAAACATGCGTCGATAAGGCGATGAAGCTGATTCAGGTGGAATATGAAGTTCTGCCCGCGGTGCTGGATTTCCACACAGCGCTCGATAACCCTACTCTTGTGCACCCGGAGGATAACTGGGAAGCCCTTGTTCCCGGCATCGGAGCTGACAAGAACCGCAACCTCTGCGCCCACGATGAATCCGGCGAGGGTGATATTGAGGCGGTGTTGGCTGGGTGCGATGTGGTCATTGACCACACCTACCACACCCGCGCCTGCCAGCAGGCCATGATGGAAACCTTCCGCACGTATTGCAGCATTGATGCTTACGGACGGCTGAATGTGCTCAGCTCAACGCAGATCGTGTTCCATTGCCGCCGCATTTTGGCAAACGCCCTGCACATCCCCAAATCCATGATCCGCGTTGCCAAGCCGCGCATCGGCGGCGGGTTCGGCGCAAAACAGACGTCAGTGTGCGAGGTTTACCCTGCCTTTGTTACCTGGAAAACGAAGAAGCCCAGCAAGATCATCTATACCCGCTTTGAAAGCCAGACGGCTTCAACCCCGCGCCATGAGATGGAGATGCACGTGCGGCTGGGCGCAACAAAGGACGGCATCATCAAGGGCATTGACCTGCACACCCTTTCCAACACCGGCGCTTACGGTGAGCACGGCCCCACAACGGTGGGGCTTTCGGGCCACAAGTCCATCCCGCTGTACGGCAAGGCCGAAGCGTTCCGCTTTGTCAGCGATGTTGTTTACACCAACCACATGTCATCGGGTGCGTACCGCGGGTACGGCGCAACCCAGGGTCTGTTTGCGGTGGAATCCGCTGTGAATGAGCTGGCCGACAAATTGGGGATGGACCCGTTCGAGCTCCGGCAGCGCAACATTGTCCATGAGGGCGATGTTATGCCCGCCTACTATGGCCAGGTCAACACCAGCTGTGCGCTGGACCGCTGCCTGAAAACCGTGCATGACAGGATGGATTGGGACCATAAGTACCCCGTGCGCGAGATCGGCAACGGCAAGGTGCGTGCTGTTGGCATGGGCATGGCCATGCAGGGCTCCGGCATCGACCATGTGGACGTGGGCAGCGCCACGCTGAAAATTAACGATGACGGGTTCTATACCCTCTCCATCGGCGCAGCGGATATGGGCACAGGCTGCGATACGATCCTGGCGCAGATCGCTGCCGAAGTGCTGGAATGCCCGCTGGAAAACATTGCGGTTTTGGGCGCAGATACCGATTCTTCCCCCTATGATTCCGGTTCCTATGCGTCCAGCACAACCTATGTGACCGGCAAGGCCGTGGAAAAGTGTGCGCTGGAACTGAAAGATAAGATCTGCACCCTGGGGGCACAGATGCTGGGGCTGGACAAAGCCGCCGTGCTGTTTACCGGCGATGCCGTGACGAGCGAGGATGGCACCCAGCGCGTACCGCTGGCCAGCATTGCAGCGGCATCCCAGTGCGGCAACACGGTGGCGCTGGAAGCCACCGTAACCCACAGCTCGGAGATTTCGCCCCCGCCGTTTATGGTTGGTGCCGCCGAAGTGGAAGTTGACCTGGAAACCGGCGAAGCCCAGGTGGTGAACTATGTGGCCGCGGTTGACTGCGGCACCCCTGTAAACCCGAACCTGGCCCGCGTGCAGGCCGAGGGCGGCATTTTGCAGGGCATCGGCATGGCGCTGACCGAGAATGTGACCTACAATGACCGCGGCATGCCGCGCGAAAGCTCCCTGATGCAGTACAAGATCCCCTGCCGCACTGATATTGGACATATTGACGTAAGTTTTGAGAGCAGCTACGAGGGCACCGGCCCGTTTGGCGCAAAGTCCATCGGTGAGGTCGTCATCAACACCCCGCTGCCCGCCGTGGCCGATGCCATCTACCACGCCACCCACAAACGCTTTTATGAGCTGCCCATCACCCGCGAGCAGATCGCAATGGCGTTCGCTTTATAAGCATACGGTTTGCTTCATTTTTTCCCTATCATAATCAAAACGCAGAAGCAATACAACAGCCACAACGGGCAAGCCCGCTGTGGCTGTTGCTTTTGGTGCCCTTTTTCACGCGGTAAGAAGAGCGTTCCCATTTATTTTGATTGTATCGTTGATACTGCCATTATAATGCCGCCGTGAGATAACAATAGCCGGGTATCCGCTTTGCTCCAAAAAGTGCGGTACCGGGCTGTGGCGATATTCTCCTGCTTATTTCCATCCGCGGGCGGTGGGGTCCAGCATTTCGGCGGCGGAATAGATCAGCGCGTTGCAGATGGCCGCCGCCACGTTGCTGCCGCCCTTGCGGCCCATGGCAACAATGGCGGGCACGCCGTGGCTTTCGCACACGGCAAACAGGCGCTCCTTGCTTTCCACCACGTTCACAAAGCCCACCGGCACACCGATAACCAGCGCCGGGCGCAGGCCGTTTTCAATTTTCTCGGCAATCGTCAGCAGGGCGGTGGGGGCGTTGCCCACGGCCAGCACGGCGCCGGGGTATTCGGCCGCAGCCTTGTGCATTGCGGCCACGGCGCGGGTGGGGCCCGCCTGTTTGGCCGCTGCAGCCACAGCGGGGTCCGCCATAAAGCAGAGTGCCTGCCCGCCCAACTTGGCCAGGCCCGGCTTGGTGATGCCTGCCAGGGCCATGTTGGTATCGGTGATGATCGTTGCCCCGGCGTGCATAGCAGCAATACCGGCGGCTACCGCGCCGGGGGTAAAGTGCAGGGTCTGCGCATAGTCAAAATCCGCGGTGGTGTGGATGACCCGCTTGACTACAGGGGCGTTTTCCGGCGGGATGTCCAGCCCGCGCTGGGCCAGCTCCCCGGCAATAATTTTCATGCTGGTGCGTTCAATATCGGCGGGCAGGTGGTGCTGCGGCATCATTGGTCATTTCCCCTTTCGGCGGGCTGTGCAAGGCCCATAGCCGCATACACGGCGGCCAGATCCAGGTTATGGCGTACCCCATCGGCCAGCAGATCCAGCTGCTGGGTACGGTATTCCTGCATGGAGATTGGCGCTGCCGCGGCGGGGTCAATCCCCTTGCGGCGGCAAAGATAGGCGGCAAACTGCTCGGTCAGCTCGCCGCTGTCAAACAGGCCGTGCAGGTAGGTGCCAAACACCTGGCCCTGCACGCAGCCTTCGGGGGTGCCGTCCGCCAGGGTGCAGAACGGCGCGCCCTGCACAGTGGTGCGCCCGGTGTGGATCTCGTACCCGGTCAGGTGCGCCCCGGCAAAGGGCTCCGCCGTCACGGTCGCCTGGCTTTGGGTGCGGCGCTTTTCGGCGGCAAAGGTGGTTTGGGTGGGCAGCAGGCCAAGGCCGCGCAGGGTCTGCGGGCGGCCGCTCTCGGTGCCTTCCGGGTCGGCCAGGGTCTGGCCCAGCATCTGATAGCCGCCGCACACCCCCAGCACCGGCGTGCCGCGCTGGGCCAGCTTGCTGATGGCTGCTTCCAGCCCGCACTGGCGCAGCCACAGCAGGTCGTCCACGGTATTTTTTGTACCGGGCAGGATCACGCAGTCCGGCGTGCCAAGCTCGCGGGTGGTCTGCACATAGCGCACGCCAAGCAGCGGGTGCTGCTCCAGCGGCATAAAGTCCGTAAAGTTGGAAATATGCGGCAGCCGCACAATGGCAGCATCCAGCGGTTTGACGGCATTTTTGACCTGCAGCCGGTCAGAAAGCGAATCCTCGTCCTCAATATCCGCCTTTAAGTACGGCACAACGCCAAACACCGGCAGGTGGGTTTTCTCTTCCAGCATGGCAAGGCCGGGGCGCAGAATCCCAACATCGCCGCGGAACTTGTTGATGACAAGCCCTTTGATGCGCGCCCGTTCGTCCGGCTCCAGCAGTTCCACCGTGCCAAACAGCTGGGCAAACACGCCGCCGCGGTCAATATCACCCACCAGCAGCACAGGGGCATCCACCAGCTTGGCCAGCCCCATGTTCACGATGTCATCGGCTTTCAGGTTGATTTCAGCCGGGCTGCCCGCGCCCTCGATGACGATAATATCAAAATCGTCCGCCAGGCTGTTGTAAGCCGCCAGAATATCGGGGATGAGCTGTTTTTTACGGCGGAAATACTCCGCCGCCGGCATCTGGCCACGCACTTCCCCGTTGACGATCACCTGGCTGCCAATATCGCTGCTGGGCTTGAGCAGAATGGGGTTCATCCGCACATCCGGTTCCACCCCGGCTGCCTGGGCCTGCACCACCTGGGCGCGGCCCATTTCCAGCCCGTCACGGGTCACAAAGCTGTTCAGTGCCATGTTCTGGCTTTTGAACGGGGCCACCCGCCAGCCATCCTGGGCAAAAATGCGGCAGAGCGCCGCGCACAGCAGGCTTTTGCCCGCGCCGCTCATGGTGCCCTGCACCATAATACATGTTGCTTTGCTCATTTTAGTACCTCCCGCATGGTCTGCAGCAGCTGTTCGTTTTCCGGCGCGGTGCGCACGGCGGTGCGGTACCAGCCGGCGCTCAGCCCCGGGTAATTGCCGCAGCTGCGCAGGCAGATGCCCCGCTGCTGCAGCGCCGCGCCCAGCGTTTCCGGCGCACGGAACAACAGGTAGTTGGCGCTGCCCTCGATCACCTGCAGCCCCAGTGCCCGCAGCCCGGCCGCCAGTCTGGGGCGCTGGTCGGCAATCAGGGCGCGGACGGCATCGGCATAGGCGGCTTCCCGCAAAGCGGCAGCGCCCGCAGCCTGCGCCAGGCTGGATACCCCCCACGGCTGGCCCGCGGCCTGCATTTTGGCCAGCAGCGCCGTGTTGGCGCACAAGGCATACCCCAGCCGCACCCCGGCCATGGCGTACAGTTTGGTGAACGCTTTCAGAATAACAAGGTTGGGCGCGGCTTGCAAAAGCGGTTTGGCCGTCAGGGCATCCCGCTGCTGCAAAAAGTCCAGAAAGCACTCATCCACCACCAGCACGGCCCCGCAGTCCGCACAGCGGCGCACCAGGCGCTGCACCAGCTCCGGCGGGGTAATTTGCCCGGTGGGGTTGTTGGGCTGGCACAAAAACACCAGGTCAATGCTCTGGTTCACTGCCTGCACAAAGGCTTCTGTTACGGCAAAATCATCGGCCTCATGCAGGGTTTTCCGCTTTACTTCGCAGCCAACGCTTTCCAGTGCAGCGGCATACTCGGCAAAGGTGGGGGCGGGCAGCAGGGCGCGGCGGGGGTTGAACGCCCACACCAGCCGGTAGATCAGATCCGCCGCCCCGTTGCCGCACAAGATCCACGGTTCCGGCAGCTGTTCCGCCTGGCTGAGTGCCGTGCGCAGCTCCCGGCAAAGGGGGTCCGGATAGCGGTCCGCAGTGGGCAGAGCCGCAACGATGGCATCCGCCACGCCCTGGGGCAGGCCAAGCGGGCTGACATTGGCCGAAAAATCCAGCGCATCATGCCCAAAGCGGGCGCGGTAGCCCGCCCAATCACCGCCATGTACCAGTTCCATTCCGTTCTCCCCTTTTCGTTGTTACATCGCCAGCACCAGCAGGCGCAGGGCAATGCCCAACACCAAAGCCAGCAGGCTTTCGGCATACATCATGCGGTCGGCCCGCAGAATGTCCTTTGGTTCCACGGGGCGCAGCGCATCCCCGATGGTGGGTTTATCATAATACTCGCCAAAATAGTAGGCGGGGCCTGCCAGCTGCACGCCCAGGGCACCGGCGCAGGCACTTTCGGTCTGGGCGCTGTTGGGGCTGGCATGGTTGCGGCGGTCCCGCCGCCAGATCTTCCACGCGCCGCGGGCACTGCTGCCGGTCAGGGCGGCAGCGGCCACCCACAGCAGCCCGGCCAGGCGGCTGGGCAGATAGTTGGCGGCATCGTCCAATCTGGCGGCGGCACGGCCAAAATACAGGTATTTCTGGTTTTTGTAGCCCAGCATGCTGTCCATCGTGTTGATGGCCTTATAGGTCAGCGCCAGCGGCGCGCCGCCCAGCAGCATGTACAATAGCGGGGCAATCACGCCATCGCTGGCGTTTTCGGCTACGGTTTCCACAGCGGCTTTGGTCACGCCCTCCGCCGTCAGGTTTTGGGTATCGCGCCCCACAATGCGGGCCACGGCCTTGCGGGCGGCGGGCAGGTCCTGCTTTTGCAGCTCTTTATACACATTGCGGCTTTCCTGCGCAAGACCCTTAGCGGCCAATGCCTGGGCGCACCAGAACATCTGCACGGCAAGCCCCGCCAGCGGGTGCAGCGCCGCCGCCAGCCGGCACACCAGCGCTGTGATGAGGAACGTGCCCACCGGCAAAACAGCAGCCAGCACCGCCCCGCCGCAAAGCTCCCCCTGCGGCGTTGGGGGAAATTGTGCGCGCAGGCGTTTTTCCAGCGCGGTGATGGCTTTGCCCATCAGCACAACGGGGTGCGGCAGCCAAGCCGGGTCGCCAAAAATGGCATCCAGCACAAAGCCACCCAAAACGGCCCAGCAAATCAGCATGGTAACTCCTTTGTATACTGCACGGTTTTGACCACGCGCAGGTTTTTCTGGTGTACCCAATCGGCGGCATCCAGCACAAAGCCGCCCGCCGCGGGGGCACACCAGGAATAATAGTTTTTATGGGGCACGGCGAACCGTTCCAGCGCCGCCATCTGGGTGCCGCCGTGGGCAACGATCACCAGCTGCGGTTCCCCCGCCGCCAAAGCGGCATCCACCAGCGCGGCAAATGCTGTGCAGACACGCTGGCAGAATTCCGCCTTGCTTTCCCCACCCGGGCAGCGGCCTTCGCAGCCGGTTTCCACCCAGGCGCGGTACTGGGGGTCGTGCTCCATCTCCCGGTAATTGCGGCCCTCAAACACGCCAAAGTCCATCTCTTTCAGCCCATCCGCCACAACCAGCTCCGCATCGGGGAAAAGCACTTCCGCCGTCTGCCGGGTGCGCTGCAAGGAAGTAATCATGACCGTTTTGGGGGCAAAATCCGCCCGGCACAGCTGGGCAAGGCCCTGGGGGCACAGCGGTACATCCCGCCTGCCCTGGTAACGCTTTTCCAGGTTTTCCTGCGTTAAGCCGTGGCGCAGCAGGTAAATCAGCATGGCGGCAGCTCCCCTTTCAGCACGGTGGGCAGGCTGCAGAATATCTGCACCACACAGTCGGCCCGCTCAGCCAGCAGACAGGCAAGGCGGCCGGCGGCTTCCCGCGCGGCGCGCTGGGCGGGGTCAATGGGCACCACACCGCCGCCAACCTCGGTGGCCGTTACTACGTCATATTGGGCAAGCTCGTCCGCAAGGGCGGGCAGGCTTTCGGCATTGGCGGCAAGGGTCTGCACCTCGTAAATCTGCCGCCCGCCAAAGGGTTTGGCAAAGGTACGCTTGCCGCTGTACAGCGGGCCGGTAATAAACAGCATGTTACAAAAGCCCCTTCCACTGGCAAAACACAAGGGCCGCCAGCATATACAGTTCCGCTTTTTGCAAAAACCACCCGGCCAGGTCCCCGGTAATACCGCCAAACTGCTTGACCGCCACACGGTGGTAGCGCCACAGGGCAACCCCCGCCACAAGCACCAGCACGCCGCCGCCCAGGGCGAAAAGTGCCACTGCCAGCACAATGCTAAGGCATCCCAGCACCCGGCGCACCGTGGTGCGGTCCGCCGCCGTGGCAAATGTGTGCGCAAGGCCGGTATTTTTGGCCAGGGGAAAGGCCGCCACTGCGTAACCGGAGCAGGCACGCTCCAGCACCAGCGCCAGCAGCCAGACAGCCCCCACCTGCGGGGTAAACTGCACGCAGCAGCACAGCGCAAAGTAGGCCACAAAGTAGCTGCACAGCCGGATCACGGCGAACGCGCCGCAGTGCGGGTCCTTGAGAATATCGAGCTTTTTCTGGGTATCGCCATAGCTGCAAAGGGCATCGCAGGTGTCGGCGTAACCATCCAGATGGATGCCGCCCGTGACCCAGACAGGGATCAGGCAAAAACCCGCCGCGCGCACCATGGCGGGCAGCGGCAGGCTGGCGCACACGCACCACAGTGCGCCGCACAGCACCCCCACCAGCGGGAAGGCACAGAGCGAATACCGCATGTTTTTCTCGTTCCAGTCAAACTGCGGCACCGGCACAGCCGAGAACATGGCAAATGCCACGGCGATCGTCTGCAAAACTGTCATGGGCGTTCCCCTCCTTTGTAGTACACCGGCAGGCCGCACACCACGCGGCAGACGGCGTCGGCTTTGGCGGCAACGGCATTGTTGACCATGGCAAGGGCCTGCAAATAGAGGTCCGTCTCCCCGGCATAGTCCGCCCCGCCGCTGAATACCTCGTTGCTGACGATGATAAGATGGTTGCATTGTGCGGCGATTGCCTCGATCCCCGCCAGCATTTTTTCCGCCGTCTGCTTGGGCGGCAGGCAGCTGCCGTCGGGACGGTACAGCTCATTGGCGGCCAGGTTGCCCAAATCTTCCAGCAGGGCGGTGCCCTGCTGCGGCAGGCGGACAAGATGCAGGTTTTGGGGGCATTCCACGGTAGCAAACAGTTTTTGCGCCCGCATGGCGCGGTGTTTGGCTACCCGCGCGGCGCACTCGGCGTCCCACACCTGCATGGTGGCAAGGTAATAGCGCGGGCCGCCGCTCTGCACGGCAAGGTGCTCCGCATAAGCGCTTTTGCCGCTGGCTGCGCCGCCGATAACCAGCGTCAGCATTGTGGGGTGTACGGCGCAATGCCGCCCTCCGCAAAGGAATAGCAGCCGCGGTAGACGGCCAGAGCCATATCCCACAGCGGGATGGAAGCCACCGCGCCGGTGCCCTCGCCCAGATGCAGGTTGGCGGTGATGAGCGGCGCTTTGCCCAAAGCATCCAGCACCATATGGGCGGCAGGCTCCGCCGAAACATGGCTGGCAAACACCGCCTTGGCTGCTGCGGGGCAGAGCCGCACCGCGCACAGCGCCGCCACGCTGCTGATAAAACCATCCATCAAAATGGGCACACCCTCCAGCGCGCCGCCCAAAAACACGCCGCACAGCCCGGCAATATCAAACCCGCCCAGCTTGGCCAGCACATCCAGCGGGTCAGCGGGATTGGGCTGGTTGCGGGCAATGCCGCGCCGGATCGCATCAATCTTGCGGACAAGCCCTGCATCCGAAAGCCCGGCCCCGCGTCCGGTCATGCTCTGCACGGGGGCACCCAGCAGCACGCTTGCCACGGCGCTGGAGGTTGTGGTGTTGCCAATGCCCATCTCCCCCGTTGCTAACAGTTGAACTCCCTGCTGCTTTTGTCCGCGCACCAGCGCAATGCCGCAGCCGATGGCCTGCACGGCCTGGGCGCGGGTCATGGCCGGGCCGCAGGTAAAATCTTTGGTGCCGGGGGCAATGCGGCAGTCCTGCACGCCGGGCACCGGGGCACCGGCAATGCCCATATCCACCGGCACAACGCTGCAATGGGCGGCAGCTGCCATCTGGCACACGCTGGTGCGCCGCGCGGCAAGGTTTTGCAGCACCGCGCGGGTCACGCTGGCATCGGTTTGGCTCACGCCCTGGGCCACCACGCCGTTATCGGCGCACAGCACCAGCACGGCGCGGCGGGCAAAATCCAGCTCCGGGGTGCCGGTCAGGGCGGCGGCGTCCTCCAGCATGGTTTCCAGGCTGCCCAGCCCGCCCAGCGGTTTGGCCAGCGCGGCCCAGTGGGCGTGCGCCGCGGCGCGGGCAGCTTCATCGGGCGGGGTGATGGTTTGCAGCCGTGTGTTCAGTTCAGGTTCCGTCATACCGTTCTCCCTGTTTTTGTTTGGGCATACTGCGCCGCAGCCGTTACAAAGCGCTGCGGCAGCGGGGTGCCCGCCCAGTATAGATGCGGGAACCCCGCATACAGATGCCCATTGGCAAAGCCGCAGTCCCAATGGCGGCCATTGGCTTTTTGGGCGGCAAAAGCGGTGCCGTTGCAGGTGGAATCCCAATGGTGGAACTCATGCACGGGCACCGGCTCCCCTGCGCGGAAGAGCATGCTGTCCGCCTGCGGGGTGAGCGCGGCATAGCCAAAGCGCACCAGCCGCCCCACGCGGAACCCCTGCCCCGGCAGCACACCCGCCATGGGGTGGGCGGTTCCGGCGTCATCTTTCAGCGTTTGGCCCAGGTACAAAAAGCCGCCGCATTCCGCCACGGTGGGCAGGCCGCGCTGCACGGCGGTGTTTATGGCGCAGCGCATGGCGGTGTTGGCCGCCAGCTGGGCGGCGTACAGCTCCGGGTAGCCGCCCGGCAGGTACAGCCCGCCGATATGTTGCGGCAGCGCGGCATCCCGCAGCGGGCTGAAATAGCAAAGCTCTGTGCCTGCGGCCTGCAGGCTTTCCAGCGTTTCGGCATAGGTAAAGCAGAACGCTTCATCCTGTGCCACGGCAATGCGCACGGTGGGGGCTGCGGCCTGAACCGCAGGGGCCATTGGGGCCGGGCGGTCAAACAGGGCCAGCAGCCGCGGCCAGTCAATATTTTTTTGCGCGGCGGCGGTCAAAATCTGAATTTTTTGCTGCAAATCAGCAATTTCGCCCGCGGTTTTCAGCCCCAGGTGGCGGCTTTCGATGGCGGCATCCGGCATGGGGGGCAGAAAGCCCACCACCGGCAGGCCGGTTTCCCGTTCCAGCATGGGGGCCAGCAACTTGTACAGCATCTCGGTGCAGTCGTTCAGCAGAACGCCCGCAATGTGGTGCGGCGTGCGGAACGCTTTTAAGCCTTGCAGCTGGGCGGCCAGCGTTAAACTGGCCCCCTTGGGGCGCACCACCAGCAGCACCGGCAAGTCCAGCACATCGGCGGTGTGCCAGGCGCTGGCGGTAGCGCTCACGCCGCCAAGGCCGTCATAATAGCCCATGGCACCCTCACACACCGCGCTGCCATGGCCCCCCTCGCATATAGCAGCACCGTGATCGGCTGCACTTTTGTTGTATAAATTCTGTACTATTTGCAGCTTTGAGAAAAACAAATCAAGATTGTGACTTTCAACGCCGAGCACACTGCGGTGAAACATGGGATCAATGTAATCCGGCCCGCACTTGAACGCGCAGGGCTCCAGCCCGCGGGCTTTCAGGGCGGAAAGCAGGGCGCAGGCGGCGGTGGTTTTTCCGCTGCCGGAACTGGGCGCGGCCAAAAGCAGCTGCAGCATTCTCATTCCCTCACGATCAAAAATACCGGGTTGTTGGCCATCATCAGGTGCAGGCTGCCTGCCGCCTTGCTGCGGCTTACGGCAATCTGGGTCACCTGTGCGGCCAGCCCGTGGGCGGCCAGGGCGGCAATACTTTGCTGCAAGGTTTCCAGCGCAATGGCGGCGATACAGAGCCGGGTCTGCGGGTTGGCGGCCAGGGCGGCATCTACAATGGCCTGCATATTGCCCTTGCTGCCGCCGATGAAAACAGCATCCGGCGCGGGCAGATTTTGCAGCGCTTCAGGGGCTTTGCCCGCGATCAGCGTTAAGTTACTGGCGGCAAATTTGGCTTGGTTCTGGCGAACCAGCGCGCAGGCATCGGCATCACATTCCACCGCGTACACCTGACCCATGGGGGCGGCCAGCGCCATTTCCACGCTCACGCTGCCCGTTCCGGCACCGACATCCCACAGGGTATCAGTGGGGGCAACGGCCAGCTTGGCCAGCGCGGCGGCGCGCACCTCCTGCTTGGTCATCGGCGTTTTGCCGCGGATGAAGGCTTCATCCGGCAGGCCGGGCACGCGGGGCTGCGGTTTGGGGCAGGGCTCCACCAGCAGCACGCTAAGCGGCGCAAAGCTGCCGCCCGCCAGCGTTCGCACCGTATCGGTGATGACCTTTTGCTGCGGGGTGCCAAGGTTCTCACCAACCGTGGCCTGCACCGCGCCAAAGCCTGCGGCGGCTAGAATCTCACACAGCGCGGCGGGGCTGGTATTGCGCCCGCCCGTCAAAAAAAAGGTCGGGCGGTTGCTCCGGCACTCTACCGCAGGGGCGCAGGCACATCCGTGGGCGCTGACAAGGTGCCAGTTCTGCCACGGCCTGCCCAGCGCCGCGGCCAACAGCTGTACGCTGGAAATCCCCGGCAGCACCGTTACTTCCGCCCCCTGTGCCCGCAGCTTGGGCACCAGCGCCGCAGCACCGGAATAAAAGCCGGTATCCCCGCTGTAAACCAGCGCGGCGGTCTGGCAGGGCTCCGCTTGCAGGCAGGCCAGCACTTCATCCGGCAGGTAAATTGGCTTGCGGTTGGGGGTACAGCCATCCGGCAGGTTTTGCAGCAGCCGCTTTGCCCCCAGAATCAGCCCTGCCGTTTGCAGGGCCTGCAAGCCCTGGGCAGTCAAACTGCCGGGCAGCCCGCTGCCCATGCCAACCAATGTAATCTTCATAACAGCTCCCTGCATCGTTGCAAAATTTCTTCGGCGGTCTCGCCGCATTCCTCCGGGCGGCGCAGCACAACCAGCGTGGCCCCGCTTTGGGCGGCAGCCTGGGCTTTCTCGGCAAAGCCGCCCGCGCTGCCGCCGTCCTTGGTGACAAGGTAACGGATGTGGAACTGCTGCATCAGTGCAAGGTTCAGTTCCAGCGTAAAGGGCCCCTGCATGGCAATGATGTTGCGGTGCGGGATGCCCGCGCCCTCGCACGCCGTAATGCCCGCCACGGTGGGCAGCACCCGCGGG
>ENA-OROO01001136-OROO01001136.1-human-gut-metagenome-genome-assembly--contig:-NODE-1136-length-14573-cov-6.037195_pt1 | contig 14573 bp, 10 predicted proteins | sample MGYA00242130_ERZ509052 | MGnify/ENA primary metagenome ERZ509052 (study PRJEB26280, sample SAMEA2338730) | human gut metagenome | biome: human gut; feature: human-associated habitat; material: faeces... | reverse complement strand
GGTACCCAATACGGACAGGGCAGCCGACGGAATCAAAAAAAGTTTTTTCATAGTTGTGTTGGATAAATTAAATTTTGATTAGTTGATTTTTTATTGTTGTGTTTTGGTTTCTTCGTTTTTCCGGCCGGTCGGGGCCTCTTTTCTTTTCGGGCGTTTCCGCCGGGTTATTTTTTCGCTAAAAATAATTATTTTTTTTGTCTTTCGCAGCCTTTGCGGCGTCCTTTTGTGCTCCGGCGCAGTTGCGAAAGGTTATTCCTGCACGTAGAGCCGAATCCCGGATAATTCACCCCGGACCCGATCAAGTAGTTGTAAATCAATCTTTTTGCCTGTGCGCTACGCCGGCCTCCGCCCAATGGTCCCGGTGGAAAGGGTACGTTAGCAGTGCGAAATATAGAAAAAAAATTTGTTACGTGCAATGGCTTATGCCGTAAATTCTCCGCGCAGGGGCTTGCGCAGAAGCATGCGTGTCTCGTCGTCCGGAAGCCCCAGCCCGAGTACGTACATCAGTTTGGTCACGGCTGCCTCGGTGGTCATGTCGTAGCCGCACAGGACGCCGGTTTTTTGCAGTTTAAGCCCTGTTTCGTACAACTCCATCGAGACGCGGCCCCCGCCGCACTGCGTGATGTTGAGGAGGATGATTCCGCGTGCGACGGCCTCTTCGATGACGCGGATGAACCATTCGGAGGTGGGGGCGTTGCCCGCGCCGAAGGTTTCGAGCACCACGGCCCGCAGCCCCGGAGCCGAGAACATGGCCCGCAGGATCTCCTCGCCCATTCCCGGGAAGAGTTTGATCAGCTCGATGCCTCCGGAGAGCTTCGTGGCGATGCGCAGTTCCGCCGGCGACTCTTCGGGTTGCAGGATCGCCGGGAGGTTGTAGGCGATGTTGACGCCGACTTCGGCCAGCGGCGGGTAGTTGTAGGAACGGAAGGCGCTCAAGGCTTCGGCGCTGCGTTTGGTAGTGCGGTTGGCGCGGAAAAGCCGGTTCTGGAAATAGAGCGACACTTCGGGGACCTCGGGCCGGTCGCCGATGCGCGCTCCGGCGATTTCGATGGCCGTGATGAGGTTCTCGCGCCCGTCGGTGCGCAGCACGCCGATCGGAATCTGGCTTCCGGTGAAGACCACGGGTTTGGCGAGATTTTCGAGCATGAAGCTCAAGGCCGATGCCGTATAGGACATGGTGTCGGTTCCGTGCAGCACGACGAATCCGTCGTAGCGGGCGTAGTTGTCGCGGATCAGGCGGGCCAGGGCCACCCAGTTCGCCGGCTCGACGTTCGACGAGTCGATCACGGGCGACACCGTGTGTACGTCGATGTCGACGTTGAGGCGTTTCAGCGAGGGGAATTCGTCGTAGATGCCGCTGAAATCGAAGGGGACCAGCGCCCCGGTGGCGGCATCGGTCTTCATGCCGATGGTCCCGCCCGTGTAGATGATCAGAATGGAGGATCGCATAGCGTTTTTATTTCTCTAATGTTTCGATCAGAAAGCTCACGGGGCGAAACCCGTCGTTGCAGGAGATCATCGCCGAGGCGGGATTCTTCATCCAGCCCTCGTAGATGTTCGTGCCGCCGTGTGCCAGCGTCATGACGAACGGCGAAAGCGTCTGCCAGGCGCTGTCGCACAATCCGTCGGGTTTCCGCCAGCCGTCGGTCGTGAAAACCTGCCCTTCGTACAGGTCGCAGGCATGTTCGATGGGATTTTCGTACTGCTCCATCAGATCCCTGTGGCAGGTCTTGCGCAAGACCGTGATCTTTATTTTTTTCATGTCCGGTGTCGTGTTATGCTCTTTCGGGCCGGGAAAGGCCGTTGTCTGACGAGGGGGATGCGTGGTCGGAAGATTCGTTCTCCGGAACTTCGGTCGCGTTTTCAGGCGGCAGCTCGCGGTGGTCCGCTCGAAACGCAGTTGCGGGCAGGCCTCCGCAGGGCGGAGTTGCGGCCTGCCGATTCGCCTCGGGCGCATCGAAAATCTTCCGGCCATGACTGGGGGCGGGCCGGTTTTGCGGCCGTCCGAACATCCTTTCGGCATTGGCCGTCGTCGCTTCCGCGACCTCTTCCGGGGTCAGTCCCTTGATTTGGGCGACTTTTTCGCAGACGTAACGCACCCAGGCCGATTCGTTGCGCTCGCCCCGGTGAGGCGCGGGCGTCAGATAGGGACAGTCGGTTTCGAGCACGAGGTCCCGCAGCTCCATTTCGCCCGCGACCTCGGCCAGCCTGCTCTTTTTAAAGGTCACTACGCCGCCGATTCCGAAAACGAAATCGCCGCACTCCTTCAGTTTGCGATAGGTTTCGATTCCGTCGGAATAGGCGTGGAAAACGCCCCGGACGCCCCGGCCGCGGTATTCGCGCATGATGGCGACGGTTTCGGGCCAGGCGTCGCGCGTATGCACGGCGATCGGCAGTCCGTATTGCAGCGAAAGGTCGATCTGGCGGCGGAAGGCTTCGGCCTGCTCTTCCCGGAAGTCGCGGCTCCAGTAGAGGTCCAGCCCGATTTCGCCCACGGCGCAGAACCCCGCGATTCCCTCGGGCGGCGTCCGGAGGTAACTTTCGACCAGAGCGAGTTCGTCGCGCCAGCGGGGATTGTCGTTCACCGACGTGGGGTGCACCCCCATCATCGGGACGCAGCGTTCCGGATGGCGGCGGCAGAGTTCGAAGAGCCTTTCGTGGCTTTCGGAGTCGATGGCCGGGAGCAGCAGCTGCCCGACCCCTTCGGCCGCGGCGCGCGCCAAAGCCTCTTCGCGGTCGCGGTCGAACGCTTCGTCGTAAAGGTGTGAATGCGTATCTGTCAGTTTCATAGCTTCATATATCGGTTCCCGGGCAGCTGGCGCACGGCTCCTGCCAGCTCCAGACCCACGAGCAGCGTCGCCAGCTCGCCGGGATTCAGCCCCGTCAGCTCGCCGAGCGCCTCGACCGAAAGCGGGTCGTCCGTGCGGAAACAGCCCAGCAATCCCGCTTCGTCGGGTGTCAGTTCCGGTGTCGGGGGTTTTGCGCGCAGCGTTGCGGGATTCTCCCCGAGGTCCCACATCAGTTCGCGGATCACGTCGTCGGCTGTCAGCACCAATTGCGCTTTGCGGTTGCGGATCAGGTGGTTCGTCCCGGCCGACGCCCGGTCGGTGATGCGTCCCGGCACGGCCATCACCGTGCGGTCGTAGGAGTCGGCGCAGTGGGCCGTGAAAAGCGAACCGCCGCTGTCGGGCGACTCGACGACGATACACCCCGCGCTCAATCCTGCGATGATGCGGTTCCGCGCCAGGTAGAAGTTGCCGTTCTGTTTCGATTGCGAATGCAGTTCCGTGACCAGCGCACCCCCGCGGGCGAGTATGTCGCGCGCCACGTCCGTATGCTGGGCGGGCGTCACCCCGGGCAGGGGGTTGGCCACCACGGCGACGGTCGGTACGCCTGCTGCAAGCGCAGCGCGGTGCGCCGCAACGTCGATGCCGAACGCCAGCCCGCTGACCACCGAAAGCCCCGGTATGCGCTCTGCAAGCCCTTCCACCAGCCGGTTGCAGGCCGTCTGTCCGTAAGGGGTCGCCTCGCGTGTCCCGACGATGGAGATACAACGTGCCGAGAGGGCTTCGACGCAGCCCTTTATGTATATTACGTGGGGATAATCGGGGATTTCGCGCAGCAGCGCCGGGTATTCCGGGTCGGTGGAGGCGACGGCCGCAATGTTGTTGCGGCGACAGTGGGCGAGTTCCTTTTCGGCGGCCGGAAATCCCTTCCGGCGGACGATCTGCTGCGCCGTGTCGGGACGCAGGCCGGCTTTGGTGACGAGTTCATCGGCGGTGGCGGCGAAAATGCTCCGCGCATCGCCGAACAGCTCCAGCAGATGCACGGCTCCTTTTATACCGATGCCCGGAGTCATCTGAAGGGCAATATCTTCGATGGTCATAGCCGCGAATGAAAAATCGTTTTTGCAGATGATAAAGGTAGCGGTTTTTGGGAAATAACGGGAATTTATTCGGGAAATAATGCAAAGTTGGGCAGAAGTTTTGCAAAAATCAGAATTGTTCGTATATTTGCACTCCCGATGCGCTTGGAAATTAGTTCCGAACGCTCCCTGGGCCGGAGAGGGGCCGTTTTTCGGTTTGAGTTCCGGTTGTGTGAAAGGGAGCGGAGAGAGCTGATAGGGTTAGGTTGGTGTAGAGAGGGCGCAGCGGGAAAGATGATGGTCTGATGGCCGAGTGGCTAGGCAAAGGTCTGCAAAACCTTGTACAGCGGTTCGAATCCGCTTCAGACCTCACAGAGACCGCGTTGCAGATGTCTGCAACGCGGTTTTCGTTTGAATTTGTACGGTATTTGTACGGCAGCGGGCCGGTTTGCTGTTCGGCTCAACTGTTTTCCGACCACATTTCGCACTGCTCCATGATGGTGTTCAGTGCGTCCTCCTGCCCCTCGGGCGGATATTTGTACTTCTTGAGCAGTCGTTTGACCAGCCGGCGCATCCCGGCCCGGGCGCTCTCCTTCAGATTCCAGTCGATTGTCTTGTTTTTGCGCAGGGCATCGGTCAGTTCGTGTGTGATGGCCAGCAGTTGGTCGTTCGTGTAGAAGTCCCGCACGGCCTCGGGCTTGGTCAGTGCATCGTAGAAGGCCAGCTCCTCGGTCGTGAGGTGCAGCGCCTGGCCCGCCTTTTCGCCGTCGATGATCTCGCGGGCCGTCTTCAACAGCTCCTCGATTACCTCCTCGTTGGTCAGCATCCCCTTCAGGTAGTTGCTCATCGCCTGGGCAAGGATCTCCGAGAACTTTGCGGCCCGCACCGTGTTGGTCCGGCGGTAGAGCTGCACCTGCTCGGCAATTAACTTGCGCAACAGCTCCGCGGCCAGATTCTTCTCCTTCATGCGGCCGATCTCCTCGAGGAACTTCGGGTCGAAGAGCGAAAACTCCTCCTGCACGTCCGAGAAGAGGTTGATGACTCCTTCGCTCTGAATGCTCTGCCGGAGCAGCTCGTTGATGCGTTCGTTGATCTCGCGGAATGAGATCTTGCCCTTGCCCTCGACGCGCGTCAACAGCGTGCGCACGGCCTCGAAATAGGCCGCTTCGAGCCGCTCTTTGCGGTCGGGCATACTCTGACACAGCGACAGCGCCTGCCGCAGCAGCAACGCCTCGCGGATGTAATCCTCCTTGACCTTCGCCCGCTCCGGAGCCTGCAGGAAGTCGGCGCCGCCGCTGATGGCCCGGGCACGTTCGAGGTCCGAATTGCCCCGGAATCCCGCGTAGTCGTAACCGTGCAGCAGGTCGCGGCACACCTCCAGCTTCTTCCGAAACTCCGGATAGGCCGTCTTGGCGATGTCGGGGTCGCCGTAGTTGCGGCGGTCGCGCAGCGTGTAGTCGTTCATCGCCTGCTTCAGGGCCGAGGCGATGCCGACGTAATCGACCACCAATCCGCCCTGCTTGTCGCCGAAGACGCGGTTCACGCGCGCAATGGCCTGCATGAGGTTGTGTCCTGCCATCGGCTTGTAGACATACATCGTCGCCAGCGAGGGAACATCGAACCCCGTCAGCCACATGTCCACCACGATGACAATCTTCAGCGGCCCGGCATTGTCCTTGAACCGCCGCTCCAGCTCCTTCTTGTGGGCGTCGTTGCCGATCACGGCCCGCCACTCCTCGGGGTCCTTGTTGCTCGAAGTCATCACCACGGCCAGCTTCTCGCTCCACGCCGGGCGCATCTTCAATATCCGATGGTAAATCTTCATCGCAATCGGCCGCGAGTAGGCCACAATCATCGCCTTGCCGGTCTGTTCATACTGGCGGAACTCCTCGTAGTGCTTCACGATGTCTTCGCACAGCGACGCCACCGTCGCATCGGCCCCCAGAATCGAGTCGATGCGCCCCAACTCGCGCTTGCTCTTCTCGATGGCGTACTCCTCGGCCTCCTCGGCCATCGCGTCGTACTCGGCATCAATGCGGCGCAGCGTCTCCTCGTCGAGGTGGAGGTTGACGACGCGGCTCTCGTAGAAGACCGGACGCGTGGCGCCGTCCTCGACGGCCTGCGTCATGTCGTAGACGTCGATGTAGTCGCCGAAGACCTCGCGCGTCGAGCGGTCTTTCTGCGCAATCGGGGTCCCCGTGAAGCCGATGTAGGTGGCATTCGGCAGGGCGTTGCGCACCAGCCGCGCCGCTCCCGTGCGCACACGCCCCGTGCGCGGGTCGATGTGCTCCTCCAGCCCGTACTGGCTGCGGTGCGCCTCGTCGACCATCACCACGATGTTGCGGCGTTCAGAGAGGGGTCCGTCGCCCTCCTCGAACTTCTGCATCGTCGAGAAGAAGATGCCGTTTGCCTCGCGCCCGGCCAGCAGCTCGCGCAGATGGGCGCGGCTCGAGGCCTGCACGGGCACCTGCCGCAAAAAATCGCTGCACTGCGCAAACTGACCGTACAGCTGCCCGTCGAGGTCGTTGCGGTCGGTCAGCACGACAATCGTCGGTGAGGCCATCGCTCGCTGCAACCGTTTGGCGAAGAAGACCATCGACAGCGACTTGCCGCTTCCCTGCGTGTGCCAGAATACCCCGCCGCGACCGTCCCCCTCCGCTGCGCGGAGCGTCGAATCGACAGCCTTGCGCACGGCGTAGAACTGATGGTAGGCGCTCAATATCTTGATGTCTTGCCCGTCCTTCTCCGCGCAGCAGATGAAGCCGCCGAGCAGCTCGATGAAGAGGCTCTTCTCGAACATCTCGCGGAAGAGGACGTCGAAATTGGCGTAGTGCGCGTCCTCCAGCTTGCCGTCCACGGTCTTCCACTCCATGAATCGGTCCTCACCCGCCGTGATGGTCCCGGCCTTGGTCGTAGCCAGGTCGCTCATCACGCAGAAGGCGTTGTAGACGAACAGCGAGGGAATCTCCTGCATGTAGTTGCGCAGCTGGGCATAGGCCTCCGAGACGTCGGTCGCCTCGCGCGAGGGGGATTTCAGCTCGACGACCACCAGCGGCAACCCGTTGACGAAGACGACGATGTCGGCCCTGCGCACCGAACGCTCCTCGACCGTCCACTGGTTCGCGACCGTGAACCGGTTGCGCATCGGGAGGTCGTAATCCACCAGGCGCACCAGCCCGGCACGCTGTTCGCTTCCGTCGAAGTAGTTGACCGCCACGCCGTTCTGGAGCATGTCGGTGAACCGGGCGTTTTTGCGGGCGAGCGAACCGCTTTCGTGGGTGCGGATGCGTGCGATGGCCTCGTCGATGGCGGCGCGGGGGAGCGAGGGGTTTATGCGGACGAGGGCATCTTCGAGAATCTCCGGACAGAGGGGCTCTGCGAAGTCCCTCACGACATCGGGGCCGTAGAGGTACTCGTAACCGAGCAGGTCTCGGAATATTTCGAGGATGGCGTTTTCGAAATTGGCTTCGGTGAAGGGCATAATTATAAATTTCTCCAATTGTGTTCTACATCGAGTAGTGGAATTTGCTCAAGTAAAAAAGTTTGCGCATTTTGAGAGTATCTTTTATGTGTTTGACTATTTAGTTTTATTTCTTTATAAAATTCTGGATTATCTTGGAGGTGTAAATGATTTATAACCTTTAGCAATTTCGTTGTAGTAATATACGCAAAATGTTGTTGTATATTAGTTGTCATTGCTTTAAGACCTAAAGAATAAAAATCTAATTCGTTGACTCTTTTAACCGCAACGACTGCTGCATTAGGACTATTTTTGACTAATGTGACTTCTACATCGGCCTTTTTTGTTATTTTTAATGATATAGATGGACCGTCCCCTTCTCTGCTAAGTTGAATGCCTGCAACGCCCTTAAAAATTTCATTCCAACTGATACCACTTCGTAATTTATTGGCGATATTTCTAATTTCTGCATCGGATGGTTGCGTGTTTTTTTCGCCAGAAATGACAGCGTCCAAAATACATAAAGGCCGAATTTTTGAATAGGCTTCTGGTCCTCGCCTTGATCCGGGGTTCAATAGTTTTTTTATTTCTTTAGTTTCAAATCGAAATAACGCATCTATGTCTAATGGTGCTAATGTCGCTATAGGGAGAACTCTTTGAGGTAATCGATCAGATAATTTTATACCAAACACGTTATTGAGTATATCAGAGAATAATGTTACTCCCGATTGCATATGAACATATAATTGTTGCTCTGATATTTGTAAAATATAATGTTGTGCAGCATCTCGTAACCCATTGATCGCTTGAGCAACCAAGGCTTGCTCCTCTGTTAAGAATTTTATATTCCCATTAGAAACAGCGATTCGTAAACACGCATCAAAGCCAATAGTATTTTTATTGTTTCTCTTGTCGCGGATTTTCCCGTTGCGATGTATTATTGCAGCTTTTAGAATCATCTCAAAGCTATGATCTAATAGGATTAAAGCTCCGGTATGTCGACATTGCTCTTGTGGTCTATTAAATAATTCAATACTTAATATTAAAGAGTCCGTTGCTTTTTCAAGTAGCATTTTAACCTCTTTTTTCATAGCTTTTATTTATTTAAATTTCTCCGGCTATCAATTTGGGCAGCAGGGTGTCGCGCAGGGCGGAAAGGGTTTTGTTTTCAACGCAATTTTGAAGAATAGTTTTTATTGTTGGTAAAAACAACGTGCCGAATTCTTTGACTTTTTCGTTTTCGTTTGTGAAAATAGGTAACGATTCAATATCTTTCGTGTTTATTCCCGGAATTGCAGCCTTTCCTCCAATAGTATTAAGTTGGTTCATAATATATGGAGTTCGCATATAGAAATAGGCGAAAGTATTAAATCCTTTGTCGAAGAAATCCAAACAAAAGACATGTTCGTTTATATACATTTCTTTGTAAGGAAATCCCTCTCCAAAAATAGTAAAATTGGGTATAAAGTATCCCGGTTTGCCGCCGTCTTTATATATTAACAATTCGTATCCGTTTATTTTCCCCTTTTTCATTGTTGAGGCAAAATCCTCGGGAATGAATTTTGTTTTGGCGTAATCATATATGCCTAATCCTTTGATGTTTTCTGCGCCGATACTTGGAATCCCGTGTTCTGAAGCACCTCCTTTTGGTCGTTTCCCGCTTTCTATTTTATGAGGAATATTTCCGATATGCTCTATTTTCAGAGATGCAGGGATTTTGCCTAATTCGGAATCGACAAAGGGGCCGTCGCGGAAGGGTTCGAAATCCACAAACCACGACCGGAAGAGGGCCTGCGCCTGCGCCTCCAAATTCGCATTGATCCGCCGATTCAATTCAATTTTATCATCCAACGACCCCAAAATCCCCGCAATCCGCCGCTGCTCGTCAAGTGGCGGTAAATGTAGAGTTTGGTTCTCAAAATCTTTCTTGGTTAAATGTAGCATCACACTTCCGTGTGTTCCTCCAAGATTGTATTTGGTATGTATAATCAAATAATAATAGAAAAAAAGTTTATCTATAATTTGAGGGTTCTCTTTTAGTTTCCAAATATGATAATGATAAATACTTTTCTTCCCTTTCCAAATGTATGGGGCAAAACCACAAGACCAAGCGTATAGTAAATCTCCGTTATAACAATATTTATCGTCGGGTAATTCTAAATCTGAATAATACCAATTATTCCCTTGGAATATATTCCCGACTCTAAGGACTGGATAGGGTCCTTGATTTAACAATTCTTCTTGTTTATATGCTCGTCCATTTAGAACTTGGCATATATCCCCAAGCCGGTATGTTTTCCATTCGCTCATTGTTGGTCGTGATAATTGAATAAATCTTCAAATGTTACTTTCTCTATATCAATAGGATTGTTTTTATTGGTGATAGATGATATGGTATTTTCGTATAGATTTTTATCAATCAATGCCCGGTCTTTGTAATATATATTTTGATTAACTCCATTTATATCTACATATGTGATATGTATTAAATCAAAATGTGATATGAAGTAATATTCTGGGAAAATACTCTTTTCTATCGTAGAATTATATAAATTACAAAAATAAGAGTGGTTGTTTACTAAAAATGCTCGGAATAATAGTCCTGTCAAATTTTGATGGGATTGTTGTGCCCAATAGTATCCATTTATTTTGAACAACATTGTTTTTTGTAAATCTTGCTTGGAAATCTTACATTCAAACAAGGTAGTAATAGATACGTTGACATTGTGACTTGTTTTTCCTTCATTGTAAATATTTAATACATATGTATCATAGATTCCATCCTTATCGTAATCTAATAAGTCCTTACTGACATTAAATATAGGTTGTTCTGCTTTTTGTTGCAAACTCAACGTTTCTTTCTGAATACGATTCTGAGTATTTAATGCTTTTATAGTAGCATACGCAGTAATTAGTGAAGCCAATCCCAAAATTATCGTAAAAATATTACCCCACTCATCAAGACTTAAACAAAACACATCTCTAATATTTTTCATAATCAATTATTTATAATTTAAACCCTATGTGCTCCAACTGCCGGCGGATCTCCGCCTCCAGATCGTGCGACCGTGCGAAAAGATCCGAAAGCTCGCCCGTCAGCCGCTCCATCTTCGCCGCGAAGGGTTCCGAATCCTCCGCCTGCACCGCGATACCCACATAGCGTCCCGGCGTCAGAATAAAGTCCTGCGCCGCAATCTCCTCGGTCGTCGCCACGGCGCAGAAGCCCTGCTCCGCCTCCAGACGTCCCTCGGCATAGGCCCGGTAGGTGTCGGCGATGCGCTGGATGTCGCCCCGGCGGGCCGGATCCTCCGACTCGCAGTCGGTCAGCTCGCGCAGCTTGCGCGTAACCATTGTTCCGAGGTTGCGCGCGTCGATGAAGAGCGTATGGCCCGGCTGCGTCTTGGCCTTGTTGAAGAACCAGATCGAGACAGGAATTTGCGTCGTATAGAACAACTGCGGAGGCATGGCCACGATGCAGTCCACGAGGTCGGCCTCGATGAGTCGCCGCCGGATCTCGCCCTCGCCGCCGCTCTGACTCGAAAGCGAACCGTTGGCCAGCACGACGCCCGCACGCCCCGTCGGGGCCAGATGGTGGATGATGTGCTGGATCCACGCGAAGTTGGCGTTGCCGTTCGGCGGGGTTCCGTACTTCCAGCGCACGTCGTCCGAGAGTTTGTCGGCGCCCCAGTCGCTGAGGTTGAAGGGCGGATTGGCCAGCACGAAGTCGGCCTTGAGCGTCGGGTGGCAGTCGTGGAAGAAGGTGTCGGCGTTGTACTGCCCCAGGTCGGCCTCGATGCCCCGGATGGCGAGGTTCATCTGCGCCATCTTCCACGTCGTGGGGTTCGAATCCTGGCCGTAGACCGAGATGTTGTTGATGTTGCCGGCGTGGCTCTCGATGAAGCGCGCCGACTGCACGAACATTCCGCCCGAACCGCAGCAGGGGTCATAGACACGCCCCCGGAAGGGTTGCAGCACCTGCACGAGGGTCTTGACGACACAGGCCGGGGTGTAGAATTCGCCGGCCAGCTTGCCCTCGGCCTCGGCGAAGCGCGAGAGGCAGTATTCGTAGGTGCGGCCGAGGATGTCCTTCGAGTCGCCGTGCTGGTGCATGCGGATGTTGGTGAAGAGGTCGACGACCTCGCCCAGACGCCGTTTGTCGAGCTCGGGCCGCGCGAAGTTCTTCGGCAGGATGTCCTTCAAGCGGCGGTTTTCGCGCTCGATGGCCCGCATGGCGTTGTCGATGGCGGTGCCGATTTCGGGGGTGTGGGCCTGCGCGGCGATGGTCTCCCAGCGTGCCTCGGCGGGGACGTAGAAGATGTTCTCGGCGGTGTATTCGTCCTTGTCCTCCTCGAAGCCCTCGCCCTCGTCGACGAGCTGGTGGTATTTGGTCTCGAACTTGTCGGAGATGTATTTCAGGAAGATCAGACCCAGCACGACGGACTTGTATTCCGACGCGTCGATATTGCCGCGCATCTTGTCCGCCGCGCGCCAGATCTCCTTCTCGAAGCCGATATCGGCCGTATTCATGGTTGCCATAGGTGATTGGAAAGGAATATTTCGAGTAAAGATAGCGGTTTTTCGGGAAAGTCTGTGCAATTTTTCATACAAAAACGGTGCGGCGGCGGAGTGTTACCGTTTGAGGGTATGTTGTCGGATTACCGGACGTTCGGGGCGGACGGGGTAGCCCAGGCGGGTCATGAGTTCTACATACCGTTGGCGGAACCAGGCGTGTGCGGGTTGTCGGTCGATGAATAGCTGGAAGCCTCCGGGACCGTTCGGATCGCGTTGCAGGCGGATCTCGGTATTCGAGACGTCGAAGCGGCGCGAATACTCTCGCGTATAGAGTTCGCCCGATACATAGAGGGGTTTCATGGCGATGATCTCGCGGGCGCCCGACTCCGAGATTCCCATGTCGCGGCAGTATTCGCCCCAGCTGATAAGTGTCTGCGTGTCGGGCAGCCAGTGTTCGATGCGGTCGAGCTTCGCCTGCAGCTGCTGTTCGGCCTGCCCATGTCGGGCCTTCTTCTCACGGTTGGCACGGTTCAGCGACCCGATCTGTTCGTGCAGGGCGGCGTTCTCCGCGTTGAGGCGGTCGATCTCCTGCTGTTGCCGCTTGATACGCGAGGTGCCGATCATCGCCCCGATTCCCTCGACGATGTTCGACCCGACCTCTGCCGCGGCGTTTTTCAATCGGGCACCCTTCAGTTCGCCCTTCACGCTCTTCAACTCGGCCTCGGTGCGGTTCAGTTCGGCGCTCTTCTGCGCCTGGAGCGTGGCGGTCTGTTCATACTCGGTGCGCACCTGCCGCTCCTGTTGTTTGAGCAGCTCGACGGCCTTCCGCTTCTGCTCTTCGAGACGGAGCAGCGCGTCGATGTTCTCCTGCAGATCCTGCTGCTGGGCAATGGCCTGTCGGTAGAACTCCTGCGTGGTGACGTGGCGCGCCTCCGAACCGTCGATGCCGCGCTCCAGTCCGTATTTGGACATTGCCGCGGCGTAGCTGTCCTGATACTGCTTGAGACGGACGCGCGACATGACATCATCGGCGCAGAGGCGGGGCCGTGCGGCGGATTTCGTGCGGTAGTGCCGTTTGCCGGGTGTTTCGGATGCGGCGGTGCGGGCCTTGCGGCGCTCGCCCGTGACGATCGGCACCACGGCGGCGTGGATATGCGGGGTCGATTCGTCGCGGTGTACGACGGCCGAGACGACATTCTCCGCCCCGAAGGTCTCGCGCAGCCAGGCGAGGTTGTCGGCACACCACTCCGGAAGCCGCCCCTCCTCCTCGATGCGCTTCATCGCGTCGTGCGAACCGGTCAGCATGACGCGGATCACCCGCACCTGGTTCGTTCCGATCTTGCGTGTGAGGCCGGCGTGTTCGAGTCGGTAGTTGATCGCCTCCGTACGGTCGGCCACCTCTTCGGGAAACTCGACGAGCTCCTCGTTGAGGCAGGTGCGTTCGGGCGAGGCGTTGGTGGGTATCTTCGTGCGGGCGATGTGGGCGGTCATCGCCGCCTCGTTGCCCGGGGCTTTGTCGAGATGCAGGACGGCATATCCCATGGTGTGGTCGTTTTTTTTGGGGGGGGGTTGAAGAGGGGACCGCCTCGGCGGTCGGCGTGCGCAGCACGACAAGGGGTGTCCAGAGGGGCTTGACCCTTTGGCCTATTGGGGCTTTTTCAGCGTCGGCGGGCCGATGCGTCGGAAAAAGCCCTAATAGGCTATGGCTTTTTCCTTGGGGGAAAAGCCGCGGTCGCGAAGCGGCCGATGGGTGGGCGACGGTTCCGGTGTCATTCCGGGCGACGTTACAACTTGCGGCCGCGACGACGCGGCGTGCGGGAAATCTTCGCGGAGGGTCGGAGCGATTCGTTCAGATCCTTGTGGGTGCGGTAGCTCTCCGCCCGGTCGATGACGGTTGCACCGGGCAGGGCGCTGCGCAGCCGTTCGAGGGTGAGGCGCCCCGCCTCGTCGTTGTCGAGGAAGGTGTGGATCGTCGCGTGGCGTGCGAGAAACGGAAGGGCGCGGGGTAGGTTCACCACGGAGTTGAGCACGGCGGTGTCGACGGCCGGTGTCGGCTTGTGTTGCAGCGTCAGGTAGGAGAGCAGGTCGAAGAAACCCTCGAAGAGCAGTGCTGTGTCGCCGTGCCGGTCGAAGGTCGTGATGGTTTTCGGGGCGCTGCTCCCCTTGAACTGCGGGCTGCGCAGCTCCCAGCCTCCGGCATCGTTGCGGAAGCCGATGGCGAAGAAGCGCCGCTCGCCGACGGCGTAGTGAACCTCGCGGCACAGCGCTCCGGCCACGGCGGGGTCGATGCCGCGTTCGCGCAGATAGCCGATCAGCGCTGGGTGGCGAATCTCCCCGACGCTGAGAATCCGTAGCGGGGAGTCTTCGCGCGGCGAGGCGGTTGGCAAGGGCTGGAAGAGGACTTCGTTCGCGGCCTCTTTGCGCAGGTGTCGGATAGCTTCTGCCATGCCGCACCCTTCGATGCGCATGACCAGCTGGAGGAGCGTGCCCCCTTCACCCAGTCCGAAGTCGTACCAGAGCCCCTTGTCGTAGCGGACGCTGAAGCTGGGGGTGCGCTCTTCGCGCAACGGCGAGAGGAACATGCCGTGGGTGGCGGTTTCGCGGTGGGGCTGCAGCCCCCGGCGGAGGAGATACTCCCGGATGCCGATGCAATCTGAGACCGTCTTCATGGCTATCGGCTTTTGATGGGGACAATCCGGTGCAGTGCCGCCTCGACGTCGCTGTCGCGGAAGAGCA
>ENA-OROO01001130-OROO01001130.1-human-gut-metagenome-genome-assembly--contig:-NODE-1130-length-14648-cov-3.882272_pt1 | contig 14648 bp, 6 predicted proteins | sample MGYA00242130_ERZ509052 | MGnify/ENA primary metagenome ERZ509052 (study PRJEB26280, sample SAMEA2338730) | human gut metagenome | biome: human gut; feature: human-associated habitat; material: faeces... | reverse complement strand
CCAGCCAAACCATATCCGCTTTGTCTGCCTCCTGTTTCAGCGTTTCCACCAACTTTTTTTTGTCGGCGGGGATTTCATAAATAGGTTTATAGTTATGCTCGATATCCACACTGAAATCCTTTTTTTTGAGATCACGGATATGCCCGTAGCTCGAAAGGACTTCGAAATCCTTTCCCAAAAACTTTTCAATGGTTTTAGCCTTTGCCGGAGACTCTACGATTACCAAATTTTTTGCCATATGCGCAATGTTCGTTCAAATTTTGCGCAAAATTAGAAAAACAGATTGTAATACAGAGCTTTTTTCTACTTTTTTATTAAATAATGTATATCGCACACATTTTGAATCGTTCCTACCATGTAGAGTTTTTGTCGCATATCCTCCCCAACGCCATTCTCCTATACTATTCCCTCCGAAAAAGCTGACGAGATAAATCCTGTTTTTAAACTACCCACTCGTCCCATGAGTACTCCCGACACGGTGGGAGAGGTTAAATCCTTCTTCTCCCCTACCGTGTCCCGTAGCATTACGGGGAGTTGCATTAGCGGTATAGGAGAGACACCGAAGAAACGGTAGTTTCTGAGGAGGGGGCTAAAAAAGACAGCGTATAGGATTTTTTTTGTAAAGCTAACCCCTCCGTCCTATGGACACCTCCCCTATATTTTGCATAACAAAACACAGGGGAGGAGGGTGGTACTTTTTATTTTATAGTTTGGCATTTTTGTGCAGCAAGTCGAAACTATCCAATCTTCTCCCCTGCCGCGTCCCGTAGTATTGCGGGGTGTGGCGTTAGTCATATAGGGGAGGTGGCACACATAGTGATGGAAGGGTTAAAAATGTCGAGAACAGACCTCTTACCCTCAAAATTTCAAATCGACCCCGAACATGAAATTGATGCCTTGTGCCGGCATACCGTAAAGAATATCGTATTTCCGGTTCAGCACATTGTCGGTAAGTCCGTAAAGCGAAAACCAAGAAGTGAAAGCATACGAGGCTTTCAAGTGAACGAGATGTATATCGGAGAGCTTTCCGAGATTTGAATACTCCCGACCCGCAGCAAACTCATATCCGGCTTCGAGCGTGAACGGGCGAACAGGCATATAACGGATATTCACTCCTCCTTCCCACTGCGGACGGTTATACGAAATCGTCTCCCCCCCATCGGCGGTCTTCCATCGGTGATACCCGACCTTCGCCGAAGCCTCCAATTTCGTACCGTAACGATAAGATACATCGAGCTCTGCTTTCAAAGCATTGGCATCGATACCCCAAAAACGCGACACACCTGTAAACTCTCCGTTCAAATCTTCGGGCAAAAGGAACAACGCCTTTTTACAAATTTCATAACCGCCCGAAAGCCCTACGGAAAATCCGGGCAATGCGTTAATACGTATTCCCAATGAGGCATCCAACGGCACATACGTATTATCTACCTGTGTCGACGGATTGAAGTAGAGCGTATAGGCCGAAACACTTCGCCACGTATTCAGTTTCTTCCCGCCCGTAAAAGCCGTATAAAACTGTACATCGGGAACTATCGTCCAATCGAATCGAACATCGGGAGAGAATCGCAAAATAGTTCCGTTGTTGAAAGAAACATCGGCCTTGACACCCATAGCAAAAGCCACGTGTTCATTCCGCCAGTCATACCGGGGATTCAATGAAATCATACCGTAATTCGCTGCCGACTGCAACCGGCTGTAACCCACATAATCGAAAGAACCGTCCAAAGAAATAGAGCTACGTCTGTCGATCGGCGCAGACAGTGTAAAGTCTGCATTTACTAAATTCTCGGCAGCCCCTTTTTCACCTTGTAAATATCCCCGGTGATACCCGTACCGGTAATATGCCAATGAAACTTTATAAAGTAGGTCCGACTCTCCGGCAGTCGAGGCTATATGGCTTTTCAAGAAGAACCGGTTTATCTCTTGGTTAGGCGAAGATATTCCCGTCAAACCGGAGTATCGCAATCCGTAATAGTTGAAGGAGTCGTAACGATAACCGCCGCTTATTCCCAAATCCAGCTTCCCGAAGGAGTGAAGATAATTGGCGACCACTCGCTCTTCGAGCCGGTGCATCTTCTTCGAGTCGGGATAGTCCTCCGTTAACGATTGATTGTAATCCACCGTTCCGCAAGTAGAGCGATGTTGCAACCACACACCCAACTTGTCTTTGTCATTCTGCAAAATACGATAACCGGCATTCCCGACCATATTCAGGTAATTGCCTATCCCGAAATCCACGTATCCCCTCGATTGGTTTTCTTCGGTTTTTTCTCCGAAACCGCCGGGAGCCAACAAGACAGCGCAAGGTTCGAGGGGAGCCGGAACCGTCCAGTCGCTATACCGTATAGATTGTTTGGTTACCGTCGGTGCTTCCACTTCGGGCAATGTATTGATTTTAGACGCATCGCGCACGATAGGTGTAAAATCTTTTTCTATGGTTACTTCCCGCCGCAACGAATCGGAACGTACCTGTGCCGACAGGAAGAATGGGAAAACCGATATGATTAAAAAAGAAAACCGTTTCATAAGCCATACATATTGTATCGTTCAACTACTCTGTTTGTCCCAGCTTGCTCAACTTCTTGTCTATCCGGGAAATAATATCGTCGTCGCTGGCCGGATAGTTATTCCGCAAACTTTGCAAATATTGACGGGCTTGGAAAGTCTCGCCCCGTTTTTCATAAATGTCGGCCATGAGCAAGAATGCCCGAGCCAACCAATAATTGTGGGGAGTACCTTTGTCGATAAAAGTATTCAGCGTCTTTTCGGCCGTATCGATCGCTTTGTTGTCGAATTGATATTGGGCCAATAAATAGGCACTTTGCGCCCCGTAAATCGAACGGGTATCTTTCGAAAGCTCCCGCCAGTCATCGGCCGCATTTTCTCCCTTTCCCGTATGGAAATAGGCATCGGCACGAGCAAACAAAATCTCTTGCCGCAAATCGGGAGAAAGTTTGCTTTCGCTCAACAACTTGTCGGCAACCGTTACCACCTCGCCATATTGCCGCTTATTCCGGGCAATACGAAGCATACCCAACCGGGCGGCCTGTTTGTTCTCGCCGACAGTCGCTTTCTTCTCCAACTCCTTGAATCCGGCAAAAGCCTCGTCATAACGAGCTTTCAAATAAAGTATCTCGCATTTGCGGGCCAATGCTTCTTCGGCAAACTCGCCGTCGGGACTGTTCGTCACCACATAGTCGAACGCTGGAAGAGCTTTGTCGTAGTCTTTCGCTGCAAACGATACTTTCCCGATATAGTAATTAGCCGGAATCAAAAACGCGCCCGACGGATAATTTCGTACATACTTCTCCAACGAAGCGATACCTTTCCCCGTCATATAAGTGCGCTCGGCTGCCATATACGACAAAGAATCCAATTCGCTCACAGGGGCCTGCTCCGACCGTCCCACGCTATTCAGATAGTTAGCGTAGGCATCGACTGCATCTTTCTCTACATATACCGATTTGAGGTCGGCGACCGCTATGCGAGCCTCCTCGCTGGTCGGATAACGCTCTATCACTTGCTGGTAAGCAGCCACCGATTTGTCTGTCTGCCCGTTATTGAAATAGACCATACCCAACTGCAAACCTCCCTTGCGGGCAATCGCGCTCTGGGGATAATCGGCGATTAACTGTTTGTAACATACGATAGCATCGTTATTCCTATTCAATATCGTATAAGCCTGTCCCTTTTCGAACCATGCGTTCGCCAGATACCCCGAACGGGGATAATCTACAATCAATTTGTCCAACAACTCTATTTTGCGTTCGTGATTCCTCTGCAATCCCGCCATGAAAGCTTTTTGAAAAAGGGCATAATCTCCGTTCGCGACATCGGTCTCTTGGGCCCGGGCATAATACTGCTCGGCATCGGCGAACCGACGGGCGTAATAATAGCAATCGCCTATCCGGGAATAGGCATCGGCAAGCATGCTTCGATTTCCTCCGGTCTGTACAGAGACATACCGGGAAAAACCGTCGAGGGCTTGCGAGAAGTTATGCTGTTTGAATTGACAGTAGGCCCAATCGTACCAAGCCAGCGAATACATTTCGCTCCGCTTGTCCTTGCTGGAAGAAAGATATGCCGAATAATTCCGGGCAGCGATGTCGTATTGTTCCCGACGATATTGGCACTCGGCGAGCCAAAACGCAGCCTTACCCCGTATATCGGTATCATAGTTTCCCACAGCGATCGCCCGGCTAAACAAACTTTCGGCATCGGCGATACGGGCATTGGTGAAAGCCTCCGTCCCCAACTGGAAAAGAATGCGCTGCTTGGCGGCGAGTATTTTCCCGTCGGGCTTCCGTATTTTATCGATAGACGCCAGTGCCGACCGATAATTACGGGTCGTCATGTAAACTTCTACCAAATAGTCGTTAATCTTGTCGGCATAGCGAGAACCGGGAAACTCGTTCAAGAAACGTTCGAACACACCCACCGAGTTATCGAAAGGCGAAGCCGTGCGATCATACAGGCAGAGCGCATAGTTGTAAAGCGCCGTTTCCCGAACCTGACGGTCGTAATTCCCTTGTGAAGCCATCTCGAACGCCATGCGGGCATTATTTTTATCTCCCGCTCGCAAATAGGCTTGCCCGATATAAAGATAAGCATTTTGAGAAAGAGCATCGTCCACGCCGGTCACACGCCCCAAATAATCGATCGCCTCGCTATCTTCTCCCCGGCGATAGGCCATGACACCCATGACATAAAGAGAAGAGCGTTCGGGTTTGCGACATCGTTGCAAATACCTTTCCAAATATTCCGTCGCCGCTTTATCGTCTCCTTCTTGATAAGCGCTTTCGCCGAGCAACCGAAGAAGCTCGGTGTATAAGTCGGCATCAGAAGACGGACGGGACAACAACGCTTTACCCTCGGACAATACCTGTGCGAAACGTTTTTGCCCGAAATAAATCTGCAACATGTGCAGCCGTGCGGCATATCCGAAACTCCTGTCGTCCGCCACTTTCGAAAATCCGCTTAAAGCGGCTCTATCGTCTCCCTCGTTCATCTGTATATACGAAAGGTAGAACGTGGCTCCTGTCCGAAATCTCTCTTTCCCGATTAGAAGCTGAAACAGCGGTTTCGCCGCATCGGGATTACCGGTCTTCAACAAAGAACATGCCGTGCGATATCCCCACCGGTCCTCCTCGTCGCCGGTCAACAGACTCACATTTACCGTCTGATAGGTTTTCAAGGCTTTTGCATAATCTTGGCTGTCGTAATAATAATCGGCCAATGCCAACCGAGCCTGCAAAGTATGTTTAGAATCCGGATAATTTCGCAAAAAATCCGTTAACCGCCGTACAGCCTGCGGCGAATAATTGCGGGCTTCCGAAAGAGCGATATACCAGTCGGCCGTTTCCCGCTGCTCAGGCGACAAATCGCCTTCACAAGCCTCTTTCATCACATCGGCACAACCCGCGTAGTTCTTCTCTTGAAAGAGAAAGATTCCCCTATCTATCAAAGCCCTGTCATCGTTATAAGCCGGGATTCCCGGCTTGGCGGCCAAAAGCTGTCCGGTGCATACGATTCCACAAAGTATAACTATCGCCCGTTTCATGAACATCTTTATTTTGTATTAAGTTCCGAACTATCCACCCATTTAAATAATTTATCCGACGGTCGTATCTTCTCATCGATACGCATCGAGAACCGCTCTCCTTTTACCGTCTTTTGTACCGGTTTCAAATCGACTCGTATCTCTTCCACCTTGCGGATAAGCGCACCGGTCGTCGGGCCGGTGACGAGTATCTCGTCTCCCACGCTCAACGAACCGCTCTCCATGAGAAATTCGGCCACACCGAGGTTGGAAAAATACTTCACACCCTTGCCTATATATATCTTTCGTTTCGTGGCTCCCGAGCCATAATTATGAGTCCATTCGCCCAAGCGCTGACCTAAATAATATCCGTTCCAGAACCCTCGATTAAAGACGGTAGCGAGTCGTTCGTCCCACAGTGCAATCTTCTCGTCGGTAAAGTCGTCGTTCAAATAAGACTCGATGGCCTCGTTGTAACACGAAACGACCGTACGCACATATTCCGGTCCCCTTGCGCGACCCTCGATTTTAAATACCCGCACCCCCGAATCGATCAGTTTGTTCAGGAAATGTATCGTTTTCAAGTCCTTCGGCGACATGATGTAAGCGTTGTCCACTTCCAACTCGTTACCGGTCTCCTTGTCTTTCACTTCGTATGAACGGCGGCAAATCTGCATACAAGCCCCCCGATTCGCCGAAGCATTCATTTCGTGAAGGCTCAAATAACATTTGCCGGACACAGCCATGCACAATGCCCCGTGACAGAACATCTCTATACGTACCGGTTCTCCGCCCGGCCCCACGATACGATCCCGCAAAATAGCTTCGTGAATACGGGTTACCTGTTCCATATTCAACTCCCGGGCCAGCACCACCACATCGGCAAAACGGGCATAGAATCGCAACGCCTCGGTATTGGAAATATTCAGCTGGGTCGACAAATGCACCTCTACCCCTATCTCGCGGGCATAGGTCATAGCCGCCACATCGCTGGCGATAATAGCCGAGAGCCCGGCCTCCTTCGCCGCATCGATAATACGATGTAACAGAGGTATATCTTCGTCGTAGATAACGGTATTGACCGTCAGATAACTCTTTATGTGATGCTCGTTACAAATACGCACGATCTCGTGTAAATCGTCTATCGTAAAATTATTCGACGAACGGGCTCGCATATTCAGCCCCTCGATACCGAAGTACACCGAATCGGCCCCTCCCTGTATAGCCGCCGTCAAAGAATCGTACGAACCCACCGGCGCCATAATTTCAAAATCGCTTCTCTTCATCATAAACAAACCGTTCTATTTCCCGGTGATTATTTTTCGTATTTCGTTCAGTTTATTCAATGCTTCTACCGGTGTAAGGTTATTGATATCGACCTGTAAAATTTCGTCCCGAACCTGTGAAAGCACAGGATCGTCCAGTTGGAAAAAACTCAACTGCATGCCGCCTCTCGACGAAGCGATTTCGGCGGTAGGCTTGGCGATACCGTTCTGGCGGTTCTCCGACTCCAACTGTTTCAAAATCTGGTTGGCCCGCTTGACGATGCTCTGGGGCATACCGGCCAGCTTCGCCACATGGATACCGAAACTGTGCTCACTCCCGCCGCGTACCAATTTCCGCAAGAATATCACCTTGTTGTCGACCTCTTTTACCGAAACGTTATAATTGACAATGCGTTTATAAGTACGTTCCATTTCGTTCAGCTCGTGATAATGGGTAGCGAACAATGTTTTGGCACGAGCTTTGGGGTGTTCGTGTATGTGCTCGACAATAGCCCACGCGATAGATATACCGTCGTAAGTACTCGTTCCCCGTCCCAACTCGTCGAACAGAACCAAACTCCGCTCCGACAGATTGTTGAGAATATCGGCTGCCTCGGTCATCTCGACCATAAAGGTAGATTCGCCGAGCGAGATATTGTCCGATGCCCCTACACGAGTGAAAATCTTGTCCACAATCCCTATCTTAGCGGCCTCGGCCGGAACGAAACTTCCTATCTGAGCCATCAGAACAATCAAAGCGGTCTGGCGCAACAACGCCGATTTACCGGCCATGTTGGGTCCCGTTATCATCATGATTTGCTGCTTGTCGTTGTCGAGCTCGACACTGTTGCTGATGTAGGGTTCGCCCGGTGGCAACTGTTTCTCGATAACCGGGTGACGTCCTTCCTTGATGTCGATAACCAGCGAATCGTTTACTTCGGGACGAATATACCGGTTTTCCACGGCCGACTTCACGAACGACAACAAGCAGTCGAGCCGCGCAATGAGATTGGAATCGAGTTGTATGGCAGGAATATACTCCGTCAATGCAAGAATCAAATCATTGAACAACTGCGTTTCCAATGAAAGAATCTTCTCTTCTGCCCCCAAAATCTTCTCCTCGTATTCTTTCAACTCTTGGGTGATATAACGCTCTGCGCTCACCAACGTCTGCTTTCTGATCCAATCGGAAGGAACCTTGTCCTTGTGAGTATTGCGCACTTCGATGTAATACCCGAATACGTTGTTATACCCGATTTTCAAGCTGGGAATACCCGTTTTCTCACTCTCGCGCTGCTGCACGTGCAACAAATAGTCTTTCCCCGAATAGGAAATTTCTCGCAACTCGTCGAGTTCGTCGTTCACCCCCTTGCGGATAATTCCTCCCCGATTCACCAAATTGGGCGCATCGGGATTAATTTCATGCTCGATTCGGTCCCTGATGATCGTACAGCAATTCAGTTGCTCCCCGATACGTTGCAATACAGGTTCATCGCTCTGCTCGCAAACAGCCTTGATAGGCTCTATCGCCGACAATGCCACCTTCAACTGAACCACCTCGCGAGGCGAAATACGCCCCACCGCTACTTTCGAAATGAGGCGTTCCATATCGCCTATCGTATCGAGTTGCGGATCGATAACCTCCCTAACTTCGGGGTGACGGAAAAAGAACTCCACTCCGTTCAACCGATCCTCGATAGGCTTCACATCTTTCAACGGAAAGACAACCCACCGTTTGAGCATACGTGCCCCCATCGGGGTGACAGTCCGGTCTATCACGTCGAGCAGGCTCTTTCCCCCTTCGTTCATCGGAGAAAGCAATTCGAGACTCCGCACCGTGAATTTATCCAATCGCACATACCGCTCCTCCTCGATACGAGACAGCGATGTAATGTGCGAAATCTGCGTATGCTGCGTAATATCCAAATAATGAAGCAGAGACCCCGCGGCGATAATGGCGTTGGGCATATTGTGAATTCCGAAACCTTTGAGATTTTTCGTCTCGAAGTGACGTAATAAGCGATCCGAAGCGGCATCCTCGGTATAAACCCAATCGTCCAACTCGAAAGTAAAAAAACGGGAACCGAAATGCTCCTCGAACAATTTCCGTTTCGTGCGTTCGAACAGCACCTCTTTCGGAGAGAAATTGCCCAACAACTTGTCCACATAGTCGAAATCTCCCTCGGCGGTCAAGAACTCACCCGTCGATATATCGAGAAAAGCCACACCCACTTTGTTACCTTTCCCGAAATGAACACCCGCCAAGAAATTATTCTCTCGGTGATCGAGAATATTGTCGTTAATCGACACACCCGGTGTTACCAATTCCGTAATGCCGCGCTTGACCAATTTTTTTGTCAGTTTCGGGTCTTCCAGCTGTTCGCAAATAGCCACCCGTTTTCCGGCACGCACCAATTTGGGAAGGTAAGTATCGAGAGCATGATGGGGAAAACCGGCCAACTCCACATACTGGGCGGCTCCATTTGCCCGGCGAGTCAATGTAATCCCCAATATTTCCGATGCCACCAAAGCATCGTCCGAAAACGTTTCATAAAAGTCTCCCACCCTGAAAAGCAATATCGCATCGGGATGCTTGGCTTTCATCTCGATATACTGTTTCATCAGCGGAGTTTCGACAATTTCCTTGGCCACGATATATTTCTTTTATATTCGTATGAATAATCCTGTTTAAGAGAAACAAAGATAACATTTTCGACCGGAATTGTGAAATTAAAAAAATGTAAGAAACCGTTTTTATTTTTTTTCTATTCCCCTCTTCATCGCTGCCACTCCCCGTTTCCTCCTCTCCCCTGCGTTTCGAAAAACAAAAAGTCAGCTCTTAAAACGACGAGTAAGATTTATGCTTCTCTATTGAAACAGCCCTCCCGCCAGACCTTGTAACATTCGAAACATTTCGCTCCTCCCCTTGCCGTGTCCCATAGCATTACGGGGTGTTTTACAACGCAAAATATAGGGGAGGTGGCACGTAGGGACGGAGGGGGTTAAAGAAATACCAGCAATAAGAGCAACAGAGGCAAGGCTCCTCTCCCCCGCTCATCGTAGATGAGATGGGACGAATACTCACAGGACAGAAGGACTGAAAAAACAGTAGAGCGATACCATCGAAAGATTCCTACACTCCTCCCCTGCGTTTTGTTGACAAACAAAATATAGGGGAGGTGGCCGTAGGACGGAGGGGTTAAAGAAATACCAGCAAGAGCAGAGGCAGGGCTCCTCCCCCTGCTCATCGTAAATAAGATGGGACGAATGCCCACAGGACAGAAGGATTGAAAAAACAGTAGAGCGATGCCATCGAAAGATTCCTATACTCCTCCCCTTGCCGTGTCCCGTAGCATTACGGGGTGTTTTGCAACACAAAATATAGCGTAGGACGGAGGAGTTAAAGAAATACCAGCAGTAAAAGCAACAGAGACAAGACTTCTCCCCCCCCCTGCTCATCGTAGATGAGATGGAACGAGTTCACCACCGACAAACTATACTTTCAGGAAAATATTTTTCCGATACAGAAAATAAAGGAAGAACCAGCAACAAGCGACATATCCTGCACGAAGGACGACCGCACCGGCAGGCTCACCGGCACATTCTCCCACCCATTGGGATATACCTCCGAACAAAAACTTATTCATGTGAGAAAATCCTACCACCTGCTGCGCCAGATAAATCGTTATCGAATTTAGTCCTATCACTCGGAAAAAGAGAGTCCACGATTTCCACCCTTTCACATCGACGATATAATAGAACAAAGCGAACAACAAGAACGAAAGTCCTCCCACGAAACAGGTAAACGAACTGCTCCAAAGCATTTTGTTAATCGGGAATACGGTATTCCAAACCAGCCCTATGGCGACCAACACAACCCCGATTCCCGACAACAGCAAACTCTTTCTCTCTCCGCTTCCCAAGCGGGTGGAACGGACGATTTCCCCCGCATAAATTCCCAATAATGCCGTGACTATCGCCGGAAGCGTGCTCAGTAAACCCTCCGGGTCGAAATTACCGTATATCAATTTCCCCGGCAAACAATGCCGATCGATATATCCGACCAGATTCCCTTCGATAGAAAGAGGGGAAGCCCCCGCAGCATCGGGAGCCGGCACAAAAGCCAACAGCAACCAATAACCCACCAAGATAAAGACAATCAAACCATATTGTACCGACTTTTTCAAACTCATGTAAATGAAAGCCCCGAACATCCACGCCAGCCCGATACGCCCCAAAACGCTTGCCAAACGCACATCGGGGAAATTCAACTGTAAGAATCCGTTATACAAGAATCCCAGCAAAACGAGGGTGACACCCCGGCGGAGAACCCTCAGGTAAATGTGTTTGTCGCTCGATCCGCTCCCCCTTTGCTTGGCCAATGAAAACGGGAAAGATATACCTGCGATAAACAAGAACAGAGGGAATATCATATCGTGTTGGGTAAACCCGTCCCACGGGACGTGCCGCATGTGCCCCGCTATGACATCGCCCACCGCCGTCGGGTGCAAGGCATTCAAGGCGACTACCAACGGGGCGAAACCCATAATAAAAAGCATATCGAATCCCCGAAGGGTATCCAATGACAACAAACGTGTGTTTTTCTTTGTTTCCATATCCGAATTCTATTTTTCTGTATAGTATACAAGCGACTCGGCTCGTTTATCCAATGATGCGTTATACTCCCTAATCCGCACCCGCAGCGATCCCGACCGAATGTATGTCTCTGCCTATTTCGACAACAGCTTTTTTATCCGTTCCACATCGTCTTCCCGTTCCGGGGGAATAATTCCCCGTTGATAGAAATCTTCGAAATCCGAGAGAAAGTCCTCTTTTAGCTCTTCCTTGTATCGCAGGTATATCTCTTCCGCCTCGGCATATCGACCTTGAAAAAGAAGGGATGCCGCAAGATTTGTATAAATGGTATGATGAGTAGAATCATATTTTGCTCCCTCACGGGCATACCGTTCAGCTTCTTCAAAATTACCCTGAGCGAGAAATAAGAATGAAAGGTTATTGCATGCTCGTACTAAATACGGCTCGTACACTTGTGGATCCGCTACCGTGAGCCGTTGATAAACCTTCAAGGCAGAGAGATACATCTCCCCACTCTCCTCATAACGTTGGATATTGTAATACAAACAACCTAAGTTATACTGAGTATCTGCCAAATCCGGCTCGTAGACCTGTGGATTCGCCACTGCAAGTCGTCGTCGGATTTCCATGGCGGAAAGATACATCTTCTCGCTCTCCTCATAACGTCGGGTATCGCTGTACAAACAGCCTAAGTTATATTGTGTCCTTGCCAAGCCCGGCTCGTAAACCTGTGGATTAGCCACAGCAAGTCGTCGTCGAATCTCCATGGCAGAGAGATACATCTCCTCGCTTTCCTCATAACGCCGGGTATCGCTGTACAAAATACCTAAATCATTTTGAGTCTCCGCCAAATCCGGCTCGTAGACTTGTGGATTCGCCGCTGCGAGTCGTCTATAAATCTCCACGGCGGAGAGGTGCATCTTCTCGCTATCCTCATAACGTTGGATATCGCTGTACAAAAGACCTAAATTATTTTGAACCATTGCCAAATCCGGTTCGTAAACCTGTGGATTCGCTACGGATAACCGTTGATAAATCTCCACGGCGGAGAGATACATCTCTTCGCTCTCCCCATAACGTTGGGTATCGCTGTACAAAAGACCTAAATTATTTTGAGCCCTCGCCAAATCCGGCTCGTATACCTGTGGATTCACTACGGATAACCGTTGATAAATCTCCACGGCAGAGAGATACATCTCTTCGCTCTCCCCATAACATTGAGTATCGCTGTACAAAAGACCTAAATTATTTTGTGTCGTTGCCAAGCCCGGCTCGTAGGCCTGTGGACTAATGACCTCAAGTCGTTGGTAGATGTCTAAATTTTCTCGATAACGAGCTTCCGCCAAATCGTATCGTTTGTTTGTCTGTAAAAAATGACCATACTCAAACAAACTTTTTGCCAACTCTTCCTCCGAAAGGTTGGCTCGGATTAGCTCGATACCCTGCTCATAGGCATGGCAAGCCAATTCGAAGCGACGAGGCTCTGCATAGTCTGTCATCAAAGCCTTTGCCCGCAAAACATACTCCTCGGCCAACGATCGTGTCTTTTGAAGTCCCGCCTCGATAAGCGACCGACCGGAATCGACCAGTAGTTTCCCTTGCTCTATCTCCTTGCGGGCCTGAGCGGCATCGGCGGCGATATCTTTTTCATTCAAAATTTCCACGACCCCTTTGCTGTTCCCTCGCTCGAACATCTCTATCGCCAACCGTTTGCGCTCGCTCACCGGCGTTCCGCTCCCGATCAGCTTGTTGATGGACAGAGCGAGATCGAACAGCTGGCTCTCCAATCGGTTGAGACTTTCCCGTTTCTTGTATAGTTCCGCTTGTTTCTCATCAATTATCGGTTGAAGCTCGGCGACACCGGTCGCTCTCAGTCGGGCGATCTCTGTATTCAATCGGGCAATGGACTCTTTCAACGAAAGGTATTCCGGATTCTCAGCGGCAAAAGAGAGATTGTCCAGTTCGGCTATCTTGTGGCCGTAAAGCGAAACGACTCCGTTCTCTATCTTAAAGTGGTTACCCTCGGTTACGGAAGCGTTGCCCGATACCGATGGAATGATCCGCTCCAACTGCATGACAAAATGCAACTTCATGGCATCGTCGGTGGCATAGTTGCACCAATAATGCCCCACCCGATCGAACAAATCTTCCTTGAATCGTTTCAATGCCTCGTCTTCCATTTCACCTTCTATCAAGGCTCGAATATAGACAAATGTCTTGGGGTGACTCTGATTCTTCACATATTCGTCTAAGGCTTGATTGAACTCCTCTATGGTGTATTCTCCCGCTTTGCGGTGAAACATACAGATACAAATATCGCTGGCACGTACTATGCGGTTGTAGTCGTCCTGAGTACGGGTTCCAGTGCAAAATGCCGAAAAATCTTCCCAACGTCTGCACCTTATGCGATATCCCCGAGGCTCGAAAATTTCGTCCAAAGAAGCCACCAACGAATGGAAACTGTTACGGTCGTTTTTCAACTCGTCGCTGGATGCCAAAAATACGGTTATGTTCTTCATATCGTTACATCTGAGTTTCACTATACTTTAATATAGGTCTGCAAGATAAACAATTTCTACCTATCTCCCCAATTCTCCCGGTCGAGATTTCGGTAATTCACCGCTTCGTTGATGTGTTGCACCTGTACCCCTTCGCTACCTTCCAAATCGGCGATGGTACGAGCCACTTTCAAAATACGGTCGTAGGCCCGTGCCGACAGGTGGAAACGGTTCATCGCATCTTTCAGCCGTTTCAATCCCGCCTCATCGGGGACAGCGAACCGGTTCAATAACCGGGTAGTCATTTGGGCATTGCAATAGATGCCGGGATAGTCGGCGAAGCGTGCGGCTTGAATTTCTCTTGCGGCAATGACTCGTTGACGAATCGACTCGCTCGACTCCGCCGGACGGGTGTCGGAGATTTTCTCGAACGGGACGGGAACGATCTCCACTTGTATGTCTATGCGATCGAGCAGAGGGCCCGAGATTTTTCCCAAATAACGTTGTATCGTCCCCGGACTGCATATACACTCTTTCTCCGGGTGGTTATAATATCCGCAAGGACAAGGATTCATCGAAGCGACCAACATCACCCCGGCGGGATATTCTATCGAGTATTTCGCACGTGCTATCGTTATCTTGCGGTCTTCGAGCGGTTGGCGCAAGACCTCGAGTACGGATTTTTGAAATTCGGGCAGTTCGTCCAGAAACAGCACGCCGTTGTGTGCCAGGGAGATTTCGCCCGGC
>ENA-OROO01001124-OROO01001124.1-human-gut-metagenome-genome-assembly--contig:-NODE-1124-length-14769-cov-13.128789_pt1 | contig 14769 bp, 8 predicted proteins | sample MGYA00242130_ERZ509052 | MGnify/ENA primary metagenome ERZ509052 (study PRJEB26280, sample SAMEA2338730) | human gut metagenome | biome: human gut; feature: human-associated habitat; material: faeces... | reverse complement strand
CCACCACCTATGTGGTTGACAGGAACGGCAACATCGTGGGCGACCCCATCGTGGGTGCGATCACGGAAAAGAAGCAGGCGGAGGCACTGCAAGCCCAAATCAGCAAGGCTCTATCCGCCGATATGGGCTGACAAACAGACTTGTAGATATCTCCTGTACCTGTTTGTGGTCTGATTTCAGATACATATCAGCAGAAAAAAACGGGACGGCTGCTCTTTTGAGGAACAGCCGTCTTTTTCTGGGAAGACAGCGAATGGGGCGCGGGGCTATTTGCCCGCGCCCCTAAAGGTGCTTTTTGTTGAGGTGAGGTTACACTTCGTCCGTTCTCCTCTGCCCCAAAAGCCAGGCTGTCATGTCCCGCAAGGTCTCCTCCAGCGGGCGCGGATGATACGCAAAGCATTCCGATGCTGCAGCATGACTGAATTGCCCGTTTGAGGCAAGAACAGCAACGGAATAAGGGGTGAAAAACAGCGGCTTTCGCTCCTTCGTGCTTCGACGTTCATAGTATGGAGCCGCCAGCCTTGCAAGCCCCAGTGGCAGGCAGATGGGGCGATACTTCAGCTTTGCAGCCTTCCCCACGAGCTGGAGCATCTTGCGAATGGTGACATAGTGGCCGGACAAAATGTATCCTTTGCCGGGCTCTCCGTTTTCGGAACAGGCGAGAATGCCTTTTGCCACATCCCGCACATCCACGAAGTCATATCCGCCGCAAACGGCAAAGGGCAGCTTCCCGGCAAGAAAGGATTTCGCCATTGAGGTGAAGCTCCCTCCCTGTATATCGCCCGGCCCGATGATACCGGAGGGGAAGACAATGCTGGCATTCAGCCCGCGCTCTGCCGCATTGAAGACAAGCTCTGTTGCGGTTGCCTTGCTCTTGGCGTAATCTCCGTCCACAAGCCCCGGGGAGAATTCGCAATCCTCCGTAATGGTGCAGCCCTTTGGCTTTTCCGGTATGGCATGGACGGAACTAACATAGACCATTTTGCCCACATTACGCTCCATACATTGCCGGAGAACGCTCCATGTCCCACCTACATTGACCTGATAGAGCTTCGAACCGGGTCTGGACGCGACAGAGACGATACCGGCGCAGTGAATCACACAGGTACGGCTGTCCGCATCCGCGAAGAAGTCTGTCAGTGAGTTTTTCACACACACATCACCGATGACGGTATGGACTTCTTTGGGGAGCAAATTGATATAGGGGTCATCATGCAGCACAAGCGCATACACTCGTGTGCCGCGGCGTACCAGCGCTTCTACAACAGCTCTGCCAAGGAAGCCGGTGGCACCTGTAACAAGATATTTATCATACATTAAAAAAGCCTCCTCAAATAAGCATACAAGTGTTGATTATCTTTCACAAGTACAGTATACTTGAGGAGAAAGACAGAAACAATCAGCACTTGCCATACAGCTGAAAGAAAAGCAACACTTTCTGTCGAAGCGTTGCTTTTCTTTGTAAACTTTTTTGGAGGGGCTCTATATGGAGAAGATGGATGCAAGGAAACGCTATACGCAAATGGTGCTCAAGCAGTCTTTTCTGAAGCTGCTGAAGGAAAAACCTGTAAACAGAATTACGGTGAAGGAGGTTTGCGCGCTGGCGCAGCTTAACCGTGCCACCTTCTATGCCCATTACAGCGATTGCTTTGCCCTGATGGAGAGCATTGAGAATGAGCTCATCGATACATTTGAGAACTCCCTTCGCTATGTCAATTCGCTTGATGTGACGGCTCTGATCGAAGCCATCTACGATATGGTCGATCAGAATCAGACGGCGTGTCGAATTCTAATTCTGGGGAATACAAACGCAACCGTCCTTATGCGGATGATTGCCCTGGCCAAGGCGGACAGCATTGCTTACTGGCGGAAAGAACTGCCCGGAGCCAGTGAGACAGAGCTGGAAATGATGTATACCCATCTGTCAAACGGTTTGATGCATGTCGTCGTGGAGGGCTATGACAAGTACAGCAAAGAGGAAGTGGTCCGTTTTGTCAACCGGGTAGTAAAAGCCAGTCTTTCGCTGTTCCAATCACCCCAAAGACCTCTTGCTTAACATAGGCCTTATGCTTGCGTGGTATAATAAGCTTTGCAAAACGGTCGATGGTCAAAGGAAAGAATGGAGAAAATCAGTCATATTTTATGAAAATGAGCATAAGAAAACCCCGGAAAATGCGGATTTTCCGGGGTTTTTGAGCTTTTGAGTTGTGAATTTGCGTCCGATCAGCGCTTGGAGAACTGAGGTGCGCGACGGGCGGCCTTCAGACCGTACTTCTTACGCTCACTTGGCAGAAACCCTTGTATTTGCAACGACTTGCGGGTTTGACGAATGAAATTTGTCGTCGATTTTGTCTTTTAAGGTGTGCGTATGGTGCCTGCGGGGGATAGTTATGTGGTAGGATCGGACGGGAAAACCTCATTGATCTGCTTTGCAGACTCTGTCCGTTTTTCTGCGCTCTTGGCCTGTGCGTAGATTTTGAGGGTAACATCGGGATTCTTGTGCCCGGCATAATCCATTACCGTGCGAACATCGACCCCACTATAAATCAGGTTTGTGATATAGGTCTTTCGAAGCATGTGTGTTTTAACCGGGAAGTCAATGATATAGCGTACATTGGGATTGTGGGCAGCAGTCCGGCCTGCTTCCCGATTGACGGAATGAGACTTCTTTCCATGCTGTTTATAGCGGATATATTCGTCCGGTCCAACGCTGCGTCGCTTTATCTTTCGCCACATATTCCGGAACTGAGTCTCACTTAAGGGAAGTCCACTGCTATTACAAATGACGAAATCAGAGGCAACGCTCTTTTTGATTCCTTTCAAATGATTGAAAAGGGGCACTGGAATAGGTATATTACGGTGGCCAGCTGCGGTCTTGGTCACATTGGAAATCTCCGGACGATTGTGGCAAAAGATACATGTACGCGTAACCTCGATCTGCGGAGTGTCCGCATTGAGATCAACGCAGTCCCATTGGAGTGCCAGAGACTCCTCGCGCCGCAGTCCTGCATAAAGCCCCAATTTGACAAACGTTTCCAGAGGATAAATTCCTTTGATCGCGGCAAGTAGCGTGGCAACCTGCGCATCCGTCAAGTATTCCTCCCCTGTATCCTCTTTTTCGCGCCTCACGCGTTTAAAGGTATACTTTGTCGTTGGGTCAACCTGGATCAAATCACAGGTGAGGGCATCGGCAAAAATCTGTTTGATTAGCATAGAAGCCTTGCGATAAACGGACGCGGACTGCGCCTCTGCTACAGCCATAGCCTTCTTTATATCTTCGCCGGTGATGTCGATCAATCGCTTGTCACCAAGCACAGGGATGAAGTGTGTGCGGATGATCTGTTCATAATTGTTATAGGTGTTCCGCTTTAGGTCAGCGGACTTATCCGACAGCCACTCCGTTGCGCGTTCGCTGAAAGTTGGGAATTCCTTAATTTTGCGGCGAAGACGAATCTCGGCCTCCCGCTTTTTTACCTTCTCGTCGCGCTCTGCAATTGTTCTACCATAGACAGTGATATACTTTCCGCGTTCATCGCGAATGCTTTTATAATAGTACTCGATTCCATTTCGAACTACTGTCTTTTCTTTTCTCCGGGGCATCAATTACGCCCCCCTCTTTCCATTACCACCGCGAAAGCTGGGGCAAAAATCCGCTCTGCCGCGAGCCACGCCATCAAGCCGCTGTTCGATAAATTTCCTCAAATCCTCTTCGCGATAGCGGACGTTTCCCTTGCGCCGGTATTGGACAGCAGGAAGTTCCCCCGCTGCGCGAAGGCGGTCAAGATTTGAAACTGAGATCCCTAAGTATTTCGCCGAGTCCCGGCGATCGAGTAAAATGGGATTCATGGCGTCTCCTTTTCTAATTGATTTTTCCGAGACGCCATGATAAAATAACCTTGCACTGGTACTTGATGGCTTCTCGCTGTCTTGTATCCTGCACCTCCCGCCGGCAAGCGGGAGGTGCTTTTTTATTGGCCGAGGCTTTTCGTTCAGCCTTCCTGCTTCGTCAATGATAGCATTTCCACAGGCGTAAATTCCGAGACGGCCTTCCCGTACTCTTGCTTAAGGCTCTGATGGCTATCAGCCACTTCCTGTTTCGTAGATAGATGTATCTCCGCAGGCGTTGATTCCGGGCGAGCCGGCCCGTATTTTGTCGTTATTTCAGAGAAATAACTTGAAGACTATCTGTCTTCTCCTCTAAAATAACACAGGTGGCGATAAAAGTCAATATATAGATGTAAAAAAATAAATCATAACACTCAAAATGTTAATACAATCATTTCTGCCAAACGCCATTTCGCTTATCTTACGTTGACTTTTTTTCGTTCTTGTGGTACTATTAATCAAACAAATTGGGAGGTTTGTATATGGGTGAAGATGCAAAGATGCCAAAAGAATTGGAAAAATTTGAAGACTACTATATGCGAACGATGGAAATTACAGGAAGTAGAGATAATTTCCCCAAAGATCCTCAACTGGTAAAAGATGTAATCAACTTGTTCCTACAGCAAAATCCAAGAGTTTCGCAGGTGGATATTGCAACCAAATATGAACTCGCCCCAAGCCTGTTTTCTCGATTTCTAAGGACAGATAATGTAAAATCAAAAGCAGAATGGAATCGGGTAGCATATAGACTGGGGTTGGATATTGATTTAGCAAGGTATATAAGAAACGCACGAGAACTAATTGAGTTAATTTGGTCTTGGCAACAAATCTACTATGGTGAGCGTCTGACTCGCTTTATAGAAGGAACATTTGAAACGGCTGGCCTTATTCCTTATCCACCAAAGCACTTGGAAGATACGGAAGATTCAGAAAAAAGCTATGAGAATATGCGCTATTTTCTGATTAATAGCACAAATGAAGAAGCATGGTTCTTCTATTACTTCAAAGGCCGTGACACACTTGCCTCAGATGTTGTCTTCAACTTGCTATCCAACGAGAATATTTCGACGGTTCATATGATTATCATTCTTAATAGCGAAAACGCCTTTGAGGATGTAAAGCAAACCTTTCGCAGAAAGGATTGGAGAAATAATCTGCGCTATGCTTCTTTGACTGTTCTTCGGGTTGACGATGAAATTTCTACCATCATTAATGAGTATTCAGATGGAGATTTGGGGCTCAAAAAGCGGTCTGAGCAAGGAAGTGGCACGAGCACCGTGCCTTCCGCAACTCCGCAGTGACCCCAGCGGCCTAGACAGTCACGCTCAGGCGGGGAAATGTAACTTCGTACCCCCGCACCTGCCCCCTAATCCCAGCGTAGCATAATCGAGTATATTGTCAATACGTTCGGAAGGACAAATTCCAAGGAAATCACTCTCTATCTAAGGGAAGGCTACCTGCTGTTTTCGGCAAGTGGTCTTCCTTCATTTATTCAACCGATGCGGCCTATTCTCGACAACTGGCTCAATGCTTAACTGGCATCCCTGCTCTGACACATCAAATGCGTATTTACGTTTCGTGAGTCGCGCGGCGTATAGCAATTGCTTTCGCAGTCGCACTCAGCCCCTTCAGAGCCCCATAGTGTCATGCCGTGGGGGTAGGCGGGGTTCAGGCACACGGGGAGGCCAACGCCCATCACGCCCGTGCCTGAGTCATTACAGAGAAAGAGCAGCCATTCCTAGGAATGGCTGCTCTTTTGTTCGTTTTGCGATTGGTATTTCAGGGTGTCTGTGGGGTCGGGAGCCATCTACTTACCAATACTTGGGATACTTGCTGGTGCTCTGCTGCTTTTCGGCATACTGCCACCAGGGAACTTGGGTGGCGAAATCAGTCAGCTTATCCCAAAACTGATCGGCCAGCGTCCCCTTGTCCACGTAGACCGTGACAGTATAGGTCTTGCTGCTGCCATCCTCCATGGCGGCGGTGTAGGTCACGGCATTGGTGAAGTCCACCGTTTCACCGCTGCCAGGTGTCAGGGACTTGACACCGTTTGTGGCGATAACCGGGGTCAGCTTCGTCACATCTGTGCCGCGGGGCAGTGTGATGGTAATGGTATTGGTGGTGTTGTTCACCGCACCGACCACACCGCTGATGGAGAAGCTGGTGATGCCCTTGGCCGTCGTTGTGGCCGTCTCCCACTTGCAGGTGATAGACACATCGCCCGCAGGCATGGTAAAGCGTCCGTTGGTGATGGTTTTGGTTTCGCCGCCCGCTATTGCCAGCGTATAGGTCAGAGAACCAGACACCATCTGATAACCGCTGTCGGGCGTTACGGTAACGATAATTTCGTCGCCCGCGTTGGCCTTGGTGCGGTTAGTGGTGATCGTACCACCCTTGGGTGCGCTTATCGAGATCTTATACGCGCCGGTATCCGGCGTATCGGTGCCACTGCCATAGGCGGGGATCTCCACCTTCAGGGCAGTGCTCTCGCCTCCGGCTGCACCCACAACAACGATGTAGATGTCACGGGCGCCCTCGGTCAGATTGCTGAGGGTGATGGTCGTCTCGCCTGCGCTGGCTGTACCATGGGTGGTGGATTTCATGATCTCATCCGCCGTGGGAGCCGCCGCGCCGTGGGTCACTACCTTGTAGAAGTAGTTGCCCGCCTCGCTGGAGGTAAATTTCACCGTTGCGGCAGTCTTACTGGTGCGGGTGGCAGAGCCACCGGACAGGGTGGGAGCGTTGGGGGCGGTGTACTTGATCTCAATCGTGTACTCCTTCGTGCTGTCATCCTCGGCGGTAACGGTGAACTTGACCGGCGAGTTTATGGACATATTGCACATTACGTCGCCGTTGCTCCACCTGTACCCGCCATTCGTCGCATCATCATAACCATCCTTCATCTTCACGGTAGCCGATTCCGGATAAGTCAGCTTCAGGTATTTCATACCGATGCTGTTCAACACGGCCTTATCCGTATCAGAAGGCAGGGTAAAGGTGATTTCGGTTTCACTGATTTCCGCTCTTGCAAACGGCGTGGTGTCACCGGTCTGGTTCAGCAGAACAGCGGCGGTAATATCCTTCTCACTGCTCTTGGCCTTGGTAATGATGATCGTGTACGCCTGGGTGTTGCCCTTTTCCGCTGTTACCGTAAAGGTCGCAGCCTTATCCAGCTCCATACCGCAGGCGGCGCCTTCCGTCCAATCCTTGTCAGGATCCCCTTCCTTGGTGACCGTGGCTAAATCGGAGATCGTCAGCTTCAGGATCTTCTCACTCAGCTTGCTGGTGTTTGTACCAGCGGGCAAGGTGATGGTGAACGTGCTGCCCGACCGGGATACCGCAGCGCCGGGAACATCCAGTTCTACTGCGGTCAGGGCATTTTCCGTGCTGGCCTGCTCGGGATCGACCTTGAAGAATGCCTTGGCGGTGATGCTCTTGCCGGTGTCAGGCATGATGAAGGTGGCAACGTTGTTGACATCCTCTGCAACGGTGTATGTCACATCCTTGTTATCGGCATCCTTGACCTCCCAGCGCTCCAGCATATAGCGTGAGCCGGGGGCAGCAGTGAGAATGACGCTCTGGCCCTCGTAAACGGGATATTGAGAGGCGCCGGTGTTCTCACCCACGGTGACTGTAGCTCTGCCCATAATCGAGTCATTTACATCGGCGGTCACTTTGGCGAACTTTTTCCCGCGCAGGACTGCGGTAAACACATAGTCGCCGCCCGCCTCCAGTGTAAGCTCCGCACTGCCATCCTCGTTGCGCGTGATTTTGCTCTCGTCAACGGGAGTACCGTTGCTGGTGATTTCCCATTTATCCAGTACATAACCGTCTGCAATTGAGTAGGCTCTAAGCGTTACGCTGGCACCAGCAACGAGGCAGTCGCGCTTATCACTGTAATAGCAGGCGCTGCCGCTGCCAAGCTGGACATCGCACCTGAGTGTGGCCTGCACACTAGAGTCACTTGATTTAAGCTGGATCGGTATACCAGAAAGTTCAGTCTCCGCTTGGATGGTAACGTCGTTTTCCGGCATGGTGAAAGTAAAACTTCTCTCTGTCGTTGTAAATTCGCCCAATCCTGAAATGTTCCATTTTTTCAGGACATGCTGTCGTATACCTATTGAGTCAGTAATGACACCAGCGCCCTTATCATAATGGACGCTGCCCAGAGGTGTAACTTCGTCAATAGCAAATACGCCAAAATTCACAGTGACCTGCTCTCCAGCAACAGCCTTTGTGATCGTCTTGCCGGAGGCATCCGTGAATTTCTCTGTATACAGCCAGCCATTTGTTATGTTGCCGCTTCCGTCAAGAGTTGTAAAACCACGAAGTCCTTGCTTATCATGCTTGAGTTCAAAAGGAATACCCGGAATCATGATTTCCAGCGGAGCACTGGCTGTTCCAGATGCATCAACACCCACAATATACAGATACTTGGTTTTACAATCCGTCATACCGCTGACAGTGATCGTGTTGGTCGTAGCCATCGTACCCGTATTTGTGTTAGCCGAAGTGGTGTCTACCACAGGTGCGGTTTGCTGCTCGTCATACAAGGCATAGTAGTAATTGCCTGCTGCGGAAGCGTTGAACTTCACACTGGCCTCTTCTTTACTGGTACGCGTTGCGGAACCGGAGCTGAGTGTCAATTCCTCACCAGTTTCGCCGGTGTACTGTAGGGCTTGCACATTATAATGATAGCGTACTTTATCGGCTGTCTGTATGTAATAGTAAGCCTTGTTATGAAACTCAAAATTATTAGCTACAGATAGATTAACCAGATTGAAAAACTGCACCGTATCGGTATCAGCAGCACCCTTCACTGTTACAAGGTCGTTGCTTGTTTGGAAAGTAAACCCATAATCTGTACCACCATAGCTTTCAAGCTTATCGTTCTCTGTAGGAAGATTGTCCACATAGAACGTGATGGTTCCGGCATCATAGGTTGTATATTTTTTTGAAGTACTTACAGCACACTTCGTCAAGCTTTCAGCATGCTCAATTTTAACATCTTTTACTGTGAAGGCAAAATCTTCGCGAAGGCCTATGGGAACAAAGTACGGCTTCGTTGCTTCGTCGTTTGTCGGCGTTCCTACACTGGTTAGATGTGGCCATTCCGGTTCTGCCGCATATGCTTCTGGCGCAGTTATTACAAAGAAGCTCATGGCCATGAGCAGGCAAAGGAGCAGGGATACCGCTCTTTGCCATCTTATTGTATTCATGGCGCTCTCCTTTCTGCTTTAATTGAATTTGTGTCCGTAGCTGGTCTGATGATCGGCTACGTCGCTGTTTTCTGCCACCGCACCCCAAAGCTGCTGGGAAATACTTCGCTCAAAGATAACGGTGACGGTATAACTTGTGCTTTCCGCGCCCAGCGTTACGGTATAGGTCAGCGGACTGGTAAGGTTCACGACTTCACCGGACACCGGACTGACCACAGCTCCCGCAGGGACGGTAACGACCGGCGCTACCGCCGTGACGTTCGTTCCCGCCGGCAGTGTGACGGTAATAATGCCGGCACTTTGGTCGATCACACCATCCACACCCAAAACGGAGAAGCCTGTGATCTTCGCTGTGCTGGTCGAGGGCGTATCATCATCGCCTCCGCTGCTCTTTGCAGAGATCGGCTGACCGCTCTTGTTCAGCACAGTAACGGTGTAGGTGCGGCTTGCCAGATCATTGTCGCCACCAAGCGTGAACGTGGCTGCATTGGCAAAGTCCACCGCGATACCGGAGGTCGGCGAGCAGCTTCTGCCGGTAAATTCGATGTCCGTGACCAGCTTGGTGCTGGTCAGCTTGGAATCGTCCACATCGGTGACAGTGATGGTGCTTTTGGCGTTGTCAATGACGCCATTGTACCATTCACCGACCGCCTGAACACGGAAACTGGTGATCTCCGCCTGCGCCTTGGACACGACCTTAATACGGTAGGTATTCTGTACCGTCTTATCGCCGGAGGTCATGGTGAAGGTCTTCCAGTCAGAGAAGTCCATCACCTTCTTTCCGTCCAAAGACGGGTCGGAGGTCGCTTTGTAAGAGAGGCTGGCACTGAGATACATCTTCGAGGTATCCACACCGGCGTTCACCGTAAGCAGAATCTCCGTTGCCCCATCGGATGCCTTGGTGACTTTCTTCTCCAGTATGTCCGTTGCGTTCAGCACGCTGTTTTGCAGCTTGATGCTGTTGACATCCAGCTCGGCGCCGGAAGCCCCCACATCGCCGTGGGTAACGGTGACATTATAGGTCTTGGTGGTCTTTCCGTCCTCAGCCATCACGGTAAAGGGTTGCTTGATGCCCTCTACGAAAGTCACGGGAAGGCTCGGCGCAAGCAGCGTCGCACCTTCTGCCATCGTCACGGTTGGGGTCAGGTTCGTCAAGGGCATACCGTTGGGCACTGTAACAGTGATGGTATTCTCGCCGCCTTCACCGCCCTCGGTGATAACGCCTGGCTTGCCCTCAATCTCAAAGCCGGTGATGGAAGCATCCGTAGACAGCTGCCGGGCAAAGTCAAAGCGCCGGTTATACAGCGAATACGGATGTCCAGTACCTCCCGCCTCCAGGAAGTTCAGATACCATTGGCTGGCATAGCACCCCTGATAGGTCGCCATGGCGTTATTTATGACGCCGGTGGTGTGGTGGAAGTAACCGCTGGGATTTACAAAGCTGTCCACCCAGTTTTGGATCACGCTCTTCCCCTGTCCGTCGGAGAAGCGGGGATCGGTATGGCAGTCGATGCCCATAGCGGAAAGCGCACAAATGACCTGAGCTGCCGTTTCACTGTTGATAGCACCCCATGCCTTGAAGGAGTAGTCCGCACTCATTCTGGTGATGATAATGCTTACGCCTTCCTCCAGCTTCGCGCGCACCCGTTCACCATAAACCTCGTCATTGGCATACGGCGCGATGGACTGCATGAGCATAGCGACCATATCCGTGTCAAATCCATCAGACAGATAGACGTGGTTGAGGATCACATCCATAAAGGCGTCTCGTGTCCAGATCGCGTTGTCAGGGATTGTGTAATTACCCATATCCAATGAGATCAGGCCGAAAATAGGGCCGTTTATGGTGTACGTTCCCGCGTAGTTATACATGGTCGCTGCAAGGTTGTCCACCTCGTTGCCCTTGCTGTCAGTAAACGGCTGACCGTCGTTGTACTGCGCAAGGTTAGAGCAGTCAAATCCTCGTGCTGTCAACATCATGATGGTGCGGGCAATGTTGGTCATTGCCACACTTGTGGTGGTGTCCAGATCGCTGATCTGCCCAGCAAGGTCATAACCACCATCGTAGTTTGCCAGCTTTCCCTGATAGAAGCCGAGGTTCATCCACTCCCAGTCATCATCCGCCGTACTGGAGTATCTGGTGATGATCTTATTGACAACGTTTCGCAGATCGTCCTTATACTCGTTTTCGGCTACCGCACCGGTAAAGGAAACATTGACATTGTAGGTGTTCGTATTCCCGTTTTCCGCCGTAACAACGTAGGTGACGGTCTTCGAGAAATCCTGCTTTACACCGGACGCGGGAGAAACCCTGGCAAACGGAGATACCTCAATCACAGGTGCGAAGGAGGTCGCTGTTCCCGCGGGCAGTTCCATGGTGATCTCGCCCGTATTGTTGTTGATAACGCCCTGCACCGAGCCATAGCGGAAGGACAGAATATTGTTGCCCTTTGCGGCAGGAGTGCGTGTGATCTTGACAGTCCACGTCCGCTCGACGCCGTTCTCGGCCGCGATCACATACTCGTTGTCACCCTCGCTCAGTCTGTCGGGTACACTTTTCGGTTTCGCAAACTCCGAGATCACGATCACCGGCTGCATAGAGGCAAGATCCGTTGCGTAGGGGATGGTGATCTCCACAACGCCGGTATCTGCATTGATCGTGCCGATCGCATCACCGATGCTGTAAGACTCGATGGCGTTCTGAGAAGACGCCTCTGCCGTTATGGTGACGGTATAGGATCTTTCAAGCTCATAGGTGCGGTTATAGACAGTAAGCGTTTGTGTTTTGCCGCCGCTGAAATCAAACGTGCCGCTGTCCATATTGGTATGCGTACCCGTATGCGTAATAGTAGGACTGATCGCGGTAAGGTCTGTCCCCACCGGCAGATTGAGGGTGATCGTTCCGTTTTCCTCGTCGATCTTGCCGTATCTGATCACACCGTCCGCCGTTGTTACTGAAAAAGCACTTGCGACCGTATAGGGATCACCCTCTTCGACCACGACATTCCAGTAGGCAGACAGATCTGCGCCCATGTCAAAGCCGTATTCATCAATAGTAGAAACGCCGTCATAGACAATGCCGGCTGTTTTTTCCCACGGAGTAATGTTATATACAACTCTGCCACTCTTCAACGAGCCTGCTACCTGTGAGATCTTGAGCCAATCGGACAATTCAATGGTAGGTGCAGGCAGCTTGGCAAAATCCGTGCCTTGCGGAAAACGAATGGTAACCGTCTTGCTTGCCGTATCAACTACGCCCACGGAATCCCCCACCGCGTACCGATCAATGGCCGGTTCCGTGATGCGGTTATTTTCTACAAAATCAAGGTAGTACGGCGCGGCGACCTCAACCAGTGCCTGATAATAGTCCTTGCTGTATCTTCGCAGGTATCCACCGGTATATGTGTTATACGCATCATACTCCAGTACTTTGCGCATGACATCTTCCGCGTCGGCACTGTTCCAATCGTGGTACTCAAGAAGCACCATACCACCCTGAGGATAGTTTTCGGCACTCCCTGCAACTGCAAAGCCAATGCTCCGTGCGGTCTGATAGAGCATATTGAACTGCACGGGCTGATAGTCGCCCACAGCAAGAGAACCGCTGCTGCGAGCCTGATACATCGCCTCCAGCTTGGCGCTGTACGCTCTGAACAGGTTCGTCAGCGGCTCCACCAGATAGTCGATGATCTCGTTGACTTCTTCATCTGTATTCTTGCTGTTGTTGCGGGCCGGGTCCGCGATAATATAGAATGGATATTCGCGCCCATCCGCAGCTTTGGCCGTATAGAGAACCGGGGAGGAATGATCGGCAGGCAGGCTTTCCTGACAGGTAAACGTCGTGCCGGAGATCACGTTTTTCCCGGCATAGTCGCTATAAAAGCTGGCAGGGGAAAATGTAGAGCTTCCGCCTTCTGGAATCGCCACTCTCACCAGGGGGCCGACACCGAAAGACTTTGCTTCGCGCGAGTAAAACCTGCCTTCGGTATCTTTCAGAGAGAAAAACTCACCGTAATCGGCAGCCTTTCCGCCAGTCCACCCTACAAGATAGGGCCACGTTGTACTGGTCAGGTCGTCCGTTGTCCATGCGTATGTATTTGTGGGGAGAAGTATCAGCAGGGTTAGGCATAGCGCCAACAGATGCTTGAATAATTTGTGGGTTCTCATCTTCATCTTGGTTGATCTCCCAATTATGCTATTTGCATAGGGGAGATCCAGACATATACAGCCCAGATCTCCCCTGTGGTGGGGGCGGCAGGATCACTGCCGCCCCATAGGATCAATTAGAAGTGGGGCGTGTAATCTACAGTCAGGAACCAAGTAAAGAGAGGCGCATTGCCAAGGGCGTAGTCAGCTGCGCCGACCATGGGCACCTTGCAAGTGGGCGTATATGCGCCATCCATGTAGCACCAGCCGGACATCTGGCCGGCAGAGAACTCGCCCAGACCATTCAGGGTCGCCAGATAGGTGTCGCTGCAGTTCGTGGTGCCAGTGAAATAAGTGCTCTGCGCGAAGGAAATGAAGTCCTTCATGACATCCATCACGCTGTCGGTAGCGGCGAACACTTTGCCCTTAGCGTAATAGGCGTTCAGTGCGGTTTCGATTTGCGCGACATTAGTCTCAAATTCATCGGCGTATTCGCTATCATTCAGCTCGTCGAAATTGATCGCATATGTGGATGCACTGACTCTGAAACTAGTTGTGGTGTCAAGCACAGCAGTGACAATATAGGAACGGGTCTGGCCGTTATATGCAACTGTCACAGTGGGTCTGTTCACGGTCAGGTCGATCGTTCCGTTAGAATAATTTCCGCCCAGAGTCGCAGCGGCATTCTTGCCAATATTTGCAGTAACGGAAGTCGAATCACCCAGCCAAGTATAGGTGCCAGAGATATAGTAAGCAACATTGGTGTCAGTCCAATTCGTACCGTTGTTCACATAGTAGGTGTTGCCCATGTAGTTGTTCTGAACAACAGAGCCATAGACATTGATGCCAGTAGTACTAGACCCCAACTGGCTCACCGTAATTGCAAGGGGATCAACGTCATTGGCGGAGAGGGCAATGTTCTTCTCGAAGCCAGCGGCCAGATAGTAGGTGTTGCTGCCAACGGTAACGGCATAGCGGGTGTTCAGCAGATTCAGCGTGTAGATGTATTCATTTCCGGTGGAAGAGGTCGCGGTAGCGCCGGCAACAGTAGGTACGGCACCAGTGGTCGTGATTGCCACGCGGGCAGACTGAAGGTTTTCCCAAGTCTTGGTCGCACCGAGCTTGGCACGGATGTACTTCACGCTGGAACCGGTGTTGTCATCGTACTGATAGTACGCATCCACGCCCTCCACGTTCACAGATGCGATCCCGTCGAGAGCGGTCACGGTCGTGCTGCTGGTAGGAGCAGTCGTTTCGGATGCGAACGCAACGACGCTGACAGAGAGCGCCATGGCAAGTGCCAGCACAAAAGCTAGCAGCTTATTGCAAGTTTTCTTCATAATAATTTCTCCTTAAATCTATTTTTCGAGCGTATCACTCGAAATTTATGATCTTGGCTGCTTCCTAGGGTTTTGCGTTTTGCCACTATATGCCCATTGGCATCACCTCCGTAAAATCAGAAAAGCAAACACTGAACTTCCTCTATTCTACAGTCAGATGGTAGCAGCGTGTCGTATCC
>ENA-OROO01001120-OROO01001120.1-human-gut-metagenome-genome-assembly--contig:-NODE-1120-length-14803-cov-3.998915_pt1 | contig 14803 bp, 10 predicted proteins | sample MGYA00242130_ERZ509052 | MGnify/ENA primary metagenome ERZ509052 (study PRJEB26280, sample SAMEA2338730) | human gut metagenome | biome: human gut; feature: human-associated habitat; material: faeces... | reverse complement strand
GCAGTTCCTTTGTGAAGCTGTCAAGGCGCATCGACGGAAGCGAGATATTGACCTTAGCGTCGTTTGTCCACTCGAGCAGTTTGTCGCAGAGCTCCTCGATATTTCTGTAATCGCTTATCGAGAGCGATGAGAGCGATATTTCATCGTATCCGGTAGCTTTGTAAAGCTTCTTCGCGTAGTCGTTCAGTACGTCGACCGATTTTTCGCGTATAGGTCTGTAGACCATTCCCGCCTGACAGAACCGACAGCCACGGATACAGCCACGCATGATTTCCAGACACACACGATCCTGTGTTGCCCGGATATACGGTACAACCGGCTTCATCGGGTATGATACATTCTCAAAATCAACGACGACCTGACGTTTTACCTTTGCTGGGACATCCTCATATTTCGGTACGACCTTCTCGATCGTTCCATCTTCCTGATACGAAACCTCATACATCGATGGCACATAAATACCCGGAATCGAAGATGCTCTCCGCAGGAAATCCTCCCGGCTCATGTCCGAATGTTTATACTGTTTGTACAGATCAAGCAATGCATCGTAGCTTGTCTCGCCCTCTCCGATATAGAAGATATCGAAGAAATCCGCCATCGGCTCCGGATTCACTGTACAAGGTCCGCCACCAATCACGATCGGATGCTCCTTCGTACGATCCTTCGCAAGCAATGGAATGCCTGCTAAATCAATGACCTGTAATATATTGGTGTAACACATCTCGTACTGGATCGTAATTGCAAGCCAGTCAAATTCCGAGATTGCCGTCTGTGTCTCCAACGAAAAAAGCGGAATGTGCTCCTTCCGCATGATCGCATCCAAGTCCGGCCATGGGCTGTACACACGCTCACAGTACACGTCCTCTCTGCGGTTAAACATGTCATACAAGATCTGAATTCCCAGATATGACATGCCGATCTCATAAACATCCGGAAAGCACATGGCGATCCGGACGTCTACCTCACTTAAGTTCTTGCGAACCATATTTACTTCATTTCCGATATAACGGGCCGGCTTTTCAATCTGCATCAAAACCCGTTCCGGAAGTGCTAATCTTTGTTCCATTCAATCTGACCTTTATTATTTATATTAGTTCTTAAAGCTGTGGATCGGTGCCGGGATTCTTCCCCCACGATTGATAAATGCATCGCAGGAATACTGGTTCACCGGCATGATTGGAGCATAGCCAAGCAGTCCACCAAACTCTGCCTTATCGCCAACTGTCTTTCCGATTACAGGAATGATACGGACAGCTGTTGTCTTCTGGTTTACCATACCAAGCGCCATCTCATCTGCGATAATACCGGAGATTGTCGTTGCCTTCGTATCGCCAGGGATTGCAAGCATATCCAGACCGACGGAGCAGACACAAGTCATTGCCTCAAGCTTCTCGATCGTAAGGGCACCTGCCTCAACCGCATCGATCATACGCTGATCCTCACTGACCGGAATAAATGCACCGGAAAGTCCACCGACATAAGAGGATGCCATAACGCCACCCTTCTTCACCTGATCATTGAGCATGGCAAGTGCCGCAGTTGTACCTGGTGCACCGGAAAATTCCAGACCAATCTCCTCAAGGATTTCACCGACACTATCTCCGACTGCAGGTGTTGGAGCAAGCGAAAGATCGATAATGCCAAACGGCACTCCCAATCTCGCAGATGCTTCCTTCGCTACAAGCTGTCCAACTCTTGTGATCTTAAATGCAGTCTTCTTGATTGTCTCACAAAGCACCTCGAAATTCTCACCGCGCACTGCCTCAAGTGCTGCCTTTACAACACCCGGACCACTAACACCAACGTTAATGATGCAATCTGCCTCTGTCACACCATGGAATGCACCTGCCATAAACGGATTGTCATCCGGCGCATTACAGAACACAACAAACTTTGCACAGCCGATGGAATCCTGATCCTTCGTAAGCTCTGCTGTCTCCAATACAATTTCACCGATCAGCTTGACTGCATCCATATTGATACCGGTCTTTGTGGAACCGGTATTGACAGAAGAACAAACCTTTCCAGTTACTGCCAATGCCTTTGGGATAGAACGGATCAAAAGCTCATCAGCCTTTGTCATACTCTTCGAAACAAGAGCAGAATATCCACCGATAAAGTTAACGCCTACCTTATCTGCTGCACGATCAAGCGTCTTTGCGATTTCCACGAAATCATCGCTTGTCTTACATACACTGCCACCTACAAGTGCGATCGGTGTAACAGATATACGCTTATTTACGATTGGAATACCATATTTCTTAGAGATTTCCTCGCCTGTATAAACCAGATCCTTTGCCTTCATTGTGATCTTGTTATAGATATTATCACAGGTTTCCTTGAGTGTACCGCCCACACAGTCAAGCAGGCTGATACCCATTGTGATCGTACGGACATCCAGATTCATCCGGGAGATCATTGCATTGGTTTCAATTACTTCATTTATGCTAATCATTTGCTTTCCTCCATCCAATTACAGTCTGTGCATCATGTCAAAGATTTCTTCCTGCTGTGCCTTGATCTGCACACCAAGTTCCTCTCCGATACCTGCAAGATCCTCCGCAATCTGGTCATGATCCTTGGATGCAGCTTCAGCATTGACAACCATCATCATATTGAAATAGCCGTCTACGATCGTCTGGGCAATATCAAGGATGTTGATATTGTTCTCGGCAAGGTATACACACACTTTTGCAATAATACCGACTCTGTCTTTTCCTACTACCGTGATAATTGTTTTCTTCATCTTACTCTTCCTCCGTGTATTGAAAATATACTTAAATATCAAGCAGCGCACTGTGTGTATCTCTGTTTGCCACCTGCAAATGAAAATCCCGCACATCGTCTGTGAACGGATTTCCTTCTAACTCCGCCGCAACTGCCGCATAGGCAAGCTCCGGTAAGTTATTTTCCTTTGACAAATGTCCAAGAAAAATAGTTTTTATATGATCATTGAGCACATCACGGATCAGTTTCCCGCCCGCTTCGTTGCACAAATGTCCATAACTGCTTAAGATCCGCTGCTTGGTCGAATACGGATATGGTCCAACCTGCAGCATGCGAATATCATGATTCGCCTCCACCAAAAGCGCATCCGCGTCTTTGAGTGCCTGTATCATATAACCATCATATCCTCCCATATCGGTCGCAACGGCAATCTTCCTGCCATCACACAGCAGGCTGTAGCAGACCGGATCGGCCGCATCATGCCACGTACTGTGTGCCAGGATCTCAATATTGCCGACCATAAATGGTTCATCCGGCTGAATACTATGGAACAACCCATAGTCAAGCGTTCCAAGGCTCGTTGTGTATTTGATTTCTTCTATTGTCGCTTCTGTCGCATAGATTGGAATGCCATACGCTCTTGATATTACACCGAGACCACGTATATGGTCAATATGTTCATGCGTAATCACGATGCCGTTGATGTCTGCAAACGTCCGGTCTACGTCCTGTAACGCATCCAGTATTTTTTTCTTGCTGACACCGACATCGACTAATATCCCTGTATTTTCACTGCCAACGTATGTACAGTTTCCACTGCTTCCACTGGCAATCGTCATCATCTTCATAGTTTATCTCGCAATTCCCTCACTCTCCGGGAATAACACTTTCTTCATTTTTTCTTTTAGAAATGTGGAATCCTTCCATCGTCCCAGCTTCTTTGTGCGCTGCATCATTGCCTCGCCAAACAGCTTCTCCATGAACTTCACAAGGTTCGGTGTGCCGACCGCCCGAATCTTCACTTTATCCCCTTCAAACTGCAGATCGATCACCTTGTTTGCGACCTCTTCAAGATAGTAAAGCCGGATCTTCAGTCCAAATTCTTTCTCCGTTCGATCCATCAGCTCACAGCCCGCTGCAACCGGAAGTTTCTTTCCACCGATATCTAAGATCTGATAGATATATGGATGTGCCGACAGATACCCGACGCGGATATGATACACCTTTTTTCCATCCCGCACATGCAGTACCAGGTATTCCTTTTTGTACGAGATGCCCAGCTGCTCGATGCCTGTCATATACAGAGAATAAAACATCTGATTCGCATTTGGCAGGATACTTGATGCATAATCGGTCACATCGTAGGTTCTGCCTGTATATGGCTTTACCACACGTTCTATATAGGCTGCATACACCGGATCAAGCTGCTTTGCATTCTTTTGATACCGTTTTTCTGCAATATAGTTTTTCAGAGTATCACCGATCGTGGCAAACGGCTTACGGATGAAATTTTCCTCATCCGCTGCAAACTTACAGATTCTTGCAACCAGATGTCCCTCCGGAAATACTTCATAACCGCCTGCAGTACAGGCGATCACCAGATTCTTTCTCTGGTTGATATAGACATTCTGTCCAAATACACCGTTGAACAGCCATGCACCATCCTTTAAGCACCAGATCTGATATCCGTACCCTTTCGTGAGCGTTGTATCCTCGAATTCCACATGTGTCTGTGTTGATTCGCGGATCCACGCCCGGCTTAAAAGCTGGATGTGTTTTCCATCCCGGATGATCGCACCATCATTTAAGTAAAGCTCACCAAGCTTTACCATATCCTGCAGGGAAAGCTTCATGCCCCAGCCACCGCGTTCAATGCCCTTCGGGCAGCAGTCCCATGTGATATTATGGATACCAAGCGGGCGAAACAGACGTGACTTCAAATAGGCAAGCATAGAACATCCCGCCCGTCTCGTCACGATTGCTGCAAGCATATAGGTATTTAAGCTATTATACGTGAAATCCGTCCCCGGTGCAAAGCTTACATCACTGCCAATAAATGATTTTCGCCAGTCCTCCGCGAAATACGAGCTTACCTCATCGAATTTCACACCTGCAGTCATCGTAAGCAGATGCTTCACCGTGACTTCCTTCATTGCCTTCTTCGTGAAAAGTCCGGTGTATTCCGGGAAGATATCCACCAGCTTCTCATCGAGCGATAACAGCCCTTCTTCCATCGCAAGTCCGACCGCCATGGATGTCACCGACTTGCACATGGAAAATGATACATGCCGGTATCCTGCGCCATAAGGCGGTACATAATGCTCCGCCACAAGCTTTCCATCCTTTAAGATTGCAATTCCGGCGAGTCCAACCTTTTTATCTTCGGACAATGACCGGATAAAATCATGTGTGCTCGGCAGATTGATATCTGCCACCAATGGATTACAGACCTTTTTATTCTCTGCTGTATACGCAGGCACAAACTCTTTGCTGTCATTTCCATGATAGAATGGAAGATTTGATTTCTTCGTCGTTACCATATCATAGAAAGAATCCAGTAATTTTAATTTCAGACTGTGTTGTTCCATCGGCAATCCCCCATTTTATTTATGTAAGTCTTACAAAGCTGCAGGCATCAATCAGACTATCCTGAAAGCCCTCTGTCTGTGTCAGATCAATCACCTGAAGCTTCTCCCGATATACTTCAAAATCACGACTCAATGGTCCGTGGATCAGAAGATCTGTAGCACCGGCAAGCGATGCATTTCCAACCACTTCCAGCTTATCCATGAAATCCTGTGGCAGCATACCAAGATCAATAGCATCCCGCGCATTCAAATAAAAGCCAAAACCACCGGCAATATATACCTTGTCAATATCTCTTGCATGCAGACCTGCTGTTTTAAGCAGACATTTGATTCCGGCATACACCGCCGCCTTTGCAAGCATGATAGACTGTAATATCTCCGAGTTGATATGGATTCCGTGAATCACGATTCCACTGTCTAAGAATTCCTCCGCCAGCGTTCCGTTTGCGTGAATCTTCTCCAGTCTTCTGCCAAGCGCGATTGCTTCAAGCAGACTGTTGCCATACGCATGCTGTTTTCTCGCACATCCCTCAAATGCTGGTCCACAGGCAGTACTCGTCGCCAAATACCGCTCTCCATCTTTTAAAACCATCTCACCGTTTGTACCAAGATCTAAGAACATGTAACGTTCTGGCACTTCTGTATTCCGACTTTTCTCGATATGCATCACACCCGCGATGACATCTCCGCCAAGAAACGCACTGCTACATCCAGATAAGAACACATTACAGTCTTCTTCTATAATCTCAGGATATTCTTCTTCGACAACCGCCATCTGTTCTTTCGTAAATAATTCCTGTCCTGGCACGATTACACTGCCATGTAGCGTCGTTGGAAATGGAGCTTCTCCCATATCTGAAATATCGTACCCAAGCAGGATGGAAATCATCGTTGTATTTCCTGTGATTGCAACAGCATCCAGCTTCACAAGCTCATGCTCCCGCTCGGTATGTTCCACCTGTTTTTTAGTATCTTCAAGCATTTCCTGCAGCAGTTCCACGATCGCAGCGACCGTCTGATCGCGCATTTTCACAAGAAAGCTTATATCCCGTTTCACAGTTAAGATTCGATTTATCACGTCGCTACCATACAGACGCTGGGGATTCTTCGTACTCCGCTGTGCAAGTACGTCTTTGTCCTCCGCATCGATCAGACAGCTATCAATCATGGTAGAACCAAGGTCTACCGCCATATATATGTGTCGCATATTAGAAGATCGCCTTCGGTTTCTTCTCGATTGGGCGATATCCCTGCTCGGAAAGTACGCGCAGAATCTGCTCCTTGTGCTCCGGTCCAAATGCTTCAATCGTAATCACAAGTTCCACAGCAGAATTACGGTTGATTGTTACGAACTGGTTATGCTCAAGCTTGATGATATTTCCGTTTTCTCCGGCAATCACACCTGCCACACGCTGCAGCTCGCCCGGCTTATCTGGAAGCAATACAGATACCGTGAAGATACGGCTTCTTGCAATTAAACCGTGCTGTACAACTGATGAGAATGTGATCACATCCATATTACCACCACTCAAGATACTGACAACCTTCTGTCCCTTTGGCTCGAGATGCTTCAGCGCTGCAACGGTAAGCAGCCCACTGTTTTCTACAAGCATTTTATGATTCTCTAACATATCAAGAAATGCTACGATCAGTTCGCTATCCTCAACCGTAATAATATCATCCAGATTTTCCTTCAGATATGGGAAGATCTTTGTTCCCGGTGTCTTAACGGCAGTACCATCTGCGATCGTATCTACCTTTGGCAGTGTCGTTACCTTGTCATTGGCAAGGGATGCCTTTAAGCAGGCTGCTCCTGCTGGCTCTACACCGATTACCTTGATGTTTGGATTGAGCATCTTGGCAAGCGTCGATACACCTGTGGCAAGTCCGCCACCACCGACTGGCACTAAGATAATATCTACAAACGGAAGATCCTTTAAGATCTCCATCGCAACGGTACTCTGTCCGGTTGCGACATCCAAATCATCAAATGGATGGATAAAGGTATATCCCTTTTCCTCCGCAAGCTTCAATGCATACTGGCAGGCATCATCATAGACATCGCCATACAGTACAACCTCAGCACCATACGACTTCGTACGATTTACCTTGATGAGTGGTGTGGATGTTGGCATAACGATCGTTGCCTTCACACCATATGCCTTTGCTGCATACGCAACACCCTGTGCATGGTTTCCAGCAGACGCTGTGATAAGTCCCTTCTTGCGGTCTGCATCGGACAACGTGCTGATCTTGTAATAAGCACCACGAATCTTGTAGGCGCCTGTTACCTGCATGTTCTCCGGTTTCAAATATACTTTATTACCACAGGACTGTGAGAAAAACTCACTCTCGATCAGTCCGGTTGGCTTTGTCACTTTCTTCACGATCTCATATGCCTGCTCGAATTTCTCGAGTGTCAGCTTCTGTTCTGTCTGCGCTTTTTCTGCCATATTTTTATCCTTCTTTCCTGTAAGTTTCTTTTATGCAAAACCCTGTTTAATTCATATCAAACAGGTCATCATCTTTCGGAATATTCTCGATATTCTCATCGACGAGAATCTCCACATCCGAACGCATATCAAAATCTGCGAACAATGCATTCACATAGCTGTTCGGATCAAACTTCTGCAGATCGTCAATCTGCTCGCCGATACCAATGTATTTGACCGGAACATTGAGTTCTGACTGGATTGCAATCGCAATACCGCCCTTCGCTGTTCCGTCCAGCTTCGTAATGATAATACCGTTGATCTCGGTCACGGAGCTGAACTGTCTTGCCTGCTCTAATGCATTCTGTCCCGTCGTGCCATCTAACACGATCAGTGACTCCACATTTGCTTCCGGATACTCTCTTGTAATAATGCGACGCATCTTCGCAAGCTCATCCATCAAGTTCTTCTTGTTGTGCAGACGTCCAGCTGTATCGATCAGCAGGATATCTGTATTCCGGCTTTTTGCTGCCGCAACTGCATCGTAGACAACCGCCGACGGATCTGCGCCCTCATTCTGTGCGATAATATCTACACCGGCACGGTTCGCCCATGTCTTTAACTGGTCAATTGCCGCTGCACGGAATGTATCTGCCGCCGCCATCAGCACCTTCTTGCCTCGTGCCTTGTACTGTGCTGCCAGCTTTCCGATCGAAGTTGTCTTTCCAACACCGTTGACACCGATTACCAGCACAACTGTTTTCTTATTCTCAAAATCGTAGGCTGTCTCATCCACCTGCATCTGATCCCGTATAATATTGATTACCAGATCCCGGCATGCCTGTGCTTCCTTGATATGTTCTTCCTTGACACGTGCTTTCAGATCTTCTACGATCCGTTCCGTCGTCTCATAACCCATATCGGACATAACGAGTGTCTCTTCCAGCTCATCGTAAAAATCATCATCTAACTCGCTTGCCTTGAACAAGTTGTTGAAGCTATCTGAAATGCTGTTACGTGTCTTTGTAAGCCCTTCCTTTAATCTTGCAAAGAAGCCCTTTTTCTGTGGAGCTGGAGCTTCTCCTGGCTCATCCGCTGGTATCTCAGCCGGAATCTCTGTATCAACTGTCTCCGAAGGAACCTCAGATATCTCTTTCTCTGTCTCCACTTCTTCTGCTTCTGCAACAGTTTCCTGTGTCTGCACTTCCTGCAGTTCCTCTTCTGTAGTTTCCCCTTTTTTCTTCTTGGTAAACCAACCCATATCTTACACCTCCTTAATCATCCAATTCATTCTCTATCATATTCACCGATACAAGTGTTGAAACGCCCTTTTCCTGCATTGTGATACCATACAGGATATCTGCGGCTTCCATCGTACCTTTACGGTGTGTAATGACGATAAACTGTGTGTCCTTTGTCAGCTTGGACAGATATTTGGCAAATCGCTTGACATTCGAATCATCGAGTGCCGCCTCAATCTCATCCAGCAGACAGAATGGTGACGGTTTTAAACTCTGGATTGCAAAAAGCAAAGAAATCGCCGTCAAACTCTTCTCTCCACCGGAAAGCTGCATCATATTCTGCAATTTCTTTCCTGGCGGCTGTGCGATGATCTTGATTCCTGTTTCGAGCAGATCTTCCTCATCAACAAGCTCAAGGTCAGCCTTACCACCACCGAACAGCTCCTTAAATACTTTCGAGAACATCACACGGATCTCCTTGAATTTCTCCGCAAACTGTTCCCGCATTGCCCGGTCAAGCTCTGCAATAATATTTACAAGATTTGCCTCTGCCTTGCAGATATCATCATGCTGTCCCTTTAAGAACTCGTATCGCTCGGATACCTGCTTGTAATCCTCGATAGCATTGACATTGACATCGCCGAGCTGTTTGATCTTATTTTTCACTGCCGAAATCTCGCGCTTGAGTGATGAGATATCATCGAATCCGGCATCCTTATAGTCAAGTGCCAGATTATAGGTCAGCTCGTATTCTTCCCACATATAATTATTCAGACTTTCCGCCTGTTCGGACAACTTCTCAATCGATGCATTGATCTTGAATGCCGATTTGTCCAGTCCATTGATCTGCTCCGACAATTCCTCACGTTTATGGAAAAATTCTTTGTGACTCTCATTCAAAGCATCTTTACCTGAAATGAGTTCTTCCAGTTTCTTCTCCTTAATCGCGATCATACGGATATTCTCATCGAACTGCTGTTTTAAGCTGTCTGTCCGCTTTGTGAGCGTCGTAACCTCTTCGTTTCCATTGTTCCGCTTTAGATTCAGAGTCTGCAGGTTCTCCTTTGCTGCCTGTTCCTCCGTCTTGATACGATGGATATTCTGCATCAGGAACTCATATTGCTGCTGTACGGTATTGAACTCCAGATTCAGCTTGTTAATTGAATCTGAAGCACCCTGCAGCCTACCTTTTTCCTCAGTCACTGCCTGTTCAAGCTTCGCAATCTCCGCTTCCAGCTCGTGAATGGCTTCCTCCTGCTTCTGGTTGTTATCCTTTAATTCCTGCTTGTTTGCATTGATCTCGTCGATCTGCGCTGCAAGCTCACCATTCTCGCGATTGATGCTTGCAAATCCGCGTTCTACCTCAGCCAGCTTTGCCTGTACCTGTTCAAGGTTCAGGGTATATGTATTCATACGGATGTTCATATTCTGGATCTCCGTATTTAATTCGTCACGGATACCTTTTTGTTTCTCACGGTCTTCCGTCAGGAATGTAATCTGCTTCTTATGTTCTTCCAGCTTCACGGAAAGCTTCTCGATCTGTTCATCAATTTCCTCAAGCTCTCGCTTTCGTCCAAGCAGATTTGATGTATTCTTAAATGCACCACCGGTCAGCGCACCGCCCGGATTGATCAGTTCTCCCTCGAGCGTCACGATACGCAGACTCTGTTTATACTTCTTTGCAAGCGCCATCGCATGGTTGATGTGATCGACAACTACGATTCGTCCAAGCAGATGTCCGATAATCGACTGGAATTTCTTATCATATCCAACCAATTCGGATGCGGTACCAACAACGCCCGGTTCCCGCTTTACATCGTTACTCACCCCGGAGCGATCGACGATTGACTGAATCGGCAGGAATGTTGCACGTCCAAACCGGTTCTGCTTCAAATACGCGATCATACTCTTGGCTGTTGCATCATCCTCTGTGACAATGTTCTGGATACTTCCGCCAAGTGCCGTCTCAATAGCTGTCTCATACCGCTTATCTACCTGTATGATATCTGCCACAACGCCGACGATCTTCGGATTCTTCGTCTTCTGCTCCATGACACGGCGAATACTGTTTCCGTATCCCTCGTAACGTTCCGTCAGATTGCGCAACGCTTCCTTCTTGGATTTCAGGCTGACGATCTGGTTACTCGTCTCCGTGACGCCACGCCGGTTTTCTTCAAGCTTCTGGCTGTGATCCGTGATCAGGTTCTGAACAGCCGTAAACTGTCCATTTTTTTCCTGCAATTCACTTTCTAACTCTTTGATTCCAGAGGTAAGCTGTGCTTCCTCCGTCTTTGCTTTTTCTTCCTCGCTCGTATATTCCAGCAGCCGTTTCTTAAGCTCTGTCTTACGAAGGTTGATGTTTTCCAGCATCGTATCGTATCTGCCGACCTTTGCCTTTAACGTACCGCCTTCATTCAAATACTCGATAATATCTGCTTTGGCATCCTCAATTGCCTGTTCCTTCGCGGTAATATCCTGTTCCAGATCCTGATACTGTTTTTTTGCCTCATCAAGCACATCATCTGCCTGATCCAGCTTCTCATCCAACTGGGATTTCTCCTCATACAATCCGGTAAGATCCGCTTTGTGCTTTTCCAGATTCTTCGTCTCTTTCTCAATCTGTTCGAGCAGCCCCGCATCACTTTGCTGATATGAGAGAATCTGCTGGTTGATAACGTTCATCTCGCCTTCTAACCGCTGATTGCTGAGCTTCTTCTCATGAATCTCATTTTTCGATGTATCAATCTTCTCGTTATAGGATTCCAATTGCTGCTCAATGCGTTCATATTCATCCTTCGCTGCCTCGAATTCATCCTTCAGACGTGACGCATCTGTCTCCACAATGGATAGCTTCTCCTCGTAGGATTCCAGCTTTACCTGTGTATCATCGACATCTAAGAGAAATGCATTGATATCCAGCTTCTTCAACTCGTCCTTGAAGATCAGATACTTCCGTGCCGTCTCCGACTGTTCCTTCAAAGGACCAACCTGTTTTTCCAGTTCCCCGAGAATATCCTTCACACGGGAAAGATTTGCCCGCTCGTTCTCCAGTGACTTTTCTGTTGCTGCCTTATTCTTCTTATATTTAACAATTCCTGCCGCCTCATCGAACAGCTCCCGGCGTTCCTCCGGCTTTCCTGACAGAATCCGCTCGATCTGTCCCTGTCCGATAATCGAATATCCCTCTTTACCGATACCAGTATCGAAGAACAGGGAATTGACATCCTTCAAACGGCTGACAACACCATTGATCAGATACTCACTCTCACCAGAACGATACACACGTCTGGCAACCGTTACCTCATTATAATCAATCGGCAGGCTGTGATCGCTGTTATCAAGTGTGATTGCCACATATGCCGAGCCCTGCGGTTTTCGAAGCTCTGTACCAGAGAAAATAACATCCTCCATCTTGGAACCACGTAACTGCTTCGCACTCTGCTCACCAAGTACCCAGCGCACGGCATCGCCGACATTACTCTTACCAGAACCGTTCGGTCCAACGATACCTGTAATACCATTGTTGAATTTGAAAATTATTTTATTTGCAAAGGACTTAAATCCATATATTTCTATGCTTTTTAAATACATACGTTACCTTACCTTTTTCCAGTTGGCTGATGTAGCAGCTCCAATGTCTCAAACGCTGCATACTGCTCTGCTGTTTTCTTTGAATGCGCCACCTTCCGCGCCATCTCCTTGCCGTCTAACACGACGCGCACGGTAAACTGCTTGTTGTGGTCAGGACCTTCCTCCGCCAACAATTCATATTGCAGGTTGATCTTATGCTTCTGCACATATTCCTGTAGCTTGGACTTTGCATCATGGAAGCGCTGTTTATGTTCGATATCCTGCAGTAGAAACCGCTCCACATATGCGGTTGCACATTCCATACCACCATCCAGATAGATTGCGCCAAGCACAGACTCAAACATATCACACAAAATCGAATCCCGGTTAGCTCCGCCCGTCTGTCTCTCTCCCTTACTGAACCGGGCAAACTCACCAAACCGCAAATCCCGCGAAATCTTGGACAAAGTGAACTCACAGACAAGACTTGAACGAAGCTTCGACAAATCGCCCTCTGGCATCGTCTGATAATTTTCAAACAGATACTTACTCACGATAAATTCCAGAATCGCATCACCTAAAAACTCATATCGCTCATACGACATATAGCGTCCGACCATCTTTTCATTGACGAAGGACTTGTGCGTGATTGCTGTCTCCAAATGTTTGATATCCTGAAAGGTATATCCAATCAGTGCTTCCAGCTCACTGAGTGATCCTTCATGTTCCATGTTAGTTCTCCCCTTTGTTTTCTTCCTCTACAAATGTACGAATAATCTGATTTGTAACATCTTTTTTCACAAAGTTACGGCACTGTTCGATGGCAGAGCGTACCTCTGTATCCTTGCTGTTGCCATGAATCTTTACTACCAGACCTTTTAAGCCAAGCAATGGTGCTCCACCCTTATCATCCGCCATATACCGCTTAAAGGTTTTCTTAATCGGTTTGTAGATCAATGCACCACCGATCTTCGTCTTGACACTGCTCTTTAACGTATCTTTGATCTCTGCCATAAACATTTTACCAAGTCCCTCAAAGAATTTGAGCAGAACATTTCCAACAAACGCCTCACAGACTAATACATCTGCCGGACCGTTTGGGATATCACGGGATTCTACACTACCGATAAAGTTGATGTCCTTACACTCACGCAGCAGCGGAATCGTGGATTTCACAAGTTCGTTTCCCTTTTCATCCTCCGCACCGATATTGATGATACCAACACGAGGGTTCTCGATACCCTCGATATTCTTCATATAGATAGAACCCATCTTGGCAAACTGAACCAGATGTGAGGCTCTGGCATCTACATTCGCTCCACAGTCGATTAACAGAGAAAATCCGTTTTTAGAAGGTAAAAATGGTGCAAGTGCCGGACGCTTGATTCCTTTGATTCGACCAACAACAAGTTGTCCACCAACCAAAATGGCACCTGTACTTCCTGCCGATACAATCGCATCCGCTTTTCCATCGCGTACTAATTTCATGGCAACAACTAAAGAAGAATCTTTCTTCTCACGAATTGCCTTTGTTGGGACTTCACCCATATCAATAATTTCTGTTGCATTCACAATTTCAATGCTCGCTTCCTCATAGGTATATTTTGCAAGCTCACTTTTTATTTCTTCTTCTCTGCCAACAAGAATTACTTTCATCCCTTTATTCTCATTTACTGCCTCTACGGCTCCCTTTACTGTTTCAACCGGTGCGTAATCGCCACCCATGGCATCTAACGCAATTACAACTTTATTTTCCATCTTTTTTACCTCCTAAAAAAACTCATACGTTATAAATATACTAGAAAATGAGAAAAAAAGCAATCAAAAAACCACCCGAAGGTGGTTTTCTTACTGTTTTTCATAAAAAAATGACTGAATTCCCTGGAAATTATACTTTTTCGCACCAATAATCTGCTCAGTGCTTCCTACAAACAAAATTCCTTGTTTGCATAAAGAATCCGAAAATCGGCGGTAAATCCGCTCCTTTGCCTCTTCCGTAAAGTAAATCATCACATTCCGGCATACAATCAGATGAACTCTCTGCGGATATCCATCCTTTAACAGATTGTGCTGCTTAAAAGAAATACATGATTTTAATTTGTTAGAAACATGATAAATACCATGCTCATCTTTTTCTAAAAATTTATCTCTGTAACGCTGCGGCAGTCCTTTAATGCTCTGACCGGTGTAACACCCCGCCTTTGCTTTTGCTAAAACTTCCGCGTCCATATCCGTCGCCAAAATC
>ENA-OROO01001116-OROO01001116.1-human-gut-metagenome-genome-assembly--contig:-NODE-1116-length-14861-cov-4.943469_pt1 | contig 14861 bp, 10 predicted proteins | sample MGYA00242130_ERZ509052 | MGnify/ENA primary metagenome ERZ509052 (study PRJEB26280, sample SAMEA2338730) | human gut metagenome | biome: human gut; feature: human-associated habitat; material: faeces... | reverse complement strand
TCATGCCCGTCGCACCGCCCACGAGGGCCAGCGGACGGTGGCCGCACATCTGGAAGTGCTTGAGGATCATCACGCCCACCAGGTGGCCGATATGCAGCGAGTCGGCCGTGGGGTCGATGCCCAGGTAAGCCGTCGTCTGTTCTTTTTCGAGTTGTTCCTTTGCTCCGGGCATGATCGTGTGGATCATGCCGCGCCATTCGAGTTCTTCGATGAAATTCTTTGTTGCCATTATTGCGTTATTTAATTTTCACTTTGTTTTTCGGTGGAAGCGCAGTTCGGAATCTGCTTCCGTCTGACGCTCCATCGCCCATAAATCCCGCTTTTTAAGCGGGTTACTCTACTTCCAAATCCAATGCTTTGCGGAGTTCCGCGATCAGCGGATTCTTTTCTGTCATGTATTTCACCCGGTCTTCGAGTTTGATCGGGCGTGCGGCCCGAATTTCCTCGTTGACGACCACTTCCAGTTCGATCGCTCCCGTGATGCCCGCCAGTTCGGCGATGCGCATCAGCATCCCTGTCTTGCTGCGGAGTATCTCTTCGCGCAGTTCGCTCGTCGGCACGCTCAGCGAGATCGTGTTGCCCTGCACCCTCATCAGTTCGAAGGCCGGGACGAACCGCGGACGTCGTTCCCGGATGAGGTTCAGGATCTTTTCCCGGGCGCGTTCCAGTTTCCGTTCGCACTCGGGGTCGATCGTCGCGACCTCCGGTTCGGCCGTTTCCTGCTCGGAAGGCTCCTCGTCCGGATTGCTGCCCGCCGAGGCGAGCAGTTCCGAAAGGGAGGTTCCCGAGATCAGCGGCCTCCGCACGGGCTGGGGCGCGGGTTTGGACGCTTCGGGCCGTGCGGTCGGAGCGGGAGCGGGTCCCGGGGCGGCTGCGGATTGCGCCGGCGTTTCCGGCCGGGGTGCGGCCGGCTGCGGAGCCGGGGCGGGAATCGGCGCGGACGCCGGTTGTGAGGCCTGCCCGGGTTGAACCGTTGCGGGTTGCTGCGGAGCCGCCGGAACGGGATTCGGACCGGGTCGGGTCGCCGGGTCGGGCTGCGGTTGCGCCGCAGGCGTCGCCGCGACGGCCGCGGCCGCCGTTCGGGGTGTCAGTTCGGGAAGCGGATACTCCCCGGAAGATGTCAGGGTGTCATTTTTTTTTTGACCGAGTCCGGCGATTTTCATCAGGCCCAACTCGACAAGCAATCGCTGGTTCGACGATTGCCGGATCTTCCCGTCAAGTTCCGTCAGTACGGAGATGGCTCCGAACAGGAACTCGACACTGCAGGCGCCCGCCTGCGTCCGGTATCGTTCGAGCAGCGTTCCGGTCATTTCGATCAGTCGCAGCGTGTCGGGCTGCCTGGCCATCAGGAGATCCCTCATATGGCGGTTCATGCCGGACATGAAGGTCTGGCCCGAGAAGCCTTTCGACAGCACGCTGTCGAAGGCCACCAGCACGTCGACGTAGTTGCCCGCGAGCAGCATCTCCGTCACGCTGAAATAGGTGTCGTAGTCCAGCACGTTCAGCGTCTGGGCCACGTTGCGGTAGTCCAGCGCCGTGCCGCAGAACGACACGGCCTTGTCGAACATCGACAGCGCGTCGCGCATGCCGCCGTCGGCCTTCTGCGCGATGAGGTTCAGCGACTCTTCGTCCGCCGAGATGCCCTCCTGGGAGGCGATGTATTTGAGGTATTCGACCGAATCTTCGACGCGGATGCGGTTGAAATCGTAGATCTGGCAGCGCGAGAGGATCGTGGGGATGATCTTGTGTTTCTCGGTGGTCGCCAGAATGAAGATGGCGTGGGCGGGCGGCTCCTCCAGCGTCTTGAGGAAGGCGTTGAAGGCTGCGGCCGAGAGCATGTGGACCTCGTCGATGATGAACACCGAGTAACGGCCCACCTGCGGGATGATGCGCACCTGTTCGATCAGCGTGCGGATGTCCTCTACGGAGTTGTTCGACGCGGCGTCCAGCTCGTGGATGTTGAGCGAACGTCCTTCGTTGAACGAGCGGCACGATTCGCACTCGTTGCACGCTTCGGCGCCGTCGGGTGCGAGGCAGTTGATGGCCTTGGCGAAGATGCGGGCGCAGGTGGTCTTGCCTACGCCGCGGGGACCGCAGAAGAGATAGGCGTGGGCCAGCTGGCCGCGCTCGATGGCGTTCTGGAGCGTCGAGGTGATATGTTTCTGCCCGACGACCGACCGGAAGGTCGCGGGGCGGTATTTGCGTGCGCTGACGATGAAATCACTCATAGTGTTGCAAAGATACGAAATATGAATTAAGAATTAAAAATTAAGAATTAAAAATTATGTGCCGTGCTCCGGCACGACAAATTGGCGGTTGTTGGCAGTTGTTCTGTGACAAATAATGACACTATGTCCTGGATTCGGAGTTGGCAGGGGTTTTGCTCAATTCACAATTCAGAATTCAAAATTAAAAATTACATATTATGAACATCAACACTCTTACCATCAAGGCGCAGGAGGCGCTGCAAGCGGCGCTCTCGCTGGCGCGGGAGCGGGGACAGCAGGCTGTCGAACCGCTCCACCTGCTCGCGGTGCTGATCCGCGAGGACGATTCGCTCTCGACGTTCCTGCTGGGGCGCGTGGGAGTGAATGTACGTTCGCTGCGCGACGAGGTCGGCCGGGCCGTGGCGTCGCTGCCGCGCGTCGAGGGCGGCGGCGAGCAGTTCTTTGCGCAGGACACCTCGAAGGCGATCCAGCGCGCCGTGGACTTCACGAAGAATTTCGGCGACAAATACGCCTCCGTCGAACACCTGCTGCTGGCCCTCGTGGCCGAGCGCGGGCAGGCCGCCGACATCCTCAAACGCAGCGGCGCGACGGAAAAGGAGCTGATTGAGGCGATCCGCACCTTCCGCAAGGGTGCGACGGTCGATTCGCAGACCTCCGAGCAGCAGTTCGACGCGCTGGGCAAGTATGCCATCAACCTCAACGAGCAGGCGCGCTCGGGAAAACTCGACCCGGTCATCGGGCGTGACGAGGAGATCCGCCGCGTGCTGCAAATCCTTTCGCGGCGCACGAAGAACAACCCGATTCTCGTGGGCGAGGCCGGCGTCGGCAAAACCGCCATCGCCGAGGGCATCGCCCGCAGGATCATCGACGGCGACGTGCCCGAGAACCTGAAATCGAAGGTCATCTACTCGCTGGACATGGGTGCGCTGATCGCAGGCGCCAAGTACCAGGGCGAGTTCGAGGAGCGTCTGAAAGCCGTCGTGCAGGAGGTTACGGCCAGCGAGGGCGAGATACTGCTCTTCATCGACGAGATCCACACGCTGGTCGGCGCCGGCAAGTCGTCGGGGGCGATGGATGCCGCGAACATCCTCAAACCGGCCCTTGCGCGGGGCGAGCTGCGGACCATCGGAGCCACGACGCTCGACGAGTTCCAGAAATACTTCGAGCAGGACAAGGCCCTCGAACGCCGTTTCCAGAAGGTGATGGTCGACGAGCCTTCGCAGGAGGACGCCATCTCGATCCTCCGCGGCCTGAAGGAGCGTTACGAAAACCACCACCAGGTGCGGATCAAGGACGAGGCCATCGTGGCAGCCGTCGAGCTTTCGACGCGCTACATCACCTCGCGGTTCCTGCCCGACAAGGCCATCGACCTGGTGGACGAGGCCGCCTCGCGGCTGCGTCTGGAGATGAACTCCGTGCCCGAGGAGATCGACACGCTCGACCGCCGGGTCCGCCAGCTCGAGATTGAACGCGAGGCCATCCGCCGCGAGAAGGACAAGGAGCGCGTCGAGCACCTGACCAAGGAGATCGAGGAACTGAAGGCCCGTGACGCCGAGATGCGTGCCAGGTGGCAGGGCCAGCGCGATCTGCTCAAAAAGATTCAGGCCAACAAGGATAAGATCGAGTCGCTGAAAGTCGAGGCCCGGCAGGCCGAACGGCAGGGCGACTACGGCAAGGTGGCCGAAATCCGCTACGGCAAGATTCAGGAGGCCGAGAAGGAGATCGCCGCTTTCCAGGAGGAGTACCGCCTCGCTTCGGCCAGCGGTTCGATGATCAAGGAGGAGGTCGACGCGCAGGACGTGGCCGAGGTGGTGTCGCGCTGGACGGGCATTCCCGTGACGCGCATGCTGGCCTCGGAGCGCGAGAAACTGCTCCACATGGAGGACGAACTCCACAAGCGCGTCATCGGGCAGGAGCAGGCCATCGCGGCCATTTCCGACGCCGTGCGCCGTTCGCGCGCCGGGCTGAACGATCCCCGCAAGCCGATTGGTTCGTTCATCTTCCTCGGTACGACGGGCGTCGGCAAGACCGAGCTGGCCAAGGCGCTGGCCGAGTTCCTGTTCAACGACGACCAGATGATGACGCGTATCGACATGAGCGAATACCAGGAGCGGCACGCCGTGTCGCGGCTCGTCGGGGCGCCTCCGGGATACGTCGGTTACGACGAGGGCGGCCAATTGACCGAGGCCGTGCGGCGCAAGCCCTATTCCGTGGTGCTGCTCGACGAGATCGAGAAGGCGCACCCCGACGTCTTCAACATCCTGTTGCAGGTGCTCGACGACGGCCGGCTGACCGACAACAAGGGCCGTACGGTGGATTTCCGCAACACGATCATCATTATGACCTCGAACATGGGTTCGCAGGTGATCCAGGATAACTTCGCCGAGGCCTTCGACGGCAGGAAGCTGCCCGAAGAGGTTGTCGAGCGGACGCGCCTCGCGGTGATCGACCTGCTGAAACAGCAGCTCAAACCGGAGTTCCTGAACCGTATCGACGAGATCGTGATGTTTGAGCCGCTGACGCACAAGGACATCGAACGCATCGTCGACATCCAGTTGGGCATCGTGCGCAGGATGCTTTCGGAGAACGGCATCCGGCTGGAGTACAGCGACAAGGCGCGCGAATGGATCGCCTCGGCGGGTTACGATCCGCTCTATGGCGCACGTCCCGTGAAGCGGGTCATCCAGCGCTATGTGGTCAACGACCTTTCGAAGCGGATTCTTGCCGGCGAGGTCGACCGCTCGAAGCCGATCGCGATTGACGCCGGGCAGGACGGGCTGACGTTCTCGAACTGACGCCGCCCGGCAGAGTGAAAAAGGGTTCCGATGATTCGGAACCCTTTTTCGTTTACCGGACGTATCTGCTGAAAAACTTCCACAGCTCTTCGCCCGTGTCTACGCCCGTCTCTTTCCAGGAGTGCTTTCCGCCGACGGTCTCGTAGAGCCAGACCTCGTTTCCGTCCGTGCCCTCCGTGTAGCGGTGGGCGATGACCTGCAAGCCGCCGGGGCGGGAGGGCAGGGTGTCGACCCGCTCTGCGAGGCATTTGTTCTTGGCGGCCCAGTAGCCGACCGCGGTCGGGACGGAGACATAGGCGCCCCAGCCCCCTTCGTTGCCGAGGTCGCCTTCCCAGCGGGTCGTCCGGTCTTCGGTGCCGTGGATTTCGAACAGCGGAATCGGATGCGGATTGCGGTCCGAACGGAGGATTTCGACGGACATGAACCCGGCGACCGGTCCGAGGGCCGCATAGGTCTCCGGACAGCGCGAGGCCAGCAGGTAACACATGTCCCCGCCGTTCGACATACCCGTGCAGAAGACGTTGCGGCGGCTTAAACCATGTTTTTTCTGAAGGTGCCGGATCAGTTCGGAGAGGAACCGCACGTCGTCGACGGCCATATCGGCCTGAAAGGGGTAACCCACGTTCCAGCACGTCTTGCCGCGGCCGTCGCGTTCGCCCTGCGGGTAGCAGACGGCGAAACCGTGGCGGTCGGCAACGCGGTTCATGTCGAACCGTTCCGGGTCGCCCTGTCCTCCGTAGCCGTGGAGGACAATGACCAGCGGCGCGCCGTCGGGCAGCCCTTCGGGCAGGTGGAGGCGGTAGGTGCGGTCGATGCCGCCCGAACGCAGCGTGTGGCCGGGCGTCTGCGCGAGGCAGGTTTCCGCTGCGAAAAGCAGCAGGCAGGAAAGGGTGTGCAGGAGGTATTTCATCATTTTGAGTATTAGAGTCCTTTGCGGGCGAGGCGCCAGGCCAGCGCGTTGTAAAGCCGGATCACGGGACCGCGCCAGCCGGCGGGCAGGGCGTTCAGGGCGCGGACCTTGCGCAGCGTGCGGCGGTAGGTTCGCGTCCAAGCGAAGAACCGGGCGGCGCGGGCGGCCTCCTTCGTGCCGCCTTTGGCGCTGATGATAAGCGCTTTTCCCAGTGCGGCGCGGGCCACGAACTCCCGGTCCTCCTCGGGGGCCAGCGGGTCGTACAGCTCCTCGAACGAATGGACGGTCTTCTCGGGCGTGTAGCTTGCCGCCGAGCGGTTCGAAGCCACCCGCGAGTAGCGGACCAGCCGTTCGGGCGAGAAGCAGACTTCGTAGCGGCGGGCAATCCTAATCCACATGTAGAGGTCTTCGGCGATCTTCATGCCCTCGGGAAACAGCCCCACGGTGTCGAACACGCGCCGCGGGATGCAGCTGGCCGACGGGATGGCGATGTAGCGGTGGGCCGATTCGCGGAAGAAATTCGCCACGACGCCCCGCTCGGAGGGTGTCGGGGCCGGATAGGTCCCGTCGTGGCTTATTATTGAAAACGCCGTGCAGTAGAGTCCGCAGCCGGGGAACTCGCGGATCATGGCGGCGATTTCGGCCAGAAACCCCGGCTCCCAGGCGTCGTCGGCGTCCAGCAGGGCGATGTATTCGCCCGTCGACTCTGCGATGCCGCGGTTGCGCGCGGCGCAGACCCCGGCGTTGGACTGCCGGACGAGCCTTACGAGCGGCGAGCCGATCGCACGCACGATCTCCGCGCCGCCGTCGGTCGAACCGTCGTCCACGACGATGATCTCCTGCGGGGGGCGGGTCTGCGCCAGGGCCGAGCGTACGGCCGCGCCGATTTCCAGCTGCTTGTTGTAGAGGGGTATGACGACCGAAATGGTGGGTTCTGACATCTGTTCTGCCGGGTTTTGTTGCGAAGATATTGATCTTTTGCTACTTTTGCAAATAAAACCGTACCATGACCGTATTCGAAAAAACCGACCGATTCCTGCGCAACCTCTATGAGACGGCGTTTTACTTTGCAGTGATGGCCGTGAAGGAGAATTTCCGCAACTACGTCGGCCGAGCCGGAACGGTCGGCGCGCCGAAGCCGTCGGTCCTGATCCTCGGCAACGGCCCTTCGCTGGCCGAAGACCTGCCGCGGCTGATCGCCCGGGGCGAACACACGGCAAAGGACGTCATGGCGGTCAACTACTTTGCGCTGGACGAACGTTTTACGACGGTCCGGCCGGCTTATTACGTGCTTTCCGATCCGATGTTTTTCCGCGACAGCGTCTGCCGCGACCGCGTGGCGGAACTCTACCGCATGCTTGCCGAAAAGGTGACGTGGCCGATGAACCTCTACGTGCAGTACTACAACCCCGAGCGGTTCGACTACCGTGCCGCGCTGCCCAACCCCAATATCCGCATCGTGCGGTTCCACACGCAGGTCTACCGCGGGTTCCGGGGCGTGGAGTTCTGGCTCTACCGCCACGGTCTGGGAAGCGCCAACTTCGGGACTGTGGTGCAGGTGTGCGAGTACGTCGCCCTGCTGCTGGGTTACAAGACGCTGGAACTCTATGGGGTGGATCATACGCTGCTCGACGGACTGTCTGTCGACGACGAGAACCGTCTCTGCCGGGCCGACAGGCACTATTACGACGACGCTCCGGCCGTTCCGAAGCCGATCTTCCAGAAGGTTCCGCACCGTCCCTATACGATGGCCGTTTATCTGGCCGAGGTCGCCGAACTGTTCCGCGGCCACGAGGCGCTGCGCGATTACGCCCGATCGCTCGGGGCGCGGATCATAAACCGGACCGAGGGGTCGATGATCGACGCCTACGAGCGGGAACGAAAATAGAAAAAGGGCGGTTTTGAAAATTCGCAGGGTCGGAAGACTCATTTTTCAGCAATTCGGCTCTGTTTTCAGGCAGCTGCTCGCGGTGGCCTGCTATGGAGCGTGCGGAATAGCAGGCTTCCGCAAGGCGGAGCTGCGGCCTGCCGATTCGCCTCCGGCAAATCGAAAATCTTCCGAGCCTGCGAGTTCGCAGGATCGGCTTTTATTTATCCCGGCAGGTTCCGGCTCGCCGCGATGATTTCGGCCATGGCGAAGTCCTCGGGGTAGTCGATGTCCAAACCCTCGATGCGGTCCACGACGGCCATGTAGGGTCGGTCGCCGATGCGGTGGTGGCGTTCGCGCCATAACGCGCGCGGGAAGATGAAGAAGGCGCTGGTCTCGATGTAAACCGGCTCGATGGTCTGCGTGCGGGGGATGTTGTCGAGAGCGTAGTTGAGCGGACGGCCTTCGAACCAGGCGAAAGTCTGGACTTTTTCGGCGCTGAACGCCGAGTCGTATTCGCCCGAACGCACTTTGCCGAGCGCATCGGCAAGGGTCGCGGCGCGGATGAACGGCGAGGTGGCGTGGGCGAGGATGTAGAGGTCGGCCCCGACCCGGGCGGTGAAGCTGTCGTAAATCTCCCGTCCCAGCGTCGTGTCGCGGTCCAGCTCCTCGCTGCGGCGCAGGAACCGCACCCCTTCGGGCAGGAATTCGCGGATCCGCTCGTCGCTGCAATAGACGTAAACCTCGTCGATTCCTTCGACCTCGGTCAGCGTTCGGAGTATGTGGCACATGAGCGGCGACCCGCTCAGCGGACGCAGGTTCTTGCCGCTGACGCGCTGGCTGTTGAGCCGGATGGGAACGAATGCTACGGTTTTCATGGAGTCTGATAATTTGTAAAGGGGTTCGTCGCGACACGCTGCCGCTTGCGGCGTTCAACTTCCCGCCCCGGGCGGGTAGTCAGGGGTGGGGCGGATTTGCAAACACGGCGGAACGCCGTGGAAACGGCATTCTGCGCTGCGATGCATTGCCGATATTTCAACCGGCATTTCATTGTACCAGAAGATTGCAGCCCCGGATGTCCGAATGGTCGATACGGCCTTCGATGACGAACGCGCCGTCCGCGCCGACGCGCCCCACGTCCTGTGTCTGGATAAAGGCGCACGACCACCAGGAAGCCAGGTCCGCGATGTTCAGCCCGCCGCGTGCGCCTGCCGGGAGCGGGTCGAACGGGTCGTTGACGTCGCGTGCCGTGACGCGCATCCAGCCCGGGCAGCGGAACACGTTGCCTCCCTGCGAATAGGCCTGCGAGGTGAGTTCGGCCATGCCGTATTCCGAATGAATCTCCCCGACCCCGAAGGCGTCGCAGAGGATTCGGTGGAACTCCTCTTTGGGAATCTCCTCGCGGTAACCCTTCATGCCGCCCGTCTCCATCACCACCGTATCGCGGAGCTTCGGAGCGTACCGCTCCGCGAGGTCCCACAGCGCATAGCTTACGCCCAGCAGGATTTTCGGCTTCGGGTCGCGCTCCATCGCCGCCAGCAGTCCTTCGCAGTCATCCAGATAGAATCCGCCTGATCCGCAGTCGGCGATCAGCCGGTCGGCCATGTAGACCAGCGACGAACCTTTGCGCCGCAGGTAATTGGGCAGCAGGGCGTAGAGGCTCAATCCGGCGGGGTCGCCGTAGAAGTTGCGGAATGCCGTGCGGAACGCCTGCTCGTAGAGCGCCAGCGAGCGCATCGGGTGGCGCGAGGGCGTCATTCCGGTGGTGGCCGACGAAGTGAAGACCGCCTCGGGCGGAGTCTCCCCGCAATAGACCGTATGCGTCTTGAACAGTTCGATGGGCAGGTACGGAATCTTTTCAGGCGTGTCGACATGCTCCGCCCGGACGCCGATCCGGGCGAGGTATTCGCGGTAGGGGGCGCATTCGCGGGCCTGGCGGCGGAATATTTCCAGCGCCGCGGCGTCGAAGGCCGCTCCGTCCGCAATGCGGAATATGTCGTCGGGGGTGATCATTACATGCAAAGTTACCAAAAAAACGGACGATTCCAAAACCGAATCGTGTCCGGTTCGGCAAAAGGTTTCGACTTCTGAAAGGGGCGTAACGCCCCCAAAGGTAATGAAAAAATTGAAACGAGACTCTTCTCGAAGCGTCGGTTCCGTCGCCTGTAAACGCAAAAACAACAATCCGCGGTCCGGATGCATCCGCCCCGCAGTCGTTGTTTTCGCATTTGTACTTTTGGCCCGCAATGTTTCGGGGCGTTATTTACGTCGTATGTCTCGCTTTGGCGAGACAAGACGCGCTCCGTGAACAGCTTTCGCGGCTCGGCAAAGCACCGCTTCGCTGTAAACGCAAAAACAACAACCCGCGGTCCGGATACATCCGCCCCGCAGTCGTTGTTTTCGCATTTATGCCTTCGGCATTCGCTTTGCCCTCGCCTTGTCGCTATTTCTTGACTTTGGGCGCGAGCATCATGTTCATCTTCTTGCCGTCGAGCTTCGGCATCATCTCCACCTTGGCGAACTCTTCGAGGTCCGTGGCAAAGCGCAGCAGCAGGATTTCGCCCTGCTCCTTGAAGACGATCGAACGTCCGCGGAAGAAGACGTAGGCCTTGACCTTGGCCCCCTCCTTGAGGAAGTTCTGCGCGTGCTTGAGCTTGAAGTTGTAGTCGTGGTCGTCGGTCTGCGGGCCGAAGCGGATCTCCTTCACGACGACTTTCGTCTGGTTCGCCTTCAGTTCCTTGGCCTTCTTTTTCTGCTGGTAGAGGAACTTCTGATAATCGGCGATGCGGCATACGGGCGGCTCGGCCTTGGGCGAGATCTCGATCAGGTCGAGTTCCATCTCGTCCGCCAGACGCAGTGCGTCGCGGATCGACATCACCTGCGGCTGGGGAATGTTGTCCCCCACCAGACGCACCTCGGGAACCGTGATCTGTTCGTTGATGCGGTGGGGATTCTCCTTTTCGGGCGGCCTGCGTCCGAAGCGGGGATTGTTGCCTGTTGCCGGTCTTGGTCTGTTATTCCCGGGGGTAAACGGCCTCGGCGGGAATGGTTTCGGTGCTGCGATAATCGTTAAGTATTAAAATGGTTAATTAAATTTTGTTCCTTGCTTTCGGGCTTCCGAGAGTGGTAATCCTCGCGGCTGCGCCGCGTTTGTAAATTTTACCCTCTCCTGAATCCCCTCCTCGGAGGGGACTTTGTCGGAAAGCCCCGGTTATTCCATGCTTATTTCTTTTCGAGCTTGTTGGCCTCGATCTCCTCTTTGACCAGTCCGGCGATGAAGTCGCGGAACGCCTCCAGGGACATCTGGCCCTTGTCGCCTTCGCCCTGCGCACGGACGGAAACCAGCCCTTCGGCCTCTTCCTTCTCGCCGACGATCAGCAGATAAGGGATGCGTTTAAGTTCGTTGTCGCGGATCTTGCGGCCGATTTTCTCGTTGCGGTCGTCGACCTCGGTGCGCACGTCGCTGCGGTTGAGGAACTCCGACACTTTCTGGGCATAGTCGTTGAACTTCTCCGAAATGGGGAGCACCACGACCTGCTGGGGCGAGAGCCACAGCGGGAACTTGCCGCCCGTATGCTCCAACAATACTGCCACGAAACGCTCCATCGAGCCGAACGGCGCGCGGTGAATCATAATCGGGCGGTGGAGACGGTCGTCAGCGCCCTTGTACGTGAGGTCGAAACGCTCCGGGAGGTTGTAGTCCACCTGGATCGTTCCCAGCTGCCACTTGCGGCCGATGGCGTCCTTGACCATGAAGTCGAGCTTCGGGCCGTAGAAGGCCGCTTCGCCCAGCTCCACGACCGTCGTGAGGCCTTTCTCCTTGGCGGCCTGCATGATGGCCGACTCGGCCTTCTCCCAGTTCTCGTCCGAACCGATGTATTTCTCCTTGTTGTTCGGGTCGCGCAGCGAAATCTGGGCGGTGTAGTTGTCGAACTTCAGCGTCTTGAAGATATAGAGCACGATGTCGATCACGCGTTCGAACTCTTCCAGAAGCTGATCCGGACGAACGAACAGGTGGGCGTCGTCCTGCGTGAATCCGCGCACGCGCGTCAGTCCGTGCAGCTCGCCCGACTGTTCGTAGCGGTAGACCGTTCCGAACTCCGCCAGACGCACGGGCAGCTCCTTGTACGAACGGGGTTTCGAGCGGTAGATCTCGCAGTGGTGCGGGCAGTTCATCGGTTTGAGCAGGTACTCCTCGCCCTCGATCGGGGTGTGGATCGGCTGGAACGAGTCCTTGCCGTATTTGGCGTAGTGGCCCGAGGTGACATAAAGCTCCTTGTTGCCGATGTGCGGCGTGATCACCTGCTGGTAGCCGTACTCCTTCTGCACGCCCCGCAGGAACTGCTCCAGCCGGTCGCGCAGCGCAGCTCCCTTGGGCAGCCACAGCGGCAGGCCCTGGCCCACGCGCTGCGAAAAAGTGAACAGTTCGAGGTCCTTGCCCAACTTGCGGTGGTCGCGTTTCTTGGCCTCCTCCATCATCGCGAGGTACTCGTCGAGCATTGATTTCTTGGGGAACGAGATGCCGTAGATACGCGTCAGCATCTTGTTCTTCTCGTTGCCGCGCCAGTAGGCTCCGGCCACGGACGTAAGTTTCAGGGCCTTGATATATCCCGTGTTGGGAATGTGCGGGCCGCGGCACAGGTCCGTGAACGCACCGTTGGTATAGAAGGAGATGGTGCCGTCTTCGAGGTCCGTGATCAGTTCGACCTTGTACTGGTCGCCCTTCTCGGTGAAGGTCTTCAGCGCTTCGGCCTTGGGGACTTCGCGGCGGAGGAGCGCTTCCTTGTTGCGGGACAGCTCCACCATCTTGTTTTCGATCGTCGGCAGGTCGGCCTCGGTGATGGGCGTCGGGGAATCGACGTCGTAATAGAAGCCGTTTTCGATGGCCGGGCCGATGCCGAACTTGATGCCCGGGTAGAGCGCTTCGAGAGCCTCGGCCAGCAGGTGCGACGAGGTGTGCCAGAAGGCGTGCTTGCCCTCTTCGTCGTCCCATTTGTAGAATTTGACCGAAGCGTCCTCTTCGATCGGGCGCGTCATGTCCACCGTCGCGCCGTTTACCGCGGCCGCGAGCGAGTCAGCAGCTAAACGAGGGCTGATGCTCTCTGCGATCTGATACGCAGTAGTCCCTTTGGCATATTCACGTACGGAGCCGTCGGGAAAAGTGATTTTGATCATTTTGTTGTATAAATTAAGTTTTCGGGGCCTTCGGCGCTTCCACAATTACGAGACGGAATACGCCTCCGGGTTGCCCGGTGTTTTTGTTCGGGTCTTTGTCAATCCTCCTTTTCGGTCTGCGGCAGGTCCTTGACCGAGACGTCGCGGCCGCCGCGGTCGCGTTCGGCGCGTTGCAGCGGATTGCGCGTCCATTCGGCCCATGCGCGGCGGTGCTCCGCGATGTCGATGGCCGCATAGATCGCATTGCGCATCGACTGCGGGTCGGCCTTGTCCTTCCCGGCGATGTCGAAGGCCGTGCCGTGGTCGGGCGAGGTGCGCACGGCCGAAAGCCCCGCCGTGAAGTTCACCCCGTCGGGCGACAGGCTCTTGAAGGGCGCCAGCCCCTGGTCGTGGTACATGGCCAGGATGCCGTCGTACTTGGCGTATCCGCCCCCGGCGAAAAGCCCGTCGGCGGCAAAAGGCCCGAAGGCCAGCACGCCTTTCGAAAACGCCTCGACAATGGCCGGGCGGATGATCTCCTGCTCCTCGCGTCCCAGCAGTCCGCCGTCGCCGGCGTGGGGGTTGAGCGCCATGACGGCGATGCGCGGCTCGACGATGCCGAAGTCCTCTATGAGCGCACGGCGCAGCGTGCCGAGGTCGCGCACGATCCGCTCTTTGGTGATGTTGCGGGCGATCTCCGAGACGGGGATGTGCTTGGTGACCAGCCCCACGCGCAGCACGTCGCTGCACAGGATCATCATGGCTTCGCCTTCGAGTTCGGCGGCCAGGTATTCGGTGTGCCCCGTGTAGCGGAAGTCGTCCGCCTGCACGGTCTCCTTGTCGAAGGGTGCGGTCACGAGCGCGTCGAGGTGTCCCGCCTTCAGGTCGCGCATGGCCGCGCACAGCGCCTCTACGGCCGCGCGTCCGGCTTCGGGGGTCGGCTTGCCCGGCGCGATGTCGGCCGTCTCCCCGCATGCCACGAGGTTCGCCTTTCCGCGGCGCGCCTCGGCGGCCGACGCCACGGGGTTGAAGGAGAAGGCTTCGATCTCCGCGACGGTATTTCGGTAATAGGCCGCGGCTTTGGGCGAGCCGTAGACGACGGGTGTGAAAAGCTCCGTCATCCGCGGGTCGGCGAGCGCCTTGAGAATGATTTCCCAGCCGATGCCGTTCGTGTCGCCCTGCGTGATGCCTATTTTGAATTTGTTTTCCGGCATAATCAATTTTATTTCAACTTACAAAGTTATAAAATATTCAGAATACACAATGCCTCGGATTCGATTAAAATGAATTTTTACCCCGCTTTGCGCCGGAAGTGCAATTTTTCACTATCTTTGTTACAGCAGTCTGTGAGGATTGCTGACATTTTTGGGATAAAAAGCGCATCGGCTTTTTTTCTTACCGCCGAAAATTGGACACTTTTGTGTAACATAAGGAATAAGGGTTGATGCTCTCGCTGTTTTCCAGCGTGGGCATTTGCCGCATTCTACGTTACGGGTCGTCCAATACCTCGACGGTGGAGCAGCAAGTCTGCCCGCGCTTTTTTTCCGGACCAAGCAAGTTTGGAGAAATGAGAAGATGTGAGCGGAAAATGTTGAAATGCAATGCTGAACTTGTAGATATCGTATTCCGTCTGATGTTCGAAACGTTCTGGGTGGCCCCTTACGACCTGCGGCGGGATTTCCCGGTGCTGGTCAATTTCGAACGTCATGCGCGCCATGCGTCGGTGCTGTTGGGTAAAATCGACTTCGCCTCGGCCTCCGGGGCGCAGATATACGAATTGGGAAAGACCGTCGCAGCGCTCGACCGGGCCGTCCGGCAGATCGCCGAAGCGCGGCTGTTTTCGCCCGTGGAGTGTGCCGAGGCGCAGGAACTGGTCGGACGCATCCGGAATGCGCTGCCTGCGGCCT
>ENA-OROO01001115-OROO01001115.1-human-gut-metagenome-genome-assembly--contig:-NODE-1115-length-14861-cov-5.908686_pt1 | contig 14861 bp, 20 predicted proteins | sample MGYA00242130_ERZ509052 | MGnify/ENA primary metagenome ERZ509052 (study PRJEB26280, sample SAMEA2338730) | human gut metagenome | biome: human gut; feature: human-associated habitat; material: faeces... | reverse complement strand
TCTCCGCCGCCTATAATCGAAATGGCGTTACTATCAGCAATGGCGGTAGCAACTGCTATTGTTCCGGCTGCAAAGTTGTCCCACTCGGAAACGCCCATAGGTCCGTTCCAAATTACGGTACCGGCATCTTTAACAGCGTCGGCAAAGAGCTGCTGAGTCTTAGGTCCTATGTCAAGTCCCATCCAACCGTCGGGAATTTCGTCGGAATTAACAACCATTGCTTCAGTATCGGGTTTATACTCTTTACCCACCTTATTATCAACGGGAATAAGGAATTTAATACCTTTAGCTTTAGCCTTATCCATCATTTCCTTAGCAAGGTCAACTTTATCAGCCTCGAGAAGAGAATCACCTATATTGTGGCCGAGAGCTTTCATAAATGTATAAGCCATACCGCCGCCGATGATAAGAGTATCACACTTGTCAATTAAATTTGTGATTACGCCGATTTTATCAGAAACCTTTGCTCCGCCGAGAATTGCAACAAGCGGTCTCTTCGGATTTTCCAAAGCTCCGCCGATAAACTTAATTTCTTTCTGAATAAGATATCCGCATGCTGCTGGAAGATATGCGGCAACGCCGGCAGTTGAAGAATGAGCTCTGTGCGCAGAACCGAAAGCATCATTTACATAAAGATCTGCAAGAGAAGCAAATTCCTTTGAAAGCTCGGGATCATTTTTAGTCTCGCCGGGTTCAAAACGGACATTTTCAAGAAGCATTACTTCGCCGTCTTTAAGCGAGGCGGCAAGAGCATGAGCGCTCGGGCCGACAACATCGTCAGCCATTTTAACTTTCAGACCGAGAAGCTCCGAGAGACGAGCTGCAACGGGCTTCATAGAAAACTCGGGATTAACCTGTCCTTTCGGTCTGCCGAGATGAGAGCAAAGGATAACCTTGGCTCCGTTCTTTATAAGATACTGAATTGTGGGAAGAGAAGCTACTATTCTCTTGTCGCTTGTTATAACGCCGTTTTCCATTTTAACGTTAAAGTCGCAACGAACGAGAACTCTCTTACCTTTGACATCGAAATCTTCGACTGTCATTTTGTTTAAAGCACTACTCATTTTTTACATCCTTTCGGTTGTTAATTAACATTTTTCATCTTGTTTATTTTATAACAAACTTAGATTTTTTTCAAGTATCGCTATGGATAATGGACAGAAAATATTGATTATTTTTTGTAAATTTTGCACAACAATCAAATTATATATGCAGACTTGATTTCTTCCGCCCTTTTAAGCACCATATTTTTCAGCTCATTTGGAGAGGTTACTTGAATGTTTCCTCCAAATTGAATAATCCATGAAACTAATCCGTCATTTACGGCTGAATTGGCATTTAAAACAAATTTTGACGGTCCGTTTTTGTGTATATTAGCATCCTCTCCGAACCTGTCAAGCACATTTTCGACAATATCATTACTGCACAATAAAGAAATCGGCTTAGGTTCGCCGGAAAACATACCGAAGTGCTTGCTTGCATAATCGGCGGAATCAAAGCTGAATTTGTAAGGAGACACTTCCGAAAACGGTCGGGAAAAAGAATCGTCAATAATCTCTGTGTGTTTGATTCTGTCAATTCTCATAATCATAAGATTATCGTATTTTTCTTTGTTACCGACAAGATAATAGTGGTCACTTGACCAAATTAAAGAATAAGGACTTATTATATGCTCTTTTTCCTCATAAGCTTGGTCAGGATTGTCCGATAATATACGTCTGCGATATATTATTTTTACTTTACGGTTATCGTTTATAGCACGGTCAAGCTTATCAATTGTATAATACAGCTCTTCATTTTTACATTTCGGCCTATTATCAACATAAACCTGAGATTTGATTTTTTTTGCCTGCTCTGCGCTTGTAAGAGTAAATATCTTATTCAGAAGCTGTTTTGTTTTTTTAGCAGAAATAAAATTTGCAGCTTGAACCGCATCACTTAACAGTCTCAGCTCGGCAAGCTCAAAGTCACGACTTGCAAGAAAGTAGCCGCCGCCGGAACCGTTACTCTTAATTATATCATATCCAAAATCAATAAGGATTGAAATATCGCTGTATATTGATTTCCGCTCTGCGGCAATACCGTGATTTAACAAGTAAAGCTTTATATCCTCGGCATGCGCAATGTGGTTCTCATCTGTATTCTCTTGTAAAAACTTTAATATATAAAGAAGCTTAAGTTTTTGATTGTTTGTCGCCGCCATATATATCCTCTCAATATCTTAACTGACTGTTAATGTCCTTCAAAACATTCTCATCAATTTTTAAAACTGCTCTGTCATATGTATAAATTCCGTTAACTTCATTTTCAACATCGCTTACCTGAGTATAAACGGTACCGGATAAGCCCTTATCTATTATTGGGATAATTTGCTTATCCAGCAGTTTTTTATAGGCCTTCGTAAGACTTTCTTTGGATTTAAACATAAGATATCCGAATGCTTTTTTCTCATTCCAAGTATGGCCCCGAACTATATTCGAATAGCCGCCGAATTCAGTAACTACAAAAGCGCGTTTTTTTGATTTTCTCAGATGAATCGGGAGGATATATTTATGCATACTGTCAATATCTCCGCCTCCCTGATCATACCAACCGCTTGCGTGGTCAATAACACGATGGCTGTCAAGGCTTCTGACAAAATCGCAGACTTTCAAAGCATCAAACTGCCCCCATGCCTCATTAAACGGAACCCAGCAGTAAATTGACGTGACGCTGTAAAGCTGTTTTATCATTTCTTCAAGCTCTTCATAGTAGTTGCGACGCCATTTTTTATCGCCGCGGCTGAATCTGTTGTATTTGTTATCCTTGAGCTTATAAATACCTACATTAGGTAAAACTCCCGCGTAGAAATCTCCGATGTACGCTCCGCCGCTTACCATATCCTGCCAAACAAGCATGCCGAGTCTGTCGCAATGATAATACCAACGCATCGGCTCAACCTTAATATGTTTTCTCAACATATTAAATCCGAGACGTTTCATTTCAGAAATATCAAATATCATAGCCTCATCCGTAGGCGCCGTAAGTCCTCCGTCGCACCAATAACCCTGATCCAAAAGTCCCTTTTGGAAATACGGTTCATTGTTAAGGAAAAGACGTGTTATTCCCTTTTTGTCGCGCCCTATTGAGAACTTTCTCATGCCGAAATAGCTTTTAACAGAATCTACCGCTTTATCTCCAACGGAAACGGTAATAAACAAATCATAAAGTTTGGGATTTTCGGGCGACCAATATTCGTACTTTTTAAGCTTGATTTCGTCATGCTGCTTAACTGTTTTCTCGGCTATAACGCTGTCGCCGTCCATTATCCGGGCTTTAATTTTAACGCCTTTCATTTCGGCGGATAAGTCTATATCAATTGATATAAGATTGTTATCAATATCGGGAACAACATCAAGCTTTCTGATATAACAGCTGTCAACCGCCTCCAGCCAAACTGTCTGCCAAATGCCGGATGTAGCCGTATACCAAAAGCCGTGCGTTTTGTTAACCTGTTTTCCTCGTTGCTGCCAGCCAGAATCCGTTGGGTCAAATACACAAACGGAAAGTTCATTTTCACCGTCACGTAAAAAGTCGGTAATATCAAAAGTAAATGCGCAATAACCGCCGATATGTGAACCTACAAAGGTGTCGTTAATATATACTTTGCATTCCCAATCAACTGCTCCGAAATGTAAAAGAATACTCTTTCCTTTCAAATTGTCGTTTAATGAAAATTTTTTAAAATACCAAAGTCTTTCGGTGGGCTTTAATCCCTTTTCGACCTTTGACAAAAAACACTCGGGAGCAAATGGAACTAAAATCTTTCCGTCAATATCATTCGGCTTTTTCTCACTGCTGTCTGATATTTTATAATCATAAAGGCCGTTAAGATTTTGCCATCCGTCGCGCACAAGCTGAGGCCGCGGATATTCCGGCAGCGGCATCGTGTCTGAAACCTTGTCGGTGAAAATACTTCTCATTGCTACAACTCCCTTTTGTACAATAATTGATAATTATTATATAACAAAATGTCTAATTTGTCTATTGATATTGAAAAAAACATTTGGTATAATAACGGAAATTTGCGGATATGGTGAAATTGGCAGACACGCAAGATTTAGGATCTTGTGCCGAAAAGCGTGCAGGTTCAAGTCCTGTTATCCGCACCATCGCTTCGCGGCTGCAACCGTGAACTATGAAGAACAAGCGTGAATATAGGCGTATCAAAGAGCTTTTTTAGACGTTTCCGCCCTTTCAATCCCTTACATTCACTCTTGTTCACTCCATAACTGCAGTAAAATTGCAGTAAAAAAGCCATACTATATTTTACTGAAATTTTGGAAAATCAAGAAATATAAACCGGTTATTTTCGACCGGTTTATATTTTTGTCCTTTTCAGACCGCTAATTCAGCACTATAAGTTAAGCTGTTTTCATTTAAACATGTATTTTATCAGCTTAATAACACTATTAGTTATAGCATAAAAGCGCCCCTCCTGATGTGCAACCTACATCAAGAGGGGTATATTATATTACGAACGGCAAAAAATGTTACGTATCAGCTCACTTTAGATATTTGTTAACTGCATTTGTGCTGATACGTAACATTTTAATAGCATTTACAACATCTTGCGTGACTATTTTTGATATATCAAATAACATTCTTTACACCTCTTTCACATCTACTAATGCAGATTTCGGATTCACCCAAATCTTACACGTACCCTTGTATTCTATAGGGCAAAAGTTTTCACATGAACAAATACAACACGGATTGCTTTTCACAAAAAAACGTCTGATTTGCCCTTAAATGCAAAAAAACACCCTCCACTTTCATTTAAAAAGTAGAGGGTGCTTTACATGGTTAAAAACAATTCACTTGGACGCAAAGGCCGCAAGTATCAGCTATATTTTGTTATTGGCAGCTTTATATCTTCGCCATTAAGGGTAATAACATATTCGCTATCCATATTATTTATGCAAGCATAGTAATGATAAACCGGTTCAATATCTGCTGACTGATTCTGTATTACGGAGATGAAGTTGGAACCACGATTGTCAGTTATATTGATTTGACCGCCATCAGTATCAAACAATGCGATATAATAATCCGAAGAGTTTTTATATCTGTATATATGAATAGATATTCCGTTGCAAAAATACTGAAACATATCTTTTGTTGCCAATGCACTGCTAATTTTCCAGCCTTTTTGCGTTTTAGGGACAATTTTATAAGTATTCACATTGTTTTTGCTTGCAATCACAAAGCTTGTTTCCGTTCCGCTGACTATATTGTCTATATCCCAAGAGTTTGTATAATGAAATGCTTTCTCAGGAGTAGAAAAGGTAATAAATGCGTTTTCAAACGGAATCAGGTACAACAAGCTGACAGTTATTGAAACAGCTATAAATGCTGCAATACAACATTTACGCTTATATATTGTTTTAGTATATTTAATAAGAACAAAGAGAACAATAGCAATTATGAACCCAATGCCTAATCTGAACATTCCATACAACATTTTTTTCTCCTTTCTTACTGTGCCGGCACCGGTTGTGGAAACGTTTCCGGAGCTTGGGCTGGCTCACCTGAGGTTAGAAAATAGGAAGGGCTAAAAGCGCATATCCACTAAAACCTACATCGGTATATATTGTTTTCGTGGTTTTATCATCCCACTTAATTTCTGTAGTTCCAGTATATACAATAGCATATTCTATTGGTCATTCGATAACAACCGAAACAATTCTTTCATGTCGTTTTCAATATCATCAGTGTCTGAATATAGTGATGCTTTTGCTTTTAAAAAGCTCCTTTCTATTGATGACACCATCCATGTAGCTGATAATGAATAGTAATCTGCTTCGCCATCAGCACTTTTTACTTGTACTTCTTTGCCGTCTCTCTGAACTTCACAACATACATAACACGCATAACCAATACGAAACGGCAAACGACGGTTAGAACGCCTCTCGGTAGAAAAATCAATCCAAAAAAGTCTAACTTTAAGAGAACAATCGTATTGTTCAAACAATGATGTATAGGTACTAATAATCTTAGAATATGTTTTAAGCATTATATCTTCATGATTTATGATATGCTGTGCCTTACTTTTATCATATGCAAATTTCATCAAAATCTCCTCCCAAATAGTGTCCAGTGAATTGAACGTCCTGTAATTCCACCTGTTTTTGGATTCCATGTGTTCCGTTGCCAGTGCCATTGCTGGTGAGGACCACTTTTATGAGGAGAGTGGAATGGAAGTATGCGATATAACATCTCATAAAGTGTCATAAAGATTTTGTAATCTCAAAACACACTCTCCTAAAGCGGTATGAGACAAATCATTTAGTGAATCTGTTATCAAATATGATGATTCCAAAAGTCTTTGTTTCTTTCTATACTTGAAATAAATTTTACCTTTATTTGCATACGATAGCAATTCGCTTATTTCAGGAACGATGACTTTTTGTACTTGTTCTAAATTCCACAAAGACTCTTTCCCATCAAGTATTGCATTTTTTTCTTTTTCCGCACAATCCAATATGTCAACCAACGAGCAAATAAATAAGTTATTTTTCTTCATCACATTATCCTCCTATCCTAATACAGATATCCACCACTGTACACCACCGCCGGATTGCCCGAATAATGGTGTGGTTGCCCACTCTGCCCTATTTGGTACAATAAAATCGTTTCCTTGTGTTCCTACTTTTTATTTAAAGTTTTTCTATAATTAATCCGATAGAACCATCTTCTAAAGAATTTAAATCATCAAAATGAATATGAGTTCCAGAAGGAACACTATCTTGTGCTAATGTTAATAAATGTCTTGCTAAAGAAATCAAACCAGCCTTATTCGCTGAAATTAATATCTCCTTATCAAATGATGTATTAATTTCGAAACCATATTCCCAATTAAATTCTATTCCTTTTTCAGAATTGTATGGTATTATTTCAATTTCTGTTTTCAAAATATTAATCCTCCAAATAAATATGCATATTATCAATAACTTGCATTTTTCCCGGTTTTGCTGGATTTGGTGCCATGGTTTCAAAATTCATATGTGGTCCACCACCATGTTTTCCCAAAATATCATTATCTCCCATTCTAACAACCTTTGTACCATCAGCCGAAATAAAACGACCATTTCCTGCATCCTTATATCCTTTTCCGAGAAAGTCTTCTGCTGCATCTAAAGCATCGTTTGTTTTGAGTTTACTACCATTTTTTAATCCAACATTTGTTGCCTCAGAGGTACTATCTTTAACAGCATTCTTAACAGCTTTATTATCCGTAGCACTATCAGCGATAGCATTTTTAACTGCTTTATTATCAGTTAAACTATCTCCAACAGCATCTTTAATAGCTCTGTTATCTGTAGCGCCATCAATAAGCTGATTTCTTGCAGTAGAGTTGGTCTTTGCAGCACCGACTAAATCTCCGCCGAAGCTTGTTACAGCACTGAACAGAACATCTTTGCCTGTTAATCCACCGTTTTCGGTAGCCGTCTGTGTAAGATCAAGCGCCATATCAACGCCGTCTTCAACCAGCTTTTTACCGACTTTACCAAGTACATTTGAGCCGACATCCTTGAGAACTTCAGTAGTTCCGCCGCCTATTGCACCGCCACCAATCAATGCGCCAATACCAATTCCAATTAGAACAGCTGTAGATATTACAAACTCTCCTTGGGGTCAAAATTGTTAACGGGATTGTTGAAACAATAAGCATACACATTGTATCCAAGGATTTCAGAACCTTCGTCAAATTCACCATAATCAACATTAGGTTCAGGGCTAATCCATCGTCCGACTTCAGGAGAATAATAGCGTGATTTGAGGTGGTAATAACCCGTCTCGCTGTCGTAATAGTAGCTTCTGTACCGCAGAGGGTTCATTTGAGCCAAGGCGGTGTATTATAAAATAAATATACACACTTCAACTGTTTCGCACGGCTTTCAACACACAGAACCGTTCTCTGTATTATTATCTGCCAACAATTTAACGTCTTGCTCGTAATCGGTGTCAACGGAAATGGTTTCAACCATTTCCAAATCAATTACGGTAACACCGCTGTATTTACCGTATTCATTTACGGTTTCAAGCTCAATTTGGGTGTCGGAAAAGCTTTTCAAAAAACCGGTTACGCTGTTCTCTTCATCCTCCAACGAAACCAAAAGTTTGCTGTTTTCGGCAAATTTCAGCAATGAGAAGAGAATATTTTCTTCATCAGGTTCAAATTGCGGGTGACTTTGATGTTTTAATTTATACAGCGTTCCGATTTTATTTTCATACTCTCCGTCATAATCGACACGATAAACATTGCTTGCATATTCATATACAAATCCGTCGTATTCGCCTCGTGTGTTAATGTGGGCTATCAGCACCTCGTCATCATTACAGGCGGTAATATATCCCGTCAGATGATGGCATGTGTCCTCTTTATCGAGGTATACGTTTGCAACCTTTCGCTTGTCTCGACAAAATTTTATGCTGTTTATAATATCCATATTATTTTACCTCCTTCTTTTCCAAGACGGTTTCATCTTTTTCTTTTCACTTTGACGCCCCGGTCTTGGTCTTGTATGTTTGTCATTAGTTTTTTCTCTTTGAACCATTTTTAGTAGTCCTGTGTCCGGCAGTCTGCGAACCATTTTTTGTAGTTTTTTTGCCAGATGTTTTATCGTAAACTATTTTTATTGCTAATACAATAGTTACAACAGCCATTCCAACAAGTACTACTTGACCAATAATATTCCATGCATTTGCCCCGGCAAACGCCCATACATATAAACCACAACCTCCTGCTATAGCTACTGCGCTATTTCCATCATAATCGACCATATTTACAGGATTATTAAGGCAATATGCAAATAAATTATTCTCAAGAACATTATTTTGGTCTTCATCAAGTACATCAACACTATTAGCATTCAAGAACCTACACAATTCAGGGTTTTAGTACCTTGATTTGAGGTGGTAATAACCCGTCTCGCTGGATTCTGTTATGTACCCCGGAGGGATGCCCCCTACGTGGCTGTGTCTTTTCGGACGGTTACCTGCTGAAACAAAATGCCGTCTACCGGCAATCACCGCCGCTCGAATACCACGGCACTTGTCAGGAATTACTTGAAACATTTAAGGGCTTGTGAATATCCCAGTAGAATGTTAAAAATTTGTCGTTAATATTTCAATGAAATACTTATCCACCTCCTGACTTTCGTCAAAATATTCTGATATATGTTCACTGACTCTTTTCCGTTTCCTTTCAATTTCTTTATCAGAACGGTTGTCCAACGCAAATAGTAGTTGTGCAAACATGTTACCATTTTCGCTTGCTTTTTCAATTTGAATTTTTCCTTGCTGTTCTATTGCAGTATACTCCACTCCGGAATTGAGAAACAAATCTGGTCTAACTTCCATCATATATCCAAATAGCCATTGGCAGTTCTCATTAGCAGAAAATGCAGAATTGAAATACTTGAAACAATGACACAACATATCGGTCAATGTGTCATATTCGCCTTTTTTCAAGGAAAGTACCGGTCCATCTAAAGTCAAGGTATACCAAGTGTTAACCGATAGTTTCAAAAACAGCGAAACATTTTTTCTATCTGCTGTCAGCTTTTCGTGCGAATACCGGACACAATCAATCCATTTTCCCTCAAGCTCAAGCTTTCGAGTATATTCATCGCTGTATAAAATCATATTATCACCTTGTTTTCACCCTCAAGTGGATTAGTTATAAAATCTGTTTCAAGGTCGCTTTCATCTGTAAGTAGAAACACAATACATCTATAAAAAAAGTGCAACGACGCTGATTAACAGACAAGGTAGAGCTTTAATTTACAAAGCAGTTAGAAATAATGTTGTCGTCCGATATGCTATTATTGACGGTGTAATTAAAATATCTGATGTGAGGTTTTTGCCCCCAGAGCAACACCTACGCCATAGCCTACAAATCACACTATTACACCTCCAATAACTGCACCAACCAAAGCACATCCAACAACGTATCTCCAACGCTGTCCTTTTGGAATATTGCTTTTTACAGCCTTGTTATAGCCGTAGCCACCTCCTGCAACGCCACCAATCAATGCGCCGTAGTAATAGTTTGCAACTATATCTCCGTTTTTATCGGCTATTGCGACTATATCGTTTTGTACATTCTACATATCAGCACAAATGTTGTTAAATATCTCCGTTAGTTGGTATCGGCGGTTACGTGCTAACTTTGTACTACTTTTAACTTGCCGACGGAATGATATAGGCTTCTGAAGCCGGACTATACGTGTAAATGGATGTTACATACAACCATTTGTTTTGCTGTAAATCATATTCCAAAAGAACAGCATATGCACCGCCTAAATCATCTGTGCATTCACCGAACGCATAGATTTTTCCGTTAATATACTGAATGGCATTGTCAACGAAAAAATCGTTTATGAAGTTACAACCGGTAACACGGATTTTTCTGTCTTTAAAAGAATAAACGGTTGAAACTCCGGTGCTTTCTTGGCTTATGTCATAAAATGAAAACGTCTTTTCCCATTGCGGAGTATGAATCTTTATGGCATTATCGCCGACATACTCGCCGTATATTTCCTGTACGGGAAATTCAAAATCGTCATAACCGTATTCTTTTACCGAACCCGATTTTAAATCGTATTCCCAAACAGAAGCATAGTCGTTGAGTACGATTTTACCGTCAAAATAATATCCGTTTCGCTTGCTGTATTCTGCTAAATTCATAAAGTCGTCATACGCTACGGCAGGATTTTCAAACACAAAATGAGTCTGAATAATATGCGTCTTTAAATCTACGGAAGATATACACCACTGCTTATTTGTTTTATCCGACTCGGAACATATAAAATAAGCTCTGTTATCGTAAATACAAAGTGTATCATAATAAGTTTTATGCTTCTTTTCACACAAATCAAAAAGCGAAATTACTTTTTTGCCCTTATATATATTGCCGTATGCTTCAACATAAGGAATATCCTCGCTTTCGCAAGATATAGCGGTAATTTCCTTGTTAAAAGACTTAACGGGACGCGTTGCCGCGTTTGCAATATACGGAATGGATACATAGAATAATACGGCGAGAACCAAAACACCCAATATAATCAGTAGTGTATAAACTCTTTTCTTGTTCATAATTACTCACTTCCTAAAATTTCCAATACTTTTGTTGAAATATACACATAAGGTCTACAATCACCTGTATATTCAATGTCAGCATCTGCTGTTGATTTGCGTTTAAGATGTAATTCGTAGGCAATGTTATGAAATAGCCATTCTGATGTCATATTGAACATTTTTAATGTAGTAATATTCTTCGCCGTTATAGTTGAAACCGAAAGCATAGCCTTTGTGATACCACAAAGGCAAAACTTGTCAGGAGTGCTCCTGAAACCTTTAATGGCTTGGGATTATCCCAGCGGTTGCCTTTTGCCCCAAAAGGCGTTGCTTGCGGGCATATGTTATTTGCGATATTGAATCAATATAGATTCCACAAGTATTGCAAGTCGATAGTACACCACTAATTCATCTTTTTCCATTCCTGTTGATTGATTTATCAATTCTGAAAAAACAGCTTTTTCGGTTTTAGAAATAATTTCACTCGATGGGAGTTCAATGAATTTTGCTCGATGTATCAATTGAGAGCAATACCCCCCTACAACAGAATCAATAGCAATAAGTTCTGGAGAATATCTACGAATCGCCATAGGAATTCTTGAGTTTATAAACGCTTTCAAAATGTACTCGTGTTGTTTGTTTTTCATTAGATTCACCTATACCAAAACGTTAAAATTTTACCAGTCGATGTAAACATTCCGCCCTGTCCGGTCAAATAAGTAAAATTCCAAGATGCATTTCCATATTTGTAGTTGTAGGTATACTTCAATGCCGAAGAATTTCGATTGGCAAAGCTTACTGCATCTCGTGTATATTCGAGCACATTATTTCCCTTTGTCAATCCTTCGCTTACTACGTGCTTATTGTAGTGGTATTTCATTGATTGATACCCTGATTTAAAGGCGCCACTATTCCACGCTTTCGCTGCTTGTGAGACTTTTACCGCACTACCGGCAGCGCTTGTTATTGCGCCAGTAACGGCACCTGACAATGCCCCGTCGCCCATTCCATTCAAGGCTGCCGTACCGGTTATTCGGGTTACGTTACCCCAAGCATCGTAGTAATAGTTTGCAACTACGGTGCCATTTTTATCGGCTATTGCGACTATATCGTTTTGTACATTCTTTATGTAGTAATATTCTTCGCCGTTATAAATGAAACCGAAAGCAACGCCGCTCGAATACCACGGCACTTGTCAGGAATTCCTAGAAACCTTTAAGGGCTTGGAATTATCCCAGCGGTTGCCTTTTGTCCCCAAAATGTGTTATTTGCCGGCGCTGTGCATAATGTTAGTCAAAACATAGTTTCTTTAATCTCTTGAACACCTCCTGAGGTATGACTAAAGATTTATTCATACAAATCAGCAAGGCATTTTCATCTAAAGCAATAGATATAAACACATCGGTAATTCCAGTAATTACCAATTCTTCAAAAGGTTGCTGTAAACATACGTTACCTGCAGGTTCAAGTAAATTGAGCATAAATATATTTTCTGGATTTTCTTTAATTGCTTTATCCAAAAAAACTTCAAATAAAGGGCATGGCACAACCACAGACATCTCTATATTACCACTTGAATGGTGACGTATAAAGTTTTTTAATCCTTGAACCTTTACAAATTCTAATAACGAACTTCCTTCTTTTACAGAATCAATCGTCACTTCAGTCCATTTGAAGTCAAATATAGTTGAGATTTTTGCTATATTATCGAAGTTACATCTAATACCTGAAATACATATTTCCGCTGGATTAAATAAAAGGTTTTTTGTAAATTTAATCACGCATAACACCTCCCCACAAGCCTGCGCCAAACACGCCGATTGGTAGATGATAATTTGCAGTCTTTGTCAGCTGGATATTCATATGGAACAGGCTCTTGCTACCGACCTTTATACTTGTTTTCTGCCGTTTTAAATACATCGTTGCTTTTAAGAAAAATACATATAAGCAATAATTCTATAAAAACAGACACGACAAATAATAATTTAACTGTAAATTCTTTGGCAGAGGTTTCATATAAAACATTTTTGTTTTTATCAATAATTTTATATCGCCCGAAATTATTTTTTAAAAAATATTCATTGTCAGATGTCACGAAATGTTTTTTTGACTTCTCTATATCGGTATATGTTTTTGAATTAACATCTTCACTTTTTTTAATTACATTACCTTTCAAATCAATTTCATACACGAATTCTGCCGTAGATAATACAATGGTATCATCGGTTACAGTAAAAGCATATGACCGCGAAGTTTGAGGATTTATCTCTAAAATCTTCTCTGTTCCGCTATAAACCTCTATTGCATTATCTCTTCCTACGTATAATAATTTTTGACTGTCAAGGGCAAATCCGCAAAAAGGAAAAGTGTGAAAAGCGCCAAGAAAAACTGAAAGAACAGTTAGGAAACCAAATAATACGAAGCAAAAAATAAGTTTAGTATTCTTCACATTCATCACCATTCCATTATCATATTGTAAATATAATTCATTTCATCGTAAATATTAAATCCATACACCAACGAATAACCTATCTCTCCATGTATTTCTGCCGGAATGCATGAAACGCCAAAACTGGTAGAAATAGTTGTCCCTTGATAAACATCATTAGTTGTTGTATCGGGAAAGACTACATATTCCAGTCCTAAAGATGCTCCTATATCTATACTACCACCAATTTGTGCCGAAGTCCCTTTTTGATGATAAATTGTCGGGGCGTTAGTTTTGCTTTTATATTTAGAAAGTGAGGCAGATAGTGTTCCTCCTCTGGTATTAGCCGATACAATAATGCCAACATTTCCTTTCCTATCTCTCATCACACAGAACCACCCCCTGTGTTAATTTTTCTGTTATTTTATTCGTTAAGGGTGATCAACGATATTAGCATAATCGCTATAAACAATAACATTTGCGTAATATAATGCTTGGCGTTCGTAATAATTATTCAAAATATCATCCGCATAACACCATTCATCATGATGTTTTATCCATTGAAAATAATGAGTTAATTCATGAGTTATTGATACAAGAATTACAGCTAATGCATCATCTTTGTCACTCTTATTTAGCAAATCATAATAGTCGCCAACAGCAACTCTGATAAAAGGTTCGTTATTTATATCAAATGGGCCAAAAAAAGAAGCACTGGCTTTCTCTCCGGCACAGCTTATAATTTCACAGCTGGATTTTAAATATATTGGCACTCGAATTGGAAAGTAGTATTGCGTACGTAGCCAATTAACATATTGCTTACATGCACGTTTCACTTCAGGGTCTACATTCTTATCAAATTTCAGTCGAATTCCGGGTCTTGATTTTTCACAAATATATTCATTCCAATTGTTTGACGTCCATAATTTTCTCATTATTTATCAAACTTCTTCCTATGACATTTTTTACTAGGGCTGTGTGATCTTGGTTGTTTTCTTTACTTTTTACCGGACCTTTTTCCCAACCTGTTCCTTCTTGTTCCTTTTTTTCAAGTCCCTCTCGTCCTTGTTTTTTAATTCAGGTCTACCAGTTTCTCTTTTGCTTTTAGCATACACAACTAAAATTTGTACAACCACAATGGTTGCAATCGCTATGATAATAGCCGCAGATACTTGCCATCCAAAAAGCAATCCAGTTGTCAATATTCCTAAAGGGGCAGTGCTACGTATAGCATTTGACATTTTTCCATCATCAACCATATTTACAGGATTATTAAGGCAATATGCAAATAAATTATTCTCAAGAACAT
>ENA-OROO01001099-OROO01001099.1-human-gut-metagenome-genome-assembly--contig:-NODE-1099-length-15041-cov-5.665087_pt1 | contig 15041 bp, 12 predicted proteins | sample MGYA00242130_ERZ509052 | MGnify/ENA primary metagenome ERZ509052 (study PRJEB26280, sample SAMEA2338730) | human gut metagenome | biome: human gut; feature: human-associated habitat; material: faeces... | reverse complement strand
ATAACGCCGCCGTAAGTTTTGGTCACAGCGTTATAATAGCCATCCAGGGTGGGGTGCGTGGTGAACGGGGAAAGGCTGGTAAAAATCTCGGCGTTGGTCTTAAAGGTGGAACCCACCATCCACAGCAGCGGGTACACCATGATAAAGCCCATAAAGATCAGAACAAAATACTTGAAGAAGGTTGCCACATTGGCGCGTGCTTTCATACCCATAAATCAATTCCTCCTTCAATCAGTCAGCATAGTAGACCCAATGCTTCTGGCTGCCAAATGCGATGACAGTGAGCAGGGCGATGATGATGAACATGACCCAGGCCATGGCGCAGGCCATACCCATTTCGTTGCTCTTGAACGCATAGTTGTAAACCAGCAGCGAAACCAGCGTGACGGAACCGCGGGGGCCGCCATTATTAAAGATAATGTAGGGACCGTTGAATTCCTGGAACGCCTGAGCAATCTGGGTAACGAGGTTGTAGAAGATAACGGGGGTGATCATCGGCACGGTGATGGAGAAGAACTGGCGGGTCTTGGAAGCACCGTCGATGGTGGCGGCTTCGTACAGGTCGACCGAAACGCCCTTCAATGCGGCAAGGAACAGCACCATGGCGGAGCCGAACTGCCATACACGCAGCACAATGATAACGACCATGGCGTAATCGGGGTCAGCCAGCCAGCTGGGCCCCTGAATGCCGATAAAGGAGAGCAGCATGTTGATGATGCCATCCTCTTTGAACAGGGCCTTCCACAGAACGGCAATGGCAACAGAGCCGCCCAGGATGGAGGGAATGTAGTAGATGGTACGGAACAGGTTGACGCACTTGATCTTGAAGTTCAGGATGTAAGCGATGAACAAAGCAAAAATCAGCTTGAGGGGAACGGTGATGAGGGCATAACGGAAGGTGATGATGAACGAGGTCAGCGTTTTCTTGTTGGTGAAAATGTAGATGTAGTTCATCAGGCCGTACTTGGTAATGCCGTCAAAGAAGTTCATATCCGTAAAGCTGTAGAACAGGGAAGTGGCAAACGGATACAGCTTGAACACCACAAAACCAATGATCCAGGGAATCAGGAACAAAAGGCCAACGTTTTCATCACACCATTTTTTGAAAGGAGTGCGGGTCACTGTCTTGGCAGCAGGTGCGCTCATAAAGGAAACCTCCTTGTTACATAATAAAGGGCTGGCCCCACCGCCATGGGGCCGGGGCCAGCCTTGCTGATGTGTAAGGTTAAGTATGAAAACGGGGATTAGGCAAGTGCTTCGCAGATGCCATCGTACAGGATCTGGGCAGCCTCGGCGGAATCATACTGATCGTAGCTGAAGCCTTCAAACACATCGCCGTACACGCCATTGGTCTCGTCCTTCAGGGAAGTGCTCTCGTAGCAGGGGTCGAACGGCTGGTCAACAAAAGCCATAACCTTGGTGTTGGCTTCCAGAATCAGCTCGTTGACAGCACCGGCTTCCTTGGCGTATTCCTGGCCGGCCTTGGAGCAAACCATGCCGCACTGGGTGCCCATGATGGAAGCGCCCTCTTTTTCGTTCAGGATGAAGTTGATCAGGGCAGCAGCCTCAACAGGATGCTCGCAGCTCTGGGTAATAGCCATACCCATGGAAACCTTGGCAAAACCGCCGTTGGCAGCCTCGCCCCACTTGATTTCGTCGCCAACAACGTACTCAGCGTCGTCGGGCAGGTTCTGGCTTGCACTCAGTGCGCTGGAGTCCCAGGTGAAGATGCCGGCGTACTTGCCGGTGATCCAGGCCTGACCATCGGTGATGGTCTTATCGCCGGCGGCGTTCATGGTCTTCAGGTCGGGCATCACGTGGTTATCTTCCAGGCTCTGGATCCATTCCAGACCTTCCTGCAGCTGCTCAACGGTGTAGTTCAGGGTGCTGTCGGTAACCCAGGGCTCGCCGTACTTGCTTTCCAGGTAGAAGGTCATCATGATCATGCGGTCCAGCGGGCCGGCAGCCAGCGGATAGTAGTCATCGCCCAGCTTTTCCTGGAAGGTCTTGGCGGCGTCCAGCAGCTCCTGCTCAGTAGTGGGGTAGTGGTCCAGGCCAGCCTTCTTGAAGGTTGCCATGTTCCAGTAGTAAATACGGCCGGCCATAGCGACGGGAACAGCCTGCAGGGAATTAGCCACAGTGCAGGCATCCAGAGCGCTAGAGGGGAACTGGGTCAGATCCAGCACATCGGAGTAATCGTTCAGGTTAACGAAGCTCTGACCCTTGCCGGAGTACTGGAACAGCCAGTTCCAGTTGACCTGCATCACGTCGGCAGCGGTGCCGGCAGCCAGGGCAGTGGATTGAGCTTCCTCCCAGCCGTTCCACGGGCCGTAAGTGCACTCAACGGTGATGTTGGGATATTTTTCAGTGAATGCCTTGCAGGCAGCCTCGTATGCAGCCTGGCGGGCATCGCCGCCCCACCAGCTGATGGTCAGGGTGATGGGATCGGTGGTGTTGACGGTGTGAGCCTCGGTAGCAGCCTCGGTAGAGGTGGAAGCAGCTTCAGAAGAAGCGGCCTCGGAAGAAGCTGCGGTGCTGTTGGCAGCGGAGCCGCCGCAGCCTGCCAGCAGGCCAGCAGTCATAACGCTGGCCATTGCAAGGGCGATTGCCTTTTTCATTGTTTTAGTCCTCCTAAAAATGTTCATATAACGCGCGGCCTGACAACTGACCGCTTCATTCAACGCTATTATAATAACAAATTGTGAACATCAAAAAAATATCCAAAATAGTGTGCAAATCATGAAAACAAACAAATATTGCTTTAATTGAGTGGGCAAAAAATCAACTCATGTCAAAACATACGAACCAAGACGAAATGATTTGTACATAATGCTGAAACAGCTCGCCCCGCATCTAACAAAAATTACGGCGAAATCTTGCATAAAGTGAGGCAATTTGTGCGTATTTGTATATGTTGCAAAACGGTTACAACAAAATTATGGGGAAAATGTGTAAAAATGCTGGATGAATCACAGAAAACGAGCGCACAAATTCGGCAACGCAAAAAATGTACGCAAACGCACTTCTTTTGCGCATTCGTGCATAATTTGCAATGGGAAGAAATGCAGTATGCTAAAAAATATTCGCGATGGCAAAATATGTGCGAAAAATGGAATGGAAATTGCTGCACATAAAACATATTTTGTATATGCGGCCTTTTGGTGCTCTGAAAATTGCGCCGCAAAGTGTTGGAAACAAAAATGGCACAAAAGCGGTGCTGCAAGGCTGGGCAGCGGCTTTTGTGCCATTTTTTACTTATTAAAAGGGCGGAACACAGATTGAAATAAAAGAATGGATCACTGGCGCGCAGGGTGGCGTTTCAGGAAAGCGCGGTATTCCCGGTACCAGCACTGGGGGCAAAGGCTCTGATACTCTACAGCATCCACTGTATCAATCGCAACCTGGGCGCCCTCAAACACGAACTCGCCGTTTACCTTGCGGCCGTTGCAGGTGGCTTTGCGGCCGCAGGCACAGATGGTTTTCATCTCCTCGATCGTGTGGGCCAGCTCCAGAAGGCGGGTGGAACCGGGGAAGCCGCGGTTCATAAAGTCTGCCCGCAGCCCATAGCAGATGACCGGAATGTTCAGGTCCACCGTGACCAAAAACAGCTGCTCGGCCTGCGCCGGGGTAAAGAACTGGCTTTCGTCACACAGCACACAGGCAGGGGCGCTGCCATGGGCGGCAGTATCGGCCCGGACGATATCCAGGATGTCCATGTCCGGGCTGACCAGCACATCCACCTTGTGGCTGACCCCCAGGCGGGAAACAATACGATCGCCACCTTTGGTGTCCACGCTGGCTTTCAGAATCAGCACCCGCATGCCGCGTTCGTTATAATTGAAAGCAACCTGCAAAAGCGCCGTGGTTTTGCCGCTGTTCATTGCGCCGTAACGGTAATATAGCTTTGCCATGTTTGGCTCCTTATTAAAATAAAGTGAAAAACAGCATGAAAATCGGGGTGTACCACAGGATCCTGCACCCATGCTGGGGCAGGCGCTGGGGTACACCCCGCCGGAAACAGTCATGTGCTGTGTGCCCGGCCTTTATTCATCATGGTTGCGCAGCCGGTAGCCAAGGCTCATCAGGCTGTCGCCCAAATGGACGTTTTCCACTGTGACCTGCGGATAAACGACCGAAAGATCATAGTGGCTGAAGTTCCAGAAGCCCTGAATACCCAGCCGAACCAGCTCGTCCGAAAGGTCCATGGCGCTCTGGCGCGGCACGCACAGCACGGCGACCACCGGCTTGTGCGCCGCACAGAAGCTTTCCAGCTCGGACAGTGGGCGGATGGTTACGCCGCTGATCTCCTTGCCCTCCAGGGCGGGGTTGATATCAAACGCGGCAATCAGCTTGTAGCCGTTGGTATCGCGGCTGATAAAGCTGGAGACCGCCGTGCCCAGGCGGCCGGCGCCGATCAGCACGGTAGGCAGCAGCTCACCGTTGCCAAACAGCAGTTTGCCAATCTCGGTAAGCAGCACATCCACCTTGTAGCCGATGCCCTGCTGGCCAAAACCGCCAAAACAGTTAAAATCCTGCCGCACCTGGCTGGCGGTGGTGCCCATCATGCGGGCCAGCTCGCTGGAAGAAATTTTATCACGCCCATCTGCCTGCAGGTTGCTCAAGTAGCGGTAATATTTGGGCAGCCGCTTGATCACGGGCAACGATGCTTTGTTTTGCATTGTTGATGACATAAAGACTAATCTCCCGTTCTCCGGGCAGGGGTAAAGGGAACACCCTGCCTCTTGTGTAATTCCGATGTAAATTCTAGTAAAAGTATAATCAATCTTGTGCCGATTGTCAATTTTTTATCTAAGTTTTTCCGCGCTTTTTTTGCTCAGTCGCGCTCCTCTGTGCATAAAAAAGCGTATCAGCGGGGCATACTGTCAGGGTATAGCCGGGTTTTTCACTGCCCGGCGCACCGATTCTGTCGGAAGGAAAGGACCCCCGCCATGCCAAACCGTACCCCAAAACAACAGCCCGCCCCCCATGCTGCCAAGGACGCCAAGGATGTGGAGCGCATGCGGCTGGAACATGACCTGATCACGGACAGCGGCATTGTGCCCGCCACCAAGGGCCGCCATGCCATTTATTGCCTGACGGTGATCGGCACCATTGAGGGCCACAGCCTGGCTCCTGATAACCAGAAAAGCACCAAGTATGAGCATGTGATCCCCCAGCTGGTGGATATTGAGGAGGACCCCGCCATTGAGGGGCTGCTGGTCATCCTGAATACCGTGGGCGGCGATGTGGAAGCCGGGCTCGCTTTGGCGGAGCTGATCTCCGGCGTCAGCAAGCCCAGCGCAACGCTGGTGCTGGGCGGCGGGCATTCCATCGGTATCCCGCTGGCGGTTTCGGCCCGCAAAAGCTTTATTGTGCCCACCGCCACCATGACGGTGCATCCGGTGCGCCACTCCGGCATGGTGCTGGGGGTGCCCCAGACCCTGCGCTATTTTGAGCAGATGCAGGAGCGCATCGTCAGCTTTGTGGCGGGGCATTCCGGCATCAGCGCCAAGCGCTTTACCCAGCTGATGCACAATACCGGGGAGCTGGTGATGGATATGGGCACCGTGCTGGGCGGGGAACAGGCTGTGGAAGAGGGGCTGATCGATGCCATCGGCAACCTGGGCGATGCGCTGCGCTACCTGTATGCCGAAATCGACGCCGGGAAAACCGGATATTGAGGGGGCGCTGCCCGCCAGTGGGCGGAAAGGCTTTGATGAAAATAGAAAGAGAAAGGGGTTTTACAAGCGGGCGTTTTCATGCTACAATATACCTTATGCTATAAGGGGCAGTATGCCCCTGCCCAAAACAGCACGGCACAGCCGCCGTGGCGGATGGCAGATAAAATCACTGCGCGGAAAGTCTCTTTATGCGGGGCCACCGGATGCTGTTTAATGGCCGCCCGCTGCCAGATAAAAGGCAAACGAACTTTCGTTCAAAACGGGGGCAGGCCCGCCGCGCCAAAGCAAATCAACAATGGCTGCCCGCTGAACAGGGCAGCCTGAATATACGCATATTATAGTAAAGAGGTAGGGAGAGCATGGCACGTTCAAGTTCCGCCAAAAACGGAAAAAACAGTAAAAACACATACCGCGCCTCCGGCAGCAAAAGCAGTAAAAGCAGCAGCTCCGGGGCCAGACACAACAGTTCGGCCTTCGGCAGCAAAAAGCGGATGTCCAGGCTGGAACAGCGCCGCGCCCAGCAGCAAAACCTGATCCGCAGCGTGGTGCTGGCCGGGCTTGGTATTCTGGCCATTGCGCTGGTGCTGGTGCCGGGGCAGAGCTTCTGGAATGTTCTGCGCAGCTGGCTGTTCGGCACCTTTGGCGTGGTTACATATTTTGTCGGCCCGTTTTTGCTGTATCTGGCCTATCTGCTGGCATCCGGTTACCATGTGGGCACTTTCATTGGCAAGGTGCTGCTGCTGGCGGTACTGCTGGCCGGTACGGCGGTCATCTTCTCGGACTTTAAGGTAGGGGATACCCCCTGGCAGACCGTCAAGATGCTGTTTGCCTGGGGGCAGCGCAAGTTCTGGACCGGCGGTGTGCTGGGCGTGCCCATCGGCGCATCGCTGCTGGCCGTCTGTGGCCGTCCCGGTGCCAATATCGTCATGATTATTGTCATCCTGATGGGGCTGATGGTGTTTTTTGCCGTTACCCCGGTGGATGTGGTGCAGTTCATCAGCTATTATATTCAGGAGTTCAAAGCCCGCCGCGCCGCCCGTGCGGAGGAAGAAACCGCTTATGATACCCAGCTGTTTGGCCATGAAGCGGAGGAAGAATCCCTTGAAAACCTGACCGGCAGCCTGCCGCCCATGGCCGGCGAGTCTCCGGCCACGCCGCAGTCTGGCACCCGCCGCCCCTTTGATGTGGCCCCCTATCTGGAACAGGAGGAAGCCGCCCGCCGCAATGCGGCCCAGGCAAACCCTGCCGACCAGGCAGCCGCCGCGGTGCAGGCCGGCCAGCCGGCGGCCCAGCCCCAGCAGGCGTATACGCAGCCCGGCACCGCAACATACCCCGATATGCAGCGTGCCCAGGCTGCGCCCCAAGGCGTGCAGCACACCCAAAGCTTTGCCCCGCCCGCCCAGCGTTCGGACTTTGATGTGGACCTGGGGCCGGATGCTTCCCAGCGCGCTTTGCAGAACGCCGTGCAGCATGACCCGCTGCAGAAAATTGATATCGGCCCCGGCGGCACCTTTGGCCTTGACCCGCTGGAGCAGTTGAATCATCGCAAGTACCCCGCGCCCCAGCCGGAACCCCAGCCCCAGCCGCAGGAAGAAAGCTTTGAGCTGCACCTGGAACCGGAAGCCCAGCAGGCTGAGGAAGCCCCGGTGGAGGAAGACAGCCTGAATGACCTGATCCAGCGCGCCGTGACCGGGCGGGATACCCCCGTGGCCGGTGCCAATGTGGGCCTGCCCGATGAGGATGAAGCGGAAAGTTTTGAAACTCCGCTGACCCCGGAACCGGATGATAACGCACCTGCCGCCTCGGTGGAAGATTTTTCCACCCCGCTGGAGCCGGTAGAGCAATTGCCGGAACCGGATGACGTTGGCAGCAGCGAAAGCGCGGATAATTTTGAAACACCGCTGGTGCCGGAACCCACCCAGCCAGCGCCTGCCCCTGTTACAGCCATCCCCACATTGGGCGGCAGCTTTGACCAGGGCGGTTTCGATGCAGCCAAGGCTGCCTGGAACGCCGGAATTCCGGTATCGGATCTGCTCACCGGGCGGGTCAGCGTGCAGACCCCGGCACCGCAGCCCACGGCCCAGCCTGCCGCCGCTGCGCCTAAAGTATACAGCGTAACGGATGAACGCCGCCCCGGCAGCCCCAACCGGCTGCGGGTATCTTCCAGCATGGGCAATTCGGCTTCGGCTCCCATTTCCAGCCCGCCCAGCGTGGCCAAAGCAATGGCGAAAGCCCCTGACGCCCCGGCAGCCACCGCACCCGCCGGCACAGCCCGCGAAGCGGACGAGGATGCCAGCAGCGAAGCTACGGCAGCCTTTGCCGCCCAGGCCAAAGAGGAGTTCCCGCCGTATACTTACCCATCTTTGAACCTTTTCAATGCGGCCAAGCCGGAAGATGAACGCGGCGCGGCCGCCGAGATGAAGAAAAACGCCGATATCCTGGTGAACACGCTGGACAGCTTTGGTGTTAAGACCCATATCCTGGATATCTGCCGCGGCCCTTCCGTGACCCGGTATGAGCTGCAGCCCCAGGCGGGCATCAAGGTCAGCCGTATCACCAGCCTGTCGGATGATATCGCCCTGAACCTTGCCACCGCCGGTGTGCGTATCGAAGCCCCCATTCCCGGCAAACCCGCCGTCGGTATCGAGGTGCCCAACAAGATCCGGTCTACCGTCAGCATCCGCGGGGTGTTTGAATCCCAGAACTACATCAACATGCGCAGCCCACTGACCATGGCGCTGGGCAAAGATATTGCCGGTACAGCCCAGGTGGCGGACCTGTGTAAAATGCCCCACCTGCTGATCGCCGGCTCCACCGGCAGCGGTAAATCCGTCTGCGTCAACTCGATCATCATCAGCTTTTTGTTCCGCTCCGGTCCGGAAGATGTCAAATTGATTCTGATCGACCCCAAGGTGGTGGAACTGGCTGAGTACAACGGCATTCCCCACCTGTTAATGCCCGTTGTGACCGAGCCGCGCAAGGCCGCCGGTGCCCTGGGGGCCAGTGTGGCCGAGATGGAGCGCCGCTATAAGCTGTTTGCCGAAAACAATGTGCGCGATATCAAGAGCTATAACAAGCTGGCCAAGCAGCACCCCGATGTGCTGGAACACCTGCCTTATATCGCCATTATCATTGACGAGTTGGCCGACCTGATGATGGTTGCCGGCAAAGAGGTGGAAGATTATATCTGCCGCATTGCCCAGAAAGCCCGTGCAGCTGGTATCCACCTGATTGTGGCAACCCAGCGCCCCAGCGTGGACGTTATCACCGGCCTGATCAAAGCCAACATCCCCAGCCGTATTGCATTTGCAGTTTCCAGCCAGATCGACTCCCGCACCATTCTGGACAGCGGCGGCGCCGAAAAGCTGCTGGGCAACGGCGATATGCTGTTCCTGCCGGTCGGTGCTTCCAAGCCCGTGCGTGTGCAGGGTACCTTTGTGACGGATGAAGAGATCAGCGCTGTGCTGAACTTTATCAAATCCACTTCCAGCGCCCAGTATGATGAAGAGATGATTGCCGAGATGGAGCGCCGTGCCGTGGCCGAAAAGGGCGGCAAGGGCAGCAGCTCCGATTCGGACGATGACAGCGGCCGCGACCCCATGTTTGAACAGGCGGTGGAATGTGTCATCGAAGCCGGGCAGGCATCCACCAGCCTTTTGCAGCGCCGCTGCAAGCTGGGCTATGCCCGTGCGGCCCGCATCATGGACCAGATGGAACAGGAAAAGATTATTGGCCCCTATGAGGGCGCCAAGCCCCGTGCCGTTTTGCTGACCCGCGCCCAGTGGCAGGAACGCCAGCTGGGCCAGGGTGAGTAAATACCGGCGGCGCAGGTATTGCCGCCATTCCTACCGCCGCCCCCAGGTGTGGACCATTGTGGCCGCTGTTCTCATCGCCGTTGCCTTGTATGTGGTCGAAAATTACGGCGGCAACGGTTTTGTGCCCAGCTGGGACCAGATTTACCAATGGGTTGGCCTGGAACCCAGCCAGAGCGAAACCACAGCCCCGCTGCCGGAGGGGGAAACCGAAGTGGTGTTCCTGGATGTGGGGCAGGGGGATGCCGTGCTGATTTTGCAGAACGGTGCGGCCTGCCTGATTGATGCAGGCCCCAAGGATGCCCGGCAGAACCTTGTGCAGGACCTGCGCAGCTATGGCGTAAGCCAGTTGGACCTGTTGGTGATGACCCACCCCCATGCCGACCATGTGGGCGGCATGCAAGCCGTTTTGCAGAACTTTGATGTGCAGACCCTGCTGACCCCCGACCTGAGCGAAACTGACGTGACCGGCCAGACCCAGCGCACCCTGCAAACCGCCCAGGAATGCGGCGTACCGGTGGAAACTGCCTATACCGGCCAGCAGTACACCATCGGCACCGGCACATTGACCGTGCTGCTGCCCGGTGTGGATGCCGATACGGCGGGCAGTGACGATGCAACAAATGATATGTCGCTCTGCCTGCGGTTTGAAGCCGGGAACTTTACCTTTTTGGATACCGGCGATGCCGAGCGCAACGAGGAAGCCGCCCTGGCGGAGCAATATCCGTTCCGCTTGCGGTCCACCGTGTTCAAGGCCGGGCACCATGGGTCGTCCACATCCAACACCCAAACACTGCTGTGGCAGGTGCAGCCCCAGCTTGTGGTTGCCAGCTGCGGCCTGAACAATGATTACGGCCACCCCCACCGCGAGGTCATCCAGGAAATGCAGGATGAGGGCATTGACTTTTACCGCACCGACCTGTACGGCACGGTGACCGTGACCGCCCAGGCGGACGGCAGCTTTACTGTGCAGACGGCAAAACAGCCGGACGAAGAGCTGGCTCCCGCCGCGTAACCCCCGGCAGCCTGACTCTGTGTGCCTGACGAAAGTGTTCCCGCACGCCCCAAAAGTTTTAATTGGGTAGAAATAGAGGAAAGTAATAAAAATACAGGAGGATGAATCCTATGCAGATCTCCCAGATGTTCAAGCGCAAGCCTTGCGTGTTTTCCATCGAGTGCTTCCCCCCGAAGCAGACCGCCAACTTTGGTAAAATGAAGGACACCCTGCGCACCATGCGCACCCTTAACCCGGATTTTATCAGCGTTACTTACGGTGCAGGCGGCTCCACGGGCGGCGTTTCCACTGTGGAAGTGGCCGAATTCCTGAAAAACGACCTGAACGTAGAGCCGCTGGCCCACATGATCTGCATGGGCAGCGATAAGGCAAAGGCCGCCCAGCTGCTGGACCAGCTGAATGCCGCCGGTGTGCGCAACGTGCTGACCCTGCGCGGCGACCGCACCCCCACCCGCCCCGAAAGCCCGGACTTTGCCCACGCAAGCGACCTGGCCCAGTTTGTGTGGCAGACCCAGCCGGAATTTGATATCCACGCTGCCTGCTACCCCGAAGGCCACCCCGAAGCCGCTACCCTGGCCCAGGATGTTGCCAACCTGCGCTTTAAGCAGGAGGCCGGTGCCACCCACCTGCTGACCCAGCTGTTCTTTGATAATATGCACTTTTATCGCTTTTTGAACCTGGCTCGCCGCGCAGGCATCACTTTGCCGGTGTCTGCCGGTGTTATGCCCATCGTTAAGCGCAGCCAGATCGAGCGCACGGTGGCACTTTCCAGCGCCAGCCTGCCTTCGGAGTTTACCCGCATGATCTCCCGCTACCAGGACGACCCCGAAAGCCTGTATGCTGCCGGTATTGACTATGCCGTGCAGCAGCTGCGAGATCTGATCGAGGGCGGCGCGGACGGTGTGCACCTGTATGCCATGAATGACGCCAAGGTTGCCGCCGCTGTGTATGAGGGCATCAAGGACCTGCTGTAATCGGCCTGTTGGCTCCATAGAGGGGGAGTGAAACGCTGTGCAATTAGCCTACCCGCAAAACGATACCCGCGCCGAAACCCTTCGCTACCTTGGGGCAGGGGGCTGGCAGCCGGATGCTGCATCCCAGGTGCTGCTGCAAAAAGCCGAGGACGCCCTGCGCGCCGCCGCCACCCCGCGCGGCGTGTGGAAACAGCTGCCGCTGACCGCCCTGCCGCTGCAGAACGCCGGGAATGATATTGCCCGCCACCTGCGCGGCTGCGATGCCATGGTGCTGATGGCCGTTACCCTTGGCAGCGGGGCTGATACCCTGATGCGCCGCCTGGAGCTGACGGATATTGCCCTGGCCGCTGTGGTGGATGCGATGGCTTCCGCTGTGATGGAAGAGCTGTGCAACGCGCTGGAAGCCGAGATCCGCACCAGCGTGCAGGCGCAGGGGCACTACCTGACGGGGCGTTTTTCCCCCGGCTATGGGGACTGCCCGCTGACTTTGCAGCAGCCGTTTGCCATTGCGCTGGATACCGTGCGCGGCCTTGGCATGGCGGTCACGCCGGAAAATCTGCTGACCCCGCGCAAAAGCGTAACAGCCATCCTTGGCGTGGCGGACCACCCGGTAACGGGGGCCCGTGCCGGGTGCGGGCACTGCCTGCTGCGCGAAAAGTGCGAATACAGAAAGAGGGGAACCACCTGTGAAAATTGAGGAAGTATTTGCCCGCCGCCGCTTTATTATGCTGGATGGCGCCATGGGCACCCAGCTGCAGCTGCGCGGCCTGACCACAGAACAAAAGCCGGAACTGGCCGCCTTTATCATGCCGGATGTGCTCACTGCCGTCCACCGGGACTATGCCCGCGCCGGGGCGGATATCCTGCTGGCAAACACCTTTGGCGCCAACCCTCGTAAATTGAAGGGAACCGGCTATACTGTGCAGCAGGTGATCGAAGCGTCCATCGCATGTGCCCGGACCGCCGCGCAGGAAACCGGTGCCCTGGTGGCACTGGATATCGGCCCCATCGGCGAGCTGCCCCGGCCGGTACCCTGCCGTTTGAGGATGCCTGCGCCCAGTTTGCTGAGATGGTGCGCGCCGGTGCCGCAGCCGGGGCAGACCTCGTCTTTCTGGAAACAATGACCGACCTGTATGAGCTGAAAGCCGCCATCCTGGCCGCAAAGGAAAACTGTGACCTGCCGGTGTTTACCTCGATGAGCTTTGAGGCCCGTGGCCGTACCTTTACCGGCTGCACAGTGGAAAGCTACGGCATTACCGCCGCCGGCCTTGGTGCGGACGCCGTGGGCATCAACTGCTCGCTGGGTCCCAAGGAAATCCTGCCCTTTGCTCAGCGGCTCTGCCGTGTGGTGCCCGCCGGTATGCCGGTGTTTGTCAAGCCCAATGCGGGCCTGCCGAACCTGGACGGCAGCTATGATATCACCCCGGCGGAGTTTGCCGCTGAGATGGCCGCCTACCTGCCCACCGGAATTTCCATGCTGGGCGGCTGCTGCGGCTCTGAGCCGGAATCCATCCGCCTGCTGAAAGAGCTGACCCAGGATAAAACCCCCGCCGCCAAAACCCCTATTGTGCGCAGCCGCCTGTGTACCCCCGTGCGCTGCGTGGAGGTAAACGGCATTACCGTGGTGGGCGAGCGCATCAACCCCACCGGCAAAAAGCGCTTGCAGCAGGCCTTGCGGGAGGGCGACAGCGCCTATGCCTGCGCCCAGGCCGTAGCCCAGGCCGAAGCCGGTGCCGAGCTGCTGGACGTGAACGCCGGTCTGCCGGATATTGACGAACCCGCCACGCTGGAAATGCTGGTGCGGGAGCTGCAATCCATCACCGACCTGCCATTGCAGCTGGATTCTTCCAACAAAGATGCTTTGGCCCGCGCGCTGCGCATTTATAACGGCAAGCCGATCGTCAACTCGGTCAACGGCGAGCAGAAGGTGCTGGACAGCATTCTGCCCCTGTGCAAAAAGTACGGCGCCGCCGTGGTTGGTCTGGCACTGGATGAACACGGCATTCCCAAAACGGCAGAGGGCCGCTTTGAGGTTGCCAAGCGCATTGTGGCCGCAACGGATGCTATCGGCATTCCCCGCGGGGATGTTTACATCGACTGCCTGACGCTGACGGTTTCTGCCGAGCAGAGCGCCGCTGCCGAAACCCTGAAAGCCATTACCATGTGCAAAAAGGAACTGGGCGTGCGCACCGTGCTGGGTGTTTCCAACATCAGCTTTGGTTTGCCCTGCCGCGGCTACATGAATACCACTTTCCTGACGTTGGCCATGCAGGCCGGGCTGGACCTTGCCATCATGAACCCCAACACGCCGGAAATGATGGCCGCCGTGCGCGCCTACCGTGTGCTGACCAGCCAGGACGAAAAGTGCAATGATTACGTTGCCGCCTATGCCAATGTGCAGGTGCAGACCTCCCAGGTGGCAAAAACTGATGCCGCCGCCCCGGCGGGCGGTGCAGCAGGGGCCGATGCTCTGTTTGAAGCCGTGCGCCGCGGCCTGAAAAACGAAGCCCGCGCCGCTGCAGAGGAAGCCCTGAAAACCCGCGAGCCTTTGCAGGTGGTGAACGAAACGCTGATCCCCGCGCTGGATGTGGTGGGCGATGCCTTTGAAAAAGGCTCCATCTTTTTGCCGCAGCTGCTGCAATCCGCCACGGCGACCCAGGCTGCTTTTGAAGTGATCAAAACCGCCATTGCCGCCAGCGGCAGCCAGGGTGAAAGCAAAGGCCGTATTGTGATCGCCACCGTAAAAGGTGACGTACACGATATTGGCAAAAACATTGTGCGCGTAATTTTGGAAAACTATGGCTATGACGTGCTGGATCTGGGCCGCGATGTGCCGCCGGAGCGCGTGGTGGAAGCCGTGCGCCAGACCGGTGCGCCGCTGGTGGGGCTTTCGGCCCTGATGACCACCACCGTGCCCAACATGCAGGCCACCATCGAAGCCCTGCACGCGGCCAACCTGCCCTGCAAGGTCATGGTGGGCGGCGCTGTGCTGACCAAGGCATACGCCGAACAGATCGGTGCCGATTTTTATGCCAAGGACGCCAAAGCCAGCGCCGATTACGCCAAACAGATTTTTGGCTGATTGAATCAAGTTTTGACTTTCACGTTTCAGCTGGTATTTTGCTATAAGAAAAAAATTAAATACGATAACGCAATAAAACAGCAGCACACCGTTTCCCGGAAAATAGGAAAGCCGTTGTGCTGCTGTTTTTATTTGGAAAGGGGGAATGGCGAAATAGGAACGAAAAGAGTGTGGAAATAAGAAATGAGGAAATTGGAAAAATTGAAGAAAGAAGAAATCAAGAAGATAAAAGAGTGAGTTACGCCTTTTCTACCTCACAATCACTCCAGCTGTCTGCTGTGGCGGCGGCGCTGGTGTCCACACTGGTTTGGTAATGGCAACGTTCTGCAGCAAAAAGGTGGATTCGGTGTTGGTGGTGTAAAACAAGGATGTGCATGGCCCTAAAACGATGAAGAAGGAACTTTTTAATCGGATTTTTATTCAAGGCAATACCGCATAATTCTAAGTGCCGATACGGCGAGCGAGGTGCGGCAGCTG
>ENA-OROO01001092-OROO01001092.1-human-gut-metagenome-genome-assembly--contig:-NODE-1092-length-15101-cov-3.105078_pt1 | contig 15101 bp, 15 predicted proteins | sample MGYA00242130_ERZ509052 | MGnify/ENA primary metagenome ERZ509052 (study PRJEB26280, sample SAMEA2338730) | human gut metagenome | biome: human gut; feature: human-associated habitat; material: faeces... | reverse complement strand
AAAAAAAGAAACCGACAAGCCGTTTGGAGTAAATCTCATGCTGATGAATCCGGAAGCGGATGAGATTGCAAAAGTAATTGTGGAGGAAGGCGTTAAGGTAGTAACAACCGGCGCCGGCAATCCGGCCAAATATATGAGCATGTGGAAAGAAGCCAAAATCAAAGTAATCCCGGTTGTGGCAAGCGTGGCATTGGCAAAGCTGATGGAGCGTGGCGGTGCGGATGCACGGGTCGCTGAGGGAATGGAGTCCGGTGGACACATCGGTGCCCAGACGACGATGACACTCGTACCACAGGTAGTAGATGCGGTATCCATTCCGGTCATTGCAGCCGGTGGAATTGCAGATGGACGTGGATTTGCGGCAGCTATGATGCTTGGCGCAGAGGCAGTACAGATGGGAACCCGTTTTGTTGTTGCAAAAGAATCCACAGTTCATGAAAATTACAAGCAGCGCGTGGTCAAAGCAAAAGATATTGACAGTGAAGTGACCGGCATGTCCACAGGCCATCCGATTCGCGTTATTCGTAACAAAATGACCCGCGAGTACTTAAAGAAAGAAAAAGAAGGTGCACCGTTCGAAGAACTTGAGCAGATGACACTCGGAGCACTGCGCAAAGCAGTTGTCGAGGGCGATGTCATGTACGGCAGCGTTATGGCAGGCCAGTCTGCGGCTCTGGTAAAAAAAGAAGAGACCTGTGCGGAAATTATCCGGGATGTTATGAGTGGTGCCGAAAAGTTATTGGGACAGAAATAGGAGAAGACAGTGAAGAGAGTATTTATGTTCCCTGGACAGGGATCTCAGTATATTGGTATGGGAAAAGAGTTTTACGACGCCATGCCGGAAGCAAAAGCGGTTTATGATCTGGCAAATGAAGTGACAGGTCTGGATGTGGCAGCTCTTTGCTTTGAAGAAAATGATACGCTGAACATTACAGAGTACACACAGATCTGTATGCTCACAACCGAGGCGGCTATTTATACAGCATTACAAGCAGCGGGAATTGGCTGCGACGTTACGGCAGGCTTAAGCCTTGGCGAATATGGTGCGCTGATTGCATCCGGAGCGATGACAATGCGGGATGCATTTGCGGTTGTCCGCAAGCGCGGTATTTATATGGAACAGGCATATCCGGTAGGCGGCGGTATGTCTGCAATTCTTGGACTGGATGCGGAAAAGATCGCAGCAATCTGTGAGGAAACCGCTGCAAAAACAAACAAAGTTGTTTCCATTGCAAATTACAACTGTCCGGGACAGATCGTTATCACCGGAGCAGCAGATGCTGTAGGTGAGGCAGGAGATGCCTGCAAGGAAGCCGGAGCAAAGCGCGTGGTTCCGCTTAAAGTCAGTGGCCCGTTCCATTCTGCACTTTTAGCAGAAGCAGGAAAGAAACTCGGGGAGGCACTCGAAGATGTAACGATTCAGCCGATCACCATTCCGTATTTGACCAATGTGACTGCAGATTATGTCAAAGATCCGGCAGACGTCAAGGATTATCTGGTACGTCAGGTTTCTTCTTCCGTGCGCTGGCAGCAGACAATTGAGCGCCTGATTGCAGACGGAGCAGAGGAATTTGTGGAGATCGGACCGGGACGCAGCCTTTCCGGATTTATGAGAAAGATCAATCGCGATGTTACCACATGCAACATCGACAAAATGGAGGATTTCAATAAATATGTTAACCGGTAAAAATGCACTTGTTACAGGTGCTTCCAGGGGAATCGGAAGAGCCATTGCGCTGGAGCTGGCAAAACGCGGAGCATTTGTTGTGGTGAACTACAATGGTTCCGAAGATGCTGCAAATGAAAAGGTTGCAGCGATCAAAGCGGCCGGAGGAGATGCCGTGAGTGTTCGCTGCAATGTCTCTGATTTTACAGCATGTCAGGAGATGATTGAATCTCTTATCAAAGAATATAAGCATATGGATATTCTGGTGAACAATGCCGGAATTACAAGGGATGATCTGCTGATGCGCATGAAGGAAAGCGATTTTGATGCTGTGATCAATACCAACCTGAAGGGAACTTTCAATACAATTCGTCATCTGTCACGCTATCTGTTAAAACAGCGTGCCGGAAAAATTATCAATATTTCTTCGGTATCCGGAATCCTTGGAAATGCGGGACAGTCAAACTATGCAGCAAGCAAGGCGGGCGTGATCGGTCTGACAAAATCTGTTGCAAGGGAGCTTGCATCCAGAGGAATCTGCGTCAATGCGGTTGCTCCCGGATTTGTAGAGACAGAGATGACCGCAGTATTGCCGGAAAAGACCCAGGAAGAATTAAAAAAGCAGATCCCGCTTGGCAGAGCCGGACAGGTACAGGATATTGCGAATGCAGTCGCATTTCTTGCATCACCGGAGTCGGATTATATTACCGGGCAGATACTTTCTGTAGATGGTGGTATGGCCATTTAAGGAACCTGATAGAAAGAAAGGAAAAGGAAAATGAGAAGAGTCGTTGTGACGGGAATGGGAGCAATCACGCCGATCGGCCTGAATGTGGAAGAATTCTGGAAAGGAATCCATGCCGGACAGATTGGATTTGGTCCTATCACGAAGTTTGATGCAAGTGAATATAAAGCACATCTTGCGGCAGAAGTCAAAGGTTTTGTCGGAAAAGAGCATATGGATTTTAAGGCAGCAAAGCGTATGGAACTGTTTGCACAGTACGCAGTAGCAGCAGCCAAAGAAGCCGTTGCGGATGCAGGGCTTGATATGGAAAAAGAGGACGCTTACCGTTGCGGTACAGCCGTTGGATGCGGTGTTGGAAGTCTTCAGGCAATCGAGCGCGAGTATACAAAGATTGTGGAAAAAGGACCGGGCAGAGTCAATCCGATTTTCGTTCCATTGATGATCTCAAACATGGCAGCAGGAAATGTCTCCATCCAGCTGGGATTGCAGGGAAAATGTACCAATGATGTAACTGCCTGTGCGACCGGTACGAATAATATCGGTGATGCGTTCCGCAGCATTCAGTACGGAGAGGCAGATGTCATGGTAGGCCGGAGGAACCGAGGCAGCCGTATGTCCATGTGCGATTGCCGGATTCGGTGCACTGACGGCGCTTTCTCCATCCGATGATCCGGAAAAATGTTCCCTTCCTTTCGATAAAAACCGCAGCGGTTTTGTATTGGGTGAAGGTGCCGGCATTGTTGTTCTTGAGGAACTTGAGCATGCGAAGGCAAGAGGCGCAAAAATCTATGCAGAAGTTGTGGGATATGGATGTTCTGCAGATGCTTACCATATTACTTCCCCACTCGAAGACGGTGCAGGTGCAGCACGCGCTATGCAGAATGCCATCGAGGATGCGGGGGTAGACAAAAACGAGATCACGTACATCAATGCGCATGGTACTGCAACGCATCACAACGATCTTTTTGAGACCCGTGCCATTAAGTTACTGTTTGGGGATCATGCAAAGGACATTAAGATCAATTCTACAAAGTCCATGATCGGTCATCTTCTTGGTGCCGCAGGTGCGGTTGAATTTATCACCTGTGTCAAAGAGCTGGAAGAAGGATACATTCACCGTACAGTTGGTTATGAGACACCGGATGACGAGATGGATCTGAACTACTGTAAAGAAGAATCCCACGAGTCATTTACCTATGCACTGTCAAACTCTCTTGGATTTGGCGGACATAACGCAAGTCTTCTGGTTCGCAAATACGAGGAGTAGAAGCTATGAGTATGACAACACAGGAAATTATGGAAATTCTGCCACACAGACATCCGTTTCTGCTGATTGATACGGTGGAAGAAGTGGAGCCGGGCGTGCGCGCGGTAGCAAAGAAAAATGTAACTTTCAATGAACCGTTTTTTGCCGGTCATTTTCCGGGAAATCCGGTTATGCCGGGCGTGCTGATCGTGGAAGCACTGGCACAGACCGGTGCGGTTGCGATTCTTTCGCAGCCGGAATGGAAAGGAAAGACAGCATATTTTGCAGGAATCAATAAAGCAAAATTCAAGCAGAAAGTTGTTCCGGGGGATACTCTGGTGCTTGAAACCGAAATTATCAAGGTGAAGGGACCGATCGGTGTGGGGCAGGCAACAGCAAAAGTAAATGGAAAACTGGCATGTTCCGCAGAACTGACATTTGCAATCGGATAGGGGAAAGGCAATGTTTTTTAATAAAAAATATATCAAAGTAAATCACAACGAAGAACCAGAAAAAACACAGGCAGAAGAGCCAAAGCAGGAAGAGGTAAAGGAAACAGCACCTGTTGTAGAGACCGTTACCTGTAAAATCTGCAAAAAAGAACTGGATAAACAGCGTGTCATCAAAAATAAATATGTCTGCTACGAGTGTGGATATTATTTCCGTGTCCGCACCAAAAACCGTATTCGTATGGTGGCGGATGCAGGAACTTTTGAAACCTGGGATAATGATCTTAAGACCGAAAATCCGCTGAATTTCCCGGAATACGAAGAAAAAGTTGCTGCAACACAGGAAAAAACCGGATTAAACGAAGGCGTAACCATGGGAAGTTGTACAATCAACGGAGAGAAGACAGTTCTCGGTGTGATTGATGCCCGTTTCATGATGGGAAGTATGGGACACGTAGTCGGTGAGCGGATTACACGTGCAATGGAAAAGGCAACGGAACAGAAACTTCCGGTGATCTTATTCTGCTGTTCCGGTGGTGCACGTATGCAGGAGGGAATTATTTCCCTGATGCAGATGGCAAAGACTTCTGCAGCTGTAAAACGGCATTCGGATGCAGGACTTCTTTATATTCCGGTTCTGACAGATCCGACAACCGGTGGTGTGACCGCAAGTTTTGCAATGCTTGGAGATATTATCCTTGCAGAGCCGGGAGCGCTGATTGGTTTTGCCGGTCCGCGTGTGATTGAGCAGACCATCGGGGAGAAGCTTCCGGATGGATTCCAGAGAGCTGAGTTTCAGCTGAAACACGGATTTGTGGATGCAATTGTAGAGCGTGACGAGTTAAAAGATACGCTGGGGAAAATTCTTCGTCTGCATCGTCCGACCGAAGGCTATGCAAATTTTGATCCAGCACATGACGATGACCGTTATGAGCCGACCGAACTGATGCGCGAGAGAAATACGTTTTCCAGACCGTTAGAACCGTGGGATAAAGTAATGGCGGCACGTCAGATGAAGCGTCTGGCATCTGTCGACTATATGGGACAGATTTTTGATGAATTCATGGAACTGCACGGAGACCGTTATTTCCGTGATGATCCGGCAATTGTCGGTGGTATTGCCTATCTGGATGGACAGCCGGTAACCGTGATCGGGGTGCATAAGGGAAAAGATTTAAAGGACTGCAAGGAACGCAACTTTGGTATGCCTTCGCCGGAAGGGTACCGCAAAGCAATCCGTCTGATGAAGCAGGCAGAAAAATTCAATCGGCCAATCATTACTTTTGTAAATACATCCGGCGCATATCCGGGAAAAGAAGCCGAGGAGAACGGACAGGGTGAGGCAATTGCAAGAAACCTTTATGAAATGTCCGGAATCCAGGTGCCGATTCTTTGCCTGATGATTGGCGAAGGCGGCAGTGGTGGAGCTCTTGCCCTTGCGGTTGGTAATGAAGTATGGATGATGGAAAATGCCACCTATTCGATTCTTTCTCCGGAGGGATTTGCTTCCATTCTCTGGAAGGATGGAAAACGTGCAAAAGAAGCGGCAACTGTCATGAAGATCACGGCGCAGGATCTGAAAGAACTGTCTGTTGTGGATAAGGTGATTCCGGAGTATGGCGGAGCGGATGACGATGCGCTGACTTCAATTGCGGCATGGATGAAAGGAAATATGAAAGAATTTTTACGTGCACAGAATGACAAGAGTGGTAAGCAGCTTGCACAGGAGCGGTATGATCGCTTCAGAAAGTTCTAATTGTTTCATAGAGGAGAAGCATAAAATGAAATTTTTAGGAACCGGAAGTGCGCTTCCGAAAAAAGTTGTAAGCAATGATGACCTGGCTCAGGTTATGGACACTTCAGATGAGTGGATTCGTTCCCGTACCGGGATTGGCATGCGCCATATTGCAGTGGAAGAGACAACGACTTCCATGGCGGTAGAGGCGGCAGAGAAAGCACTTGCAGATGCAAAAATATCCGGATGTGAAATTGATCTGATCATCGCGGGAACCATTTCCCCGGATTACATATTTCCATCGCTGGCGTGTGAAGTACAGGCTGCAATTGGAGCAAAAAGTGCAACGGCATTTGATCTGAGTGCGGGATGTTCCGGATTTTTATTTGCACTGGCTACGGCGGATGCCTATTTCCGTACCGGACGTTACAAACATGCACTGGTTATCGGGGCGGAAACCCTGTCAAAAATGATGAACTGGGCAGACCGCAGTACCTGTGTGCTTTTCGGGGATGGAGCCGGAGCTGCTGTAGTTAGTGCAGAAGGAAGCCAGCTGCTTTCCATGGTGCAGGGATCAGACGGAGCCGGTGGCATGGCACTGCATTGTGAGAACCGTCCGGTGAATAATCTTTACCGCCAGCTTGGTGCACAGCATTATGCGTTCACCCAGATGGATGGGAGAGAGGTTTATAAGTTTGCCGTGCGCACGGTTCCAAAGGCGGTCAGTGAAGCACTTGAACAGGCAGAACTTCCAATTGAAGATGTAAAATATTTTCTGCTTCACCAGGCAAATATCCGGATTATTGAGTCAGTGGCAAAGCGTCTGCATCAGCCAATGGAAAAATTCCCATGTAATTTACAGAAGTATGGAAATGTTTCGGCCGCAAGCGTACCTATTTTACTTGATAATGTCCACAAACATGGTATGATAAGCGGGGGCGATAAAATCGTATTAGCTGGATTTGGTGCCGGACTTACCTGGGGGGCATGTGCAGTCGAGTGGTAGGTCACACCAGATCATGAAGGAGTTTAACATGACGCTGGAAGAGACCTTAAATGATCTTCTTGTAAAATTATTCAAGGATATTCTGGAGATTGAGGCGAAAAGCCTGATCACAGAAGAGTTTAAAGATATCAGTTATAATGATATGCATATTATCGAGGCAGTGGGAATTGATGAGCCGCGAAATATGAAAACCGTTGCAAAACTGATGTCCGTTACAACAGGCACACTCACGAAAGCAATGGATGCCTTGTGTGAGAAAGGATATGTTGTCCGGGAACGGAGTACGCGGGATAAAAGAGTAATAAAGCTGCGCCTGACAGATAAAGGGAAAGCTGCCTATTATCATCACGAACAGTTTCACCGCCAGATGATTAAAAATGTTGCGGATGAGATGAACGATTCCGAAAAAGAGATACTTGTCTTTGCCTTGGCAAAACTGGTGGATTACTTTAAACTGACCTACTATGATACGGACGAGGAATCCGAATTCGTTGACTGGTCGAAAATAAGCAGGGATAAATAAAATATATACTTATTTAGTGCTATAACAGGGCGATTCAGAATGCAAGTTTTGAATCGCCCTGTTTCATTTTATACTCAAAAAGTCGCTTTATTACGCCATAGTGGTAGAAAATTACAATAATAAAGAATTTTCTATTGCAAAATCCTGCATTTTTCGTTACAATAAAAAAGGTTGATGTAGAAACAGACAACAGATTATGATCAGAACATGACGATTCGGGATTTTACTGGTTCCGGACGTTAAAAATTAATATTAAGGAGATAGAAAAATGGGTTACGTTGATGAGGTACTCGAAGTAGTAAAGAAGAAAAATGCAGATCAGCCTGAATTCTTACAGGCAGTAACAGAGGTTCTTGATTCTTTAAGACCTGTTATTGATGCAAATGAGGATTTATACAGAAAGAATGCGATTCTTGAGAGAATCACAGAGCCGGATCGTCAGATCATGTTCCGTGTTCCTTGGGTAGATGACAACGGACAGGTTCAGGTTAACAGAGGTTTCCGTGTACAGTTCAATAATTCCATTGGACCATACAAGGGAGGTTTAAGACTTCATCCTTCTGTAAACCTGGGTATTATCAAGTTCTTAGGTTTCGAGCAGGTATTTAAGAATTCTCTTACAACACTTCCAATCGGTGGTGGTAAAGGTGGTTCTGATTTCGATCCTAAGGGTAAATCTGACAGAGAGATCATGGCATTCTGCCAGAGCTTCATGACAGAACTTTGCAAATATATCGGAGCAGACGTTGACGTACCGGCCGGAGATATCGGAACAGGTGCAAGAGAGATCGGCTTCTTATTTGGACAGTATAAGAGAATTCGTGGATCATACGAAGGTGTGCTGACTGGTAAGGGTCTTACCTATGGTGGATCTCTTGCACGTACACAGGCTACCGGATATGGTCTGTTATATCTTACTAACGCATTATGGAAAGATCATGGTATGAGCCTTGAGGGAAAGACAGCAGCAGTTTCCGGATCTGGTAACGTTGCTATCTACGCAATCGAGAAGGCACAGGAGTTAGGTGTTAAGGTTGTAACATGTTCTGATTCTACCGGATGGATTTATGATCCAAACGGAATTGATGTTGCTCTTCTTAAGGAAGTTAAGGAAGTTAAGCGTGCCCGTCTTACTGAGTATGCAGCTGCTAAGTCAACTGCTGAGTATCATGCAAAGCAGAACGGTGAGCACGGTGTATGGCAGTACAAGGTAGATCTTGCTCTTCCATGTGCGACTCAGAATGAGTTAGACATTGAGGATGCCAAGATGCTCGTTGCTAACGGTGTTACATCTGTAACAGAGGGTGCTAACATGCCTACAACTCTTGAGGCTACAAAATACCTTCAGGAGAACGGAGTACTCTTCGTAGGTGGTAAAGCTGCCAATGCAGGTGGTGTTGCTACATCAGCACTTGAGATGAGCCAGAACTCTGAGAGACTTTCATGGACATTCGAAGAGGTTGACGGAAAGCTCAAGGGTATCATGGAGACAATCTACGCTAACATTAGTGATGCTGCTAAGAGATACAATGCAACAGTTGGTGGAAAGACTGACTATGTTGCAGGTGCAAATATCGCAGGCTTTGAGAAAGTAGTTGACGCTATGCTTGCACAGGGTGTTTGCTAATCTTGTAGGCACTTATTGAATAATGACTATAAAAACCCCTCCCACAGATAGAAGTCTGTGGGAGGGGTTTTGTAATAATATTTCAAAGAGAAAACTAATTTATTTTTTATTAGTAAATGCTTTAATACCGCCTGCTACAAAAAGTATAGAGGCGATAATAACACCGGACACAAGTACAATAGCGTAAACATTGGCATTCACGCAGATATTGGAAGTCCAGTTAGAAAAATTCACGGACTTTATAGTGATTTGTCTGGTACCGAAAATTAAAAATTCGCATATGTCATCGGCAAAAGCTGTCCAAACCGAAGCTATCAAAACTATAATTGCGGATTTTATAAATCCGTTTGCGTTTAAATATCGTGCATCAAAGAATATGAGCCAGGCTGCAAGTACAAAGACAAATGCTATAATACAGCCGGCCTTCATTCCGGCAACATCGTTTGTATGACCACACACCTCAATGATTGTGAGGAAAAGCCATAAGGTATCCCACAGCATAGTGATAAGAGCTTTTTTGTCTGATAAAACAGGTGGAAGCTCAATTCCTCTGATGACAAACGGAAAAAGAACAATTGATAATCCAAATATAGTTGGAACAGACCAAAGCATAAATTCATTTGAACTATACATTCTGTCAACAAAAAAGAATATCAAAAGCAGAGCAAAAACACCGCAGATTATGCATTTGGTCAGTTTTTTCTGCTGTGCCATAAGTGGAACAACTGTCATTGCAGCTACAAGAAGCATAGATGCTGTTACCACCGCAAAGGTATTTAAACCACCGCCATTTGACAGACACACTATGAATGTGATGAGTATTGGGATAAGCAGTAATCCGGCTATTATGACTCCGGTCTTGTAGGCAGCAGATTTTTCCTTTTTCTCATGCTGCTTTAATACACTGTCGGCCTCTTTTTTTATCATTGAATCAATAGAATCGTTTTTTAGCTCATTGTATGTATTTTGACATTTTTCACAAGTCTTAAGGTGTTTTTCAACAAGCCTTTTGCTTGAGGGACTGCATACATCGTCATAGTATAGTGGGAGTAAATCCTGAACTATATTGCAGGTTTCATTGGTTGATTGTGTAATTGGATTATTCATTTCTATCCATCCTTTCTTTGATTTTCAGTCTGGCTCTATGGTAAGTTACCCGTGCCCAGTTCTCTGTTTTTCCAAATATCATGCCTATTTGTGAGAATGGCAATTCACCAAATATTCTAAGCTGAAAGACCTCCTTGTAGGGCTCATCAAGCTCGTGCAGTATAAGATGAATCTGAAGAGCTGTATCTTTATTTTCTAGGCTTTTTACCATATTATCGGGTTGTTCGAGCTGCTCTTCGTCAAGCTCTGTAAATTTTGTGCTTTTTCGGCATTCGTCCATTGCCAGATTTCTTGCTATGCTGCAAAGCCAGGTCTGTTCGCTTGATTTGCCGGCATATGCCTTCTTTGCGGTCATGGCCTTATAAAAAGTATTCTGGGTAATTTCCTCAGCCTGATGTTGATTTTTTACAATTGTCATTACATATGAGTATACTTGCAAGTAATAGGAATTGTACAATTTCTCATAATCCAGAACTGTCACCTCCTTTGTTCATAGGTTAGACGTAGAAAGGATTGTTTTGTTACAAAAAATTTTAAGATTTTTAGATTATATCATAAAAGGTAGTTATAAGGCAGGTGGAAATAAGCATATATTTACAGACCAAGAGCTTTACGAAGAATACAACCTTACTGATGAAGAAATAAATATCATAGAATCAGTCATCAAAGAACGAAAATAACAATACCAATACCCTTTGTCATGTGGTAAAATAAAGAAAAACCTATTATGAAATCTAAGGGAGGATTGGACATGAAAATTTTGAAAAGTATTCTTAATTATATTCCATTAGCCACGTTTATCATATTTGTGGTTACTGATGGTATTTTTTCTCTAACATCAGCATTAATTTTTGTTATTTCAACGATTGGTCTATTAATTGGAAAAGAAAAAACAGAGATGAAGAATTGAGAAATTTCCAGTTTATAGATTACATCTTATAAATCACCTGTAAATCACCAACTTTAAACTATATATAATAACTTTGATACAAAGAAACAGAGCAAGTACTTGAGTATAGAAACTTAAGTGCTTGCTCTTATTTTATTTATAGGAGGTTACTATGGATGACAAAATGAATGATGTGATTAATGAAGTGCAGAAAAAACTTGGAGAAGAATATGAGGTGAAAAGTGTTGAAGTTATGAAGAACAATGACACATAACTGAAAGGAATTCAGGTCAGGAGAAAAGACATGAATGTTGCAAAGATATGTTACTGGACTAGTGAATCAGTTGACGAGATTGTAGCTGTGATTAATAGAAGCCTGTTTCCTAAGTTTGATTGTGAAATCAATTTGGAGAAGCTAAAAGACAGGATTGTCTATACATTGGTGAATGCTGATTCTAATAAGAGCAGACTAAAGACTATACCTTACAGGCTATTGAAAGGTACGGATTTAGCCATTACATATAAGCTAATCATTGATATTGATTTCAATGCTACAGCTTCATCAGATGTTACAAATGCATTGATGGAGCATTTGGGAGTTACGGAAAATGATTTGTATACATTTGCGACTAAGAATACTCGGAAACTCTATGCTCCGAGTATCATGTCACTTACGGATATTGTATCAAAGATAGATAACCAGTCTCAGGAAGATGTCAGCAACACTCCTGAGACTATTTTTGTATTGACTAATTTCAAAAAGCATTTTGGGGCTTCATGTATCTTGTATCCAGATGTGTTGAAGAATTTCTGTATAGAGAAAAATATGGATGGTGTTTACATGATTCCATCTTCCGTACATGAATTTCTGCTTTTGGTAATGGATAAGAAATATGTAAATTGTGGCTATGTTAAGCAAATGATTAAAGAAGCTAATAGAGAGAGCTTGGAGAAGGAAGATGTACTGTCTGACAATCTGTATTACTATAACGCCGTAAATGACGCTGTAAGCATTGTGGAATAGGAGGCTGGCATGAAATATACATTTAGGAGTGAAAAAGAGCTCCAAGAGGTTATACAGGCTTGTGCAGGCATTCCACAGAAGGTGATAGATAATGCAAAGTATCACATTGGACTTGTAGAAGAATGTTTTGAAGATGGTGCATGTGGAAACTTCTATATACTGACGGATGATGATGGTATCCAATATACATTAGGGCATAGCAGTTTTGTAACAAGTATGAATATATATGTTGGAGTATTTGATGATGACTGTAGAAGAATGACAGAGAGTTTGCAGAAGACACTATTTTAGAATAGTTGAAGAGTATTAAATAATTCTAAAACTAATAATGATTAAGTCCTGAGTGGTCATATGAATGATTGCTCAGGATTTTTAATATAATATTTATTTTGTTCTTATGACACCTTTTTAGGTACTTCTGAGGAGAGATGATGAGGAATGTGGTTAAGAGAGTTTATGTTTAATAAAGCCTCGTAGATAGCCTGTTTGATATCAATACGAGTTACTAACCCGATGGGGTGATTAAAATAAGAATGGCAAATGATTAATTCATATTTACCATTCTTATTTTTGGTCTGATAATCCCAAAAGATAATCACTAGACACATTGTAGAGCTTACATAATGAGATTAAATGTCGAATAGGCAATTCATTTGCACCTCGTTCATAGCGGGCATACATAGTTTGCGATGTACCTAATACATGGGCAACATACTCTTGTGTGTAGTCAGAATCTTCTCTTAAATCTCTAATTCTGCGAATGTAATCCAATAAGATATATCCTCCGATTGAGCCCTTTTCTTTAATTATACTAAGTATAAATCTTTACTATTGATTTTAGTAAATATTTGTACTAAAATAATTTTAGATATTTAGTAGAAAAAATTATAAATAGGAGGAGATAAGTTTGAAAGTTATTGAATATAAATGTTCCTGGTGCGGAAGTACAAGAACGAGAACTATTACACAAGGAAGACCAGATCCGGGTACATGTCCTAGAAGAGGTAAAACTTTAAGTGGTACGACAAAACCTCATGTTTGGGTTAAAAGCAGAATTTTAGGAAAGTAGGATATTGAAATGGATAAGAATTTTGAAGAACTTGAATTAAGAGCATATGAGAATGATGCTGAAGCACAATATGAATTAGCAGTATATTATAAGAATAAACAGAATAATAAGTCATATGTTGATTGGTTAAAAAAATCAGCAAAATTGAATAATTCAAATGCCAAAGTTGAATTAGCTGAATTGTACTTGCAAGGAGTTTTAATTGATAAAGATGAGGATTTAGCTATAAGTTTATTAGAGGAAGAATTAGAAGTTAATAAGAATGCAAGATTAGTATTAGGAAAGTATTATGTTAATACAAGAGACGAAGAGAACATAAAAAAAGGATTAGATTTATTATTAAGTATTGCCGGCGAAAATGCTAAAGCAACATATGAAATAGGTATGAGCTTATGCTTTTTGGATGATGATGCAGCTAAATTATGGGCATTAAATCTTGATTATAATTATAAGCAAAATGATAATGGAGAATTACCAGATGAATTTACTAAATTGGATTTTAATACAATTGTAAAAGAAGATTTTAAGTCTAAAGATATGCAATATGCAGGAGTAAGATTATTGGACAAAGCATGGAATATGGGGGAAAAAAGAGCTGCATTTGCTTTGGCTATGGTAAGCTCTGATAATAGGTTTGTAAATCCAGATAAATCTATCGCTTTACAATATCTGAATGAATTAGATGACACATTCTGGATAGAAAAATGTTTTATATTAAATTTATGGAAAGATTATAGTGGGATTCTTAAAATTCTGAATAATGCAGAAGATGGTAGTATAAAAGATTATTTATTAGCAAGATTATATGAAAACTATGGCTTTAAAAAATATGACCTAAGCAAATCAGATAAACTATATACAAAACTCTTCAATAATATACAAAATAGTTGTGATGATGATGAAAGAATTATTCTTAGTGATTTGTATTGCAGAGGTAAAGGCACAGAGGAAAATATACAGAAGGCTAGAGAGACTATTGATAACTGCAGAGTGTACTATGCACATGGACGATGCAGTTATGATGAAGTTTTAAATTATGATAATATTTATAATGAGAAATTAGATTTAGATTTAAGAAAATATTATAATAAATTCATTTCTATATATAATAAAACTCTTGAATTTGATGATGACAAATATACATATATGTTTGTGCAAAGTAAAATACCATGTATTTTAGAACGGTCTAGATTAATATATTCAACGCTTTATGATGAATTGCAAAATGTTTATCAGGATAAGACACTTGATGAAAAAGAAATAATAAAAGATATTATAGGTTTCTATCAGTCAAATCTTATGTTTTTAAGTGGCGTAATAGAAGATTTTGTGGCTGACAATTGGGATGTTGATATAGAAAGTGATTTTTGTTACAAAGATTTCCTGAAAGATATATTTGAAGATACAGAATATAATAATTATATTAATAATGTAGTTGAATACATTAAATCATCATATGATTACCAGCAGATAGAATTGGATAAATTGGTAGATGAATTTAATGCGGACTGTAAAAATGCAAATGTACTAAAAAATACAATTAAATCAAAGAAAACAGCAGAGGAAAATTTATTTTCTCCAATTACACTTGGTGATGTTGTTATGGGTGCAATTGCGTATGGCACTATGGAAGATACTAAGAATGAATATAATGAATATAGCAGTGATGTAAGAACGTATATTGAAGCAGCAGAAGAAGAAAAAGCAGATATATTAGAGCATGTAAGAGAAAAATTAGCAGACCGATGTGTTGATGATTATTTAGAAAAATTAAAAGGCATTATATCTTCTGATGAATTAAAAGAATTGTACAATAAGGTATTGGAGAGCAAAAATGAAAAAATTTCAGTAATAATATGCAGAAAAATTATGGATATTCTAAAAGAAGCAGGAATAGTAAGCAAACTTTTTGATTATGATTTCAGCGGAGAAGAACTATTTGAAAAATGCAAAAATGCAAGTGAACCGCTTAGATATCTTTTATTGGCATTGGAAACTGAGCCAACAAATAAAAA
>ENA-OROO01001084-OROO01001084.1-human-gut-metagenome-genome-assembly--contig:-NODE-1084-length-15177-cov-4.123132_pt1 | contig 15177 bp, 11 predicted proteins | sample MGYA00242130_ERZ509052 | MGnify/ENA primary metagenome ERZ509052 (study PRJEB26280, sample SAMEA2338730) | human gut metagenome | biome: human gut; feature: human-associated habitat; material: faeces... | reverse complement strand
CCGACTGCCTCACCACCGGCCTGTTCTGTATGTCCCTTGAGGATGGCCAGAAGCTCATCGAGTCCCTCGACGGCGTGGAAGCCCTCTGGTGTACCCCGGACGGCGAAGTCATCCAGTCCAGCGGATGGGCCGACCACGAGAAAAAATAACAGAAAGCGAAAGTCCCCTCTTCGTCACGGTTCTTGCTCCAATGACGAAGAGGGAGCTTTTATATACTATATATCAAGAATATTTCCGCGCGTTCACTCTTCCATGCAGGCATACCTTGCCATTAGGACAGCCCCGCCGGTCACGAGTGCGGTGACAAGCTCCACCACCCAGACAGATGCCACTGCACTGAGCAGAACGGACAGCGAGTCGATGACAAAGTGGAACATGTAGGCCCGCACCAGCTCCATGGGGGCCTTTTTGCGGATGGACTGGAACACCAGAATCGACAGGCTCAGATGGAGCACCACCGCAATGATCCGCTCTACGCCGCCTGCAAAAAACGTCAAGCTCGGTGTCGTCCACAGCGCCGAAAGAGCCGCTGCCGTGTCTGCCGCCTTCTTTGCGTCAAGAGTCGCCAGCTGTGCAGACATGGTGCCGGAATTTATCATCACGGCACCTGCGATGTTGCTGATAGATGCCACGCCGCACAGAAGCATTGCCTCCACGCCGCCGTGTCCGGCACCATACATAAAGGCATTCGGAAAATCCAGCGGCTTCACCAGAAACCTCATGGCGATGTAACGACCGGTCTCTTCAAAAAGAGCTGCCATCAGGCCGCCATAGACTGCGTATAGGATCACGCTTCCGGTCAGCGCTTCTCCGGCCAGCTGGAACACGATGCGATGGATAGCAGCTTCCAGCATCAGCACCATCACGAAGAAAACGCCGCACCCGATAAAGAACGGTGCAGTCTTCGCGCCCAGCTTCTTCTTTGCGTAAACGAAGAGGCCTATGGGAAGTGCGAAGGAAACGACAAGCGAAAACACCATGCCTGCGATGCTTGCCCCGGGTACCATACCTACTGTCATAGTCATCCTCCCTGCCGATATACCATCGGCGTTTTTGCAAGGCCTGCCCCCGGAGGGGAGCAGGGTCATTCAATATCCAGCTCCGGCGGCAGGTCGATCTGATCGGAGACGTACCGGCCGTTCTTTTTGCGCTGACGCACACACTCGGTGAGGAGATACTCGATCTGCCCGTTCACCGAGCGGAAATCGTCCTCAGCCCATGCGGCAAGGGCCTCGTAGAGCTTTGCGTTCAGGCGCAGGGGGATCTGCTTTTTGGGCTCTGCCATCAGTACAGGCTGCCGCTGTTCACGATGGGCTGTGCGTCCCGGTTGCCGCAGAGCACCACCAGCAGGTTGGAGACCATGGCCGCTTTACGTTCGTCATCCAACTCCACCACTTTGTTTTCGCTCAGCCGGTCCAGTGCCATCTCCACCATGCCCACGGCGCCGTCCACGATCATCTTGCGGGCGTCGATGATGGCGCTGGCCTGCTGGCGCTGCAGCATGACCGCTGCGATCTCCGGCGCATAGGCCAGATAGGTGATCCGGGCCTCCACCACCTCGATGCCTGCCTCAGCCACGTTTTCCTGGATCTCGTCCCGGATGCGGGCCGCCACCACCTCGGAGGAGCCGCGCAGGCTGCCCTCATCGGCCACACCGTCGCCGGTGGTGTCCACATTGGGGGCCACATCATAGGGGTACACCCGCACCACATTGCGCAGGGCGCTGTCGCACTGCAGGGAGAGATACTCCTTGTAGTTATCCACATTGAACACAGCCTTGGCGGTATCGGTCACGCGCCAGATGACTGCAATGCCGATCTCCACCGGGTTGCCCAGGCAGTCGTTGATCTTCTGCCGGGAGTTGTTCAGGGTCATCATTTTCAGGGAGATCTTTCTGCTCATGGATTCGGCACTGACCTGGGCATTCTGGCCGCTCTGGCCAAACATGGCAGCCATGCCGTTTTCTTTGCTGCTCACGTCACCGCTCTGGCTCAGGCGGGTACCGGCGGCAGGGTTGACAGCGGTGCAGAAGGGGTTCACCCAGTAAAAGCCCTGTCCCTTCAGGGTACCGATGTAATCACCGAACAGGGTGAGCACCAGCGCTTCCTGCGGCTTGAGCACCTTCAGGCCGCAGAACAGGAAGATGCCTGCGATCCAATACCCGATGGACAAGATCAGCAGCGGCAAGCCCAGAAGCATCCGGTCTGCATCCAGCAGGGTGATGCTGTAAATAAACAGGGCAATGGCTGCCACATAGCCCAACAGGGTCAGCAGCAGTACCGCCATGCCGTTTTTGCGGGTATTCAAAATTTTCTCTTCCATAACGAGTCCCTCCTCATTAGGGTCGGAAGCGTTTCTTTGTGATATCAAAATCATATCACTTTGAACGGTATCTGTCAAGGCCTCCAGCCCCGCACAACAAAAAACACCCGTTCTCCGGGGAAAATTCCCCAGAAAATCGGGTGTTTTTGCGGGTTCAGGTCTCAGCGCTTGTACTTGGATGCAGCCTGCAGACGCTGCATGGCACGCTGCAGTGCGATCTGGCTCTGATAATATTCATGCATGCTCTGCTGATGCTGCAAACGCTCCTCGGCACGGATGCGGGCAGCCTCGGCACGGTTCTTGTCGATGTCCTCGGGGCGCTCGGCGCTGTCCACCAGCAGAAGCACGAAGGTGGGCGTCACTTCAGCGATGCCGTCGCCGACCAGAATCTCGCGGGTCTCGCCGTCCACAGTGAACTTGAGCATCCCCATGTGGATAGCCACCAGCACCGGGCTGTGGCCGGCCTGAACACCGTAGACGCCGTCCTTCACGGGCAGCACCATGCTCTCGCAGCTGCCCTGATAGAACTCACCGCTGGAAGCCGTGATGTTGAGGATGAAGCTGTTCATCAGGCCTCACCGCCTTTTTCCTCCGCCAGCTTGTCCGCTGCCTTCTTGCGGGCGTCGTCGAGGGTGCCTACGTTGAAGAAGGCCCACTCGGGCAGGTCGTCGCACTTGCCGTCCACGATGGCAGCAAAGCCCTTGACCGTCTCGGCCAGCGGCACATATTTGCCGGGCAGGCCGGTGAAGTTCTCAGCCACCGAGAAAGGCTGGGACAGGAACTTCTGCAGTTTACGCGCACGGGTGACGGTGAGCTTGTCTTCCTCGCCCAGCTCGTCCATGCCCAGGATGGCGATGATGTCCTGCAATTCGCTGTATTTCTGCAAGGTCTCCTGCACCTGGCGGGCCACACGGTAGTGCTCCTGCCCCACGATGTCCGCCTCCAGAATGCGGGAGGAGGACTCCAGGGGGTCCACCGCCGGATAGATGCCCTGCTCGGCGATCTTACGGCTCAGGACGGTGGTGGCGTCCAGGTGGGCGAAGGTGGTGGCGGTGGCCGGGTCGGTCAGGTCGTCGGCGGGGACATACACCGCCTGTACGGAGGTGATGGAGCCCTTCTTGGTTGAAGTGATACGCTCTTGCATAGCTCCCATTTCCGTGGCCAATGTCGGTTGGTAACCTACGGCGGAAGGCATACGCCCCAGCAAGGCGGAAACCTCGGAACCGGCTTGGGTGAAACGGAAGATATTATCGATGAAGAATAATATATCTTTTCTTTCTCCCTCAGAGGCTTTGTCACGGAAGGATTCGGCGATCGTCAAACCGGATAAGGCCACGGACGAGCGGGCGCCCGGCGGTTCGTTCATCTGCCCGAATACCAAGGTAGCCTGCGACTTAGCCAATTCATCGTAATCGATCTTCGACAAGTCCCAGTTGCCTGCCTCCATACTCTTCTTAAACTCCTCGCCGTATCGGATGACACCGGATTGGATCATTTCACGCAATAGGTCATTTCCTTCACGTGTACGTTCACCCACACCGGCGAAGACGGAGAATCCGTTGTTTTTCTTTGCGATGTTGTTGATCAATTCCATGATCAATACCGTTTTGCCGACTCCGGCTCCTCCGAAAAGTCCGATCTTGCCTCCTTTGGCGTAAGGTTCCAATAAATCGATTACTTTAATACCCGTGTACAAGACCTCTTGGGTCGTTGTCAGATCCTCGAATTTAGGAGGCTCACGATGGATGGGAAGAGCCCCGTCTTTAGTAAGCTGGGCCATGCCATCGATAGGGTCGCCGGTGACATTCATTAAACGTCCTTTGACTTGGTCGCCGGTCGGCATGGTGATGGGCATTCCGTATGACACGGCCTCCATGCCTCGTCTCAATCCGTCGGTCGTATCCATCGCTACGGTACGGACGGTGTTTTCCCCGATGTGTTGCTGAACTTCGACGATCAAGATCTTTCCGTTTGGGCGGGAAATCTCCATGGCGTCGTGGATACGGGGGAGGGTTACTGTTTCTTCTGTCCCATAATCAAAGTGGATATCCACTACCGGGCCGATAACCTGTGAGATATAGCCTTTTATTTCTCCCATAAAGCCTATTTGTTATTTATCTTAACCTATTAAAATGTCGTTGCAATATTACGTTTTATGGCGTTTCGATCCTTGAAAATAGAACTTTTTGTGTCTTTTTGAGATTAGTTAAACATTAAACTATTTAGCTGTAGTTCCGAAATAGACCAATTTGTTTCTTATTTGGACGAATCAGAAAGCTATAGTCAAATTTCTAAGGCATAGATAGATAAGGAGATACGAATTTGCTGCCTTTTTGATAGTAAAGGTGACAGTTCTGTTTTATTTTGTTAATCCATAATAGAGGTGTTTTTAATGGTATCGGATAGTTATTTGTGGTTCTGTTGAGCAAGTGGTGATATTTATGTAATTTTGTACGTCAACAATACTAAATAAACATGAAACGAATTATTGAGATATGCGCGAACTCCGCCCAGAGCTGTGTGGAGGCGGAGGCGGGAGGCGCTACCCGTGTAGAGCTTTGCGCCGGGATACCCGAAGGGGGAACTACACCTAGTTATGGAGAGATCAAGACGGCGAAGGCTCTGACTTCCAAGATCGATATCAATGTGATTATCCGTCCGAGAGGCGGTGATTTCTTGTATACGGAAGCCGAGGTACAATCCATGCTATTGGATATAGAACTGTGCAAGGAGCTAAAAGTGCATGGCGTCGTTTTCGGCTGTCTTACGAAAGACGGGGATATCGATGTACCCTTGATGCGGCGCTTGATCGAGGCGGCAAAACCTCTGTCCGTAACTTGTCATCGTGCTTTCGATGTTTGCCGGGACCCATTCACTGCGTTGGAGCAGCTAATCGAGTTGGGATGCGACCGTATCTTGACCTCCGGCCAGCAATCGGATGCCGTGAAAGGAATCCCCTTGATCGCCGAGCTGGTGAAACGTGCGGACGGACGGATCATCATCATGCCGGGATGTGGCGTACGTGAGAATAATATCGGGAAAATAGAGGCGGAGACAGGAGCGAAAGAGTTTCATACGTCCGCCCGAAGTATCGTATATAGTAAAATGGAATACCGCAATGAGAATGTCCCGATGGGAAGCAGTATCGTGTCCTCCGAATTCGAGACGGTGCAAACGGATCGGGAGAAGGTAAAAGCATATATTTAAGTGCTGGTATAGGCGTGAGCCTGTGTCGGTATTGGTGTAGCCCTACGCCTATACCGGCATCGCCTCATGCCTATACCGGCGTGGGGCGATACCAATACTCGTATGCGGGTGAAATGTTTTTTCTTCCCAAAAAGATTGTTTATCTTTGCGCCTCCATTAGATAAAAGATGCTAAATGTAACAGTGAATAATCGTTTTGGGTTTCACCAGCGTATCATGCTTATGATCATGTTGGTGCTGTTACAGTTTTATTCCATTGGAAGCGATTTCTTTCCGGAGAATATTACCACTACCTCGATGGAAATAGTCGATAAAGAGGCACCCGATGTGTTGTTGGATTTTGACGATAACGCCTCCTTGCGAACGGTACGTCAGGAGCAAGTGCAAATCCGAGCCTTGGAGATCGATTTGATATGGGACTTGTTTACGATTCTGGATTTACATGAATTAATTCATTCCTTGGAACTACGGCAATGCGCCAAGCTTCCTTTATTTTATAACCTACACAAAGCACAGAATTTCGTTTGGTTCTGTTCCTATCTGATTTAGTAGAACTTACCTGTTTCTTATTGTCGCGCATGGGGTGATTCGCCTATGTGCTTTTCGTCGTATTCAAATAATTATAAATCTATAAGTTTTATGAGGATAAAATTGTTTTCTAACTATTTACCCTTACTATGCTTAACGGCTTGTGTATGGGTATCTTGTAGCCAAAACCGGGAGAAAAAGTCCGGGAAGAAAGATCATACGCCGGTGATGCGGTTAACCACGACCACGATCGAGGTGCCGCAGTCCTATGTAGCGGATGTACAAGCCGTACAGTTCGTAGAGGTGAAACCGAAAGTGGAAGGGTTCGTGGAGGCCGTCCTTGTAGATGAGGGCGAGCACGTGAAGAAAGGGCAGGTGCTTTTCAAGCTTTCCTCGGCGGAATTGTACGAGGAGGTGAAAGAGGCGCAAGCCAATCACAAACAGGCCCAAGCCGAGTTGAAGATGGCGGAGGTAGAGGTAGACCGCATCAAGCGTTTGGTGGAGAAAGATATCATCTCGCCGATTCGTCTGGAGCAGGCGATGGCCGAGGCGGACGTGGCACGCTTGCAGGTGCAACAGGCCAAATCCCGTTTGCAACGTGCGGAGACTAATTTCTCGTACACGACGATCACGGCTCCTTTCGAGGGATACGTGGACCGCATCCCCTTTAAGGTGGGAAGTTTGGTTACGCCGAGCAGCTTATTGACCTCCTTGACGGACGTATCGGATATGTTCGCCTATTTCAAGATCAACGAGAAGGAGTATCTGGAATATAAACGGACGCAGTTGAGCGGTATCGACCAGCCGGAGTATAATAATCTGGAGCTGATCCTTTCCGACCAATCCACCTATCGGTATAAAGGGAAGGTAGAGACCGTGGAGGGCGACTTTGAGCGGGGTACCGGATCGATCGCTTTCCGTGCCCGTTTTGCGAACCCGGAACGTTTGCTGCGACATGGCGTATCCGGTAAGATCCGGATGCTGACCAAGATGGAGAACGTGGTCTTGGTTCCCCAGCAATCCACTTTCGAGATACAGGATTTTACCTATGTATATACGGTAGCGGAAGATGGAAAGGTGAGCGTGCGTAGCTTCGAGCCGTTGGCCCGCCACGGTTCTTATTACGTAACACAGGATTTGCCGGACCAGACCGTCATCGTCTACGAGGGTGTTCAGATGATCACAGACGGCATGACTATCAATCCCGATATGGTAGATGGAGCCACGATCCGTCGCCAATTGGAATCGTCTAATGAAATCGAGAATAATAAGTAAGCCCTATGTTTGAAATATTTATCAGACGCCCTATCTTATCGGGCGTGATATCGGTGGTAATTGTCTTCTTGGGATTGCTGGCGATCAACTCCTTGCCGATCACCCAATTCCCGGATATCGTGCCCCCATCCGTTACCGTTACCGCCCGTTATACCGGAGCGAACGCCGACGTGATGGCGAAAACGGTGGCGACCCCGCTGGAGCGTGCTATCAACGGCGTGCCCGGAATGACCTATATGACCTCTGTTTGTACGAACGACGGTATGTCCTTGACTACGATCTATTTCAAGGTCGGTACCGACCCGGACGTAGCTTCCGTGAATGTGCAGAACCGTGTGACCACCGTGCTGGATGAGCTTCCGGAAGAGGTGATCCGTGCCGGCGTGATTACGGAGAAGGAGGTAAACAGTATGTTGATGTACCTGAACATCATGAGCTCGGATAGTACCCATACGGAGAAATTCGTATATAACTTTGCCGATATCAATATCTTGCGTGAGTTGAAGCGCATCGATGGCGTGGGATTCGTGGAGATCATGGGTAGCCGCGACTATGCGATGCGTGTATGGCTGAACCCGAACCGGTTGGCGGCTTATAATATGTCGCCGCAAGAGGTTACGGAGGCGATCCGCTCGCAGAATATCGAGGCGGCGCCGGGTAAGACGGGTATCAGCTCCGACAAGATCCCGCAGCAATTGCAATACGTCTTGCAGTATAGCGGTAAGTTCAGCACGCCGGAGGAATATGGCGAGATCGTCTTGAAAGCCCTGCCGGACGGTTCCGTGCTTCGCCTGAAAGACGTGGCTACGATCGAGTTTGATTCCGAGGATTATAATATGATCTCCATGACGGACGGAAAGCCCTCGGCCTCTATCATGATCAAGCAGCGTCCGGGCTCGAACGCCCGTGAGGTGATCCAGCAGATCAAGGCGAAGATGGAGGAATTGAAGGAAACGACGTTTGCCCCGGGTATGGAATATAATATCTCGTACGACGTATCCCGTTTCTTGGACGCTTCCATATCGGTCGTGCTCAAGACCTTGCTGGAGGCGTTTATCTTGGTATTTATCGTGGTGTATCTTTTCTTGCAGGATTTCCGGTCTACGTTGATACCCGCTATCGCCGTTCCGGTATCGTTGATCGGTACGTTCTTCTTTATGCAGATGCTGGGTTTCTCGATCAATATGCTGACTTTGTTCGCCTTGGTGCTTGCTATCGGTATCGTGGTGGATAACGCGATCGTGGTGGTAGAGGCAGTCCACGTGAAGATGCACAACGAGAAGCTGCCCCCGTTGAAGGCGACGAAAAAGGCGATCGGTGAGATCGGAGGGGCGATTATCGCTATTACGCTGGTGATGTCCGCCGTGTTTATCCCGGTCGGTTTCATGGATGGTACGGTGGGTATCTTCTATCGCCAGTTCTCATTGACGCTTGCTGTGGCGATCGTGATCTCCGGCGTGAACGCCTTGACGTTGTCTCCGGCTCTTTGCGCCTTGTTACTGAAGCCGGTATCTCATTCGAAAAAGGCGAAGAAGGGCCTTCTGACTCGTTTCTTCGAGGGCTTTAACCGCCGTTATGATTTCTTGGAGCGTCGTTATCGCTTGAATTTAAGATGGTTCTTGAACCGTCGGATGCTGACGTACGCAACCTTGATCCTTTTCTGTCTGGCCACGTGGGGCATGACGTTCGTGTTGCCTTCCGGCTTTATCCCGAACGAGGACCAAGGTATGATCTATGTGAACGTAGATGCGCCTCCCGGAGCTACCTTGGAGCGTTCGGAAGCGGCCTTGAACAAGGTGCAAGCGGCTTTGTTGCCGTTGGAAGAGGTGGAGACGATCTCTACCTTGGCCGGCTATAGCTTGATGACCGAGACGGAGGGTGCCAGCTTCGGTATGGGTATGATTAACCTGACCCCTTGGGATCAACGGGAGCAGACGGCGGCAGAGTTGATGAGCGTGTATGCCGATCGTGTCGCCCATATCAAGGATGCGGACATCCAGTTCTTCCTGCCGCCTACGGTTCCGGGATTCGGTAACGCGAGCGGCTTCGAGCTTCGTCTGCAAGATAAGACCGCCGGTACGTTCGCCGAGCTGGATGAGGTCGCCAAGAACTTCGTGGCGAAGCTGAACGCTGATCCTCGCCTGACCGGTGTCACTTCTGGCTTCAACCCGAATTTCCCGCAATATCTGCTCCGGGTGGATTTGGCGAAGGCGGCTAAGCTAGGCATCAACGTGAACGAGTCCATGGAAACCTTGCAATCCTATGTAGGTAGCTTCTACTCCTCCAACTTCGTCCGTTTCGGCCAGATGTACAAGGTCATGTTGCAAGCGGCGCCGGAGTATCGTATGAATCCGGAGGATTTGTTCAGCCTGTATGCTAAGAATAAGGAGGGGAATATGGTGCCTTACTCCAACTTCATGACGATGGAGCGTGTGTATGGCCCGAGCCAGATTACCCGTTACAACCTGTTTACCTCGGCCATGATTACCGGCGAGGCCGCCCCGGGTGTCAGCTCGGGTGAGGCGTTGGCGGCTGTCGAGGAGATCGCTTCCGAGGTATTGCCCCGTGGTTACGATACCGAATGGTCCGGTGTGGCGAAGGAGGAGAAAGAGTCCGGCGGGCAAACGTTGGTGATTTTCGCTATTTGTTTGGCATTCGTCTATCTGTTGCTTGCCGCCCAATACGAGAGCTTATTGCTTCCGCTTCCGGTCATCCTGTCGCTTCCGGCGGGTGTGTTCGGCTCGTTCTTCTTGCTGTACGTGGTAGGGCTGGAGAATAACATCTACGCGCAGGTGGCGTTGGTGATGTTGATCGGTTTGCTGGGAAAGAACGCGATCTTGATTATCGAGGTGGCGAACCAGTGCCGTAAGGAAGGTATCAGCGTGATGGGGGCCGCTATTCAAGGGGCTACCAGTCGTTTGCGCCCGATCTTGATGACCTCCTTCGCTTTTATCAGTGGCTTGATTCCGTTGACGATCGCCTCGGGAGCCGGTGCCTTGGGTAACCGTTCTATCGGTACGGCGGCGGCCGGAGGTATGTTGATCGGTACGTTTGTCGGTATCTTCTTGATCCCGGGGCTTTACGTGATCTTCGAGTCGCTGGCTACTTATTTTAAAAAGAGAAAAGAGAAAGAGCAAATTAAAGAAGACGAGTATGTGTATTGATAAGATGAGATATATAATGATAGGCTGCGCCTTGGCTCTGATTGCTTTGGCCGGTTGTAAGACTCCCGAGCTATCGATGGACGAGCGGATCTCGCTTCCGGAATCCGGCGAGATGGGAATGAACGACACTACGTTCGTGAAACCGCTCTCGTGGGATGTCTTTTTCCAAGATACCTTATTGCGAGGCTATGTGGATGTGGCTTTACGCAATAACCATTCCTTCCAGCAGAGCATGGAGCGCATCGCCATGAGCCGTGCGGCCTTGCAGCGGGCGAAGGGGCTTTTGCTGCCGGACGTGAATTTGAACATCGGAGCCTCCGTGAACCGTTTCGGTGAATATACGATGGATGGTGTGGGGAATAGCGAGACAAACGTGCCTTCTTTGCCAAAGGATAAGCATATACCGGACCCTTACCGGGATTTCGGCTTGAGCTTGAGCTTTCAATGGGAAGCGGATATCTGGGGCAAACTGACCCGGAAGAAGCAGGCCGCCGCCGCTCGCTGGATGGCTTCCGTGGAGGCTACCCGTTTTGCCCAGTCGATGTTGATCTCCGATTTGGCGATTCAATATTATGAGTTGATCGGCTTGGACCGGCGTAAGGAGGTGTTGCGGAATGCGCTGGCCAGTGCCCGTCGTTCCCATGAGCTGACCCGCCAGTTGAAGAAGGAAGGGGCGGAGACGCAGTTGGCGGTCGATCAGTTTTATGCCCGTGTGTTGTTGATCGAGAGTAAATTGCTGGAAAACGATCAGTTGATCGGTGAGAAGGAGCGGGCGATCGCTTGCCTGTTGGGTGTTTTCCCCTTCGAGATTCGCCGGATGGGATTCGATGAGTTGCGTAAGTTGCCGGTTCCCTTGTCGGAAGGGATTCCAGCGAACCTCTTGACATTGCGTCCGGATGTACGTTCCGCCGAGATGGGGTTGGTCGCCTCCAAGGCGGATGTGATAGCGGCGAAGGCGGCTTTCTATCCCTCGTTGGTGCTTGGCGCCAGTGGTGGTTTCAATGCGTTTGATGTGGGTAAGTGGTTTCATTCGCCGGCCTCTTTGGTGTACGACTTGGCGGCGGGTATCACGGCTCCTATCTTCCGTCGCAATGAGATCCGTTCGATGTGGAACGAGGCGAAGGCTTCCCAGCGTATCGCTTTATCCCAATACCACGAGACCGCTTTGAACGCTTACACCGAGGTGCTCGATCTCTATTGCGCCAGCCAGACCCAAACGGAGCGTATCCGCTTGAAAGAGAAAGAATCCCTTGCCCACCAACGTTCCGTGGTGAATGCCGGCGAGATGTTCCAATTAAGCTATACCGGTTTCTTGGAGGTTCTTTCCGCCGAGGAGCGTTATCTGGATAGCGAGCTGGAGCATATCGATATCGTCACCGATTTATGCCGGAAGAAGATATTGCTGTACCGGGCGTTGGGAGGCGGTTGTTGATTTTTATCGTGACGCTATTGTTATTGTACTGCAACCCGCATTGCAGTGTTACTGCACGCCGGTTGCAGTAGCGCTGCACGTGCGTCGCAGTACTACTGCAATACGGGTTGCAGTGAATACTTGATATCGTATGCCTTTGGCTACGTTGCGATAAATCTTGGGAAGATGTGCTCTTTTCTGAAAAGAAGTGCTTATCTTTGAGGCTTATTGTTATCTTATAGTCTAGGCCATTATGAAATATCTGACTCTACTCGTGTTTTTAGGAATCTCGTTGTTGTGCGAAGCCCAGCAAGATTCGATCGTCCCTTTTGAGAAAGCTTATAAGCGTACCTATAATATCCGGAAAGTATCGGGAGTGAAACCTACGATCGACGGTAAGTTGGATGAGGACTTTTGGACGAAGCAAGGCGAATGGTCGGATCGTTTCGTACAGATTATCCCTTATGAGCGGGCGATCACTCAATCCCCGACCCGGGTAAAACTTTTCTATGATGATAAATATATCTATGTAGGTGTATATTGCAAGGACGCCGTGCCGGATAAGATGAATCGTTTTATCGGGAACCGGGATGATAATAGTCTGGGCGATTTGATCAGCGTCGCTTTCGACACCTACCATGATTATCGTGCGGCACCGGAATTCAATATCAATCTAGGAGGAAATAAGACGGATCTGGTCGTAACGGATAAGTTGAACGTCAACCTTAGCTGGAACGCCGTTTGGGAAGGACGAACGAATATCAACCGGGCGGATTCCAGTTGGACCGCCGAGCTGCGTATCCCGTTCAGCCAGTTGCGTTATAACCAGCGATCGGAGGATGGCGTTTGGGGCTTGCATGTACGCCGTATCATCCGTAGGAATAACGAGGTGCAAAATTGGAGCATGATCCCCTTGAAGAATAACGGACATGTCTTTTCGTTCGGAAACATGAGCGGCATGGACTCTGTTCCCAAGCCTCGCGGCATCGAGTTCTTGCCGTATGTAATGGGTAAATACAGGCAGGAACCCCGGATAGACGGCAGCCCTTATCAAAAAGGGCATAGCTGGGGAGGAAACGTGGGCTTGGACGCTAAGTTCGCCCTCTCGGATTATACGTTGGATATGACGATCAATCCGGATTACGGACAAGTGGAGTTGGACCCCTCCGTAATGAACCTTACGGCTTACGAGACGTTTTACGATGAGAAACGCCCCTTCTTCTTGGAAGGAAAACATATCTTGGATTTTGCGAACGGTAGCGATATGATGTTTTATACCCGTAGGATCGGCGCCTCTCCCTCTTATACGCCACGGGGTATAGACAACGTAGGCAGTTATGCCGAGACGAAAGAGAATGTGCCGATTATCGGTGCGTTGAAACTGACGGGTACGAATAAACGGGGCTTGACGATCGGAGTGATCGAGAGTGTAACGGCACGTTCCTCCTCCAAGGTTACCCGTAACGGGGTGGAGGATGTGGAAGTCGTGGAGCCTTTGACAAACTATACCGTGGCCCGTGTGCAAAAGAACTGGAAGGGGAATACCTTGCTGGGCGGTATGGTGACTTCGGTAAACCGTGCCTTGGATCAGCCTTATCTGGAGGATTTCATGGTGCGTAACGCTTTCACGGCGGGTATTGACTTTACCCAGTATTTCAAGAATCGCCTTTATTATATAGATGTAAAGGGAATGTTGAGTTCCTTGCATGGTAGCGCCGGGGCGATCACGGCTTTGCAGAATAGCGTGGCGCATTATTATCAAAGGGCTTCCTCCGCCGATTATCTGGGGGTGGATCCTACCCGTCGCTCCCTGACCGGAACGGGTGGTTATGTGAAAGTGGGACGGAAAGGAAACGCCAAATGGAACTTCTCGGAGACCTTTACTTGGTCGTCACCCGGTTTCGACTTGAATGATATGGGATATATGAAGGAGACAGATTATCTGATGAATGAGACGGAGATCATGTATCGGCAGACCGATATCTGGAAGATATTCCGGTACAACGCCTTTACCCTGTCCCAAAAGAATATGTGGAATTACGGCGGTACTCCTTTTAGCAACAACGCTTCTTTGCGTTGGCAAAGTATGACGATGAACCGGTATGAATGGGATGTCAAGGAAACCTTTGCTTGGAATTGGCTGGATAGCCGCTTGCTGCGAGGGGGACCGGATGTTCGCTTCGGTTCTTATTTCTTAACTTCCGCTAAGTTCAATACCGATAAGGCGAAACGAATGATGTTCATGCTCAAATACGAGGGCGATCATAATTTCGAGGGAAATCGCTTCAATACGATCTCGCCGAGCTTGACATTCCGCTTGGGAAACCATGTCTATTTGTCCGGTCAACTGGATTATGCGTGGAATACGGATGAGATGCAATATGTGGCTACGACGAGTCCGCTTAGCTCGAGTAGCTTGGCCCCTTATTATTATGTCATGGGCCACATGGATCAGAAGACCTATGGTCTCACGCTGAAATTACAAGTGAACGTGACCCCCGATATTTCCATTCAATTTTATGGTGCCCCGTTCACCTCCATCGCTAAATACGATGATTTTAAATTAGCGGCGGATACGAAGTCGCATACCTTTGAGAACCGTTTCCAACGTATTGATCCGGATCAATTGACTTATGCGGATGGAGTCTATACCATCGGGGAGGGAGCTGGGCAGATGCCTTTTAGGAACCCTGATTTTAGGTTTAACGAGTTTCGTTCCAACTTGGTAGCCCGCTGGGAATACTTGCCCGGTTCCACGCTTTATTTCGTATGGGAACACCGGATGTCTAACCGGGACAACTGGTACTCCTCCGGCTGGGGAAGTAATCTGGATCGTATGTGGGGACTCCCCGCTACAAATACGTTCATGATCAAAATGAATTATTGGTTCAATCTATAGTCTATTTGTAGTTCGGATTGAATTATTGAATGGATGTTGGCGGAACCTGATCGTGTTGTTTGTTTTTTATGATTTTTATTTATATTTGCGGTGAAAAGAAAAATGCTTCTCAATGCAAACAAGATTTTGAGGCAAGTTAACCTTGATGTTTAATGAATAAATCTTAAATTTTAGATATGGTGAGAGATGGATAGAACAGTGTGTGGGTAATCTCATTCAGATGAGATGTTTTTGAAAAGAATTTTTAGTATAATTCAAGTGTAAAAGAGACTTAAATCTAGTTTTATGAATAATAAATATTACTTAGCAACGGTGCTTTTAGCGTTAGGAGCGTTCTCTCCGTTGTATGGTGTACAAAATACCCCCCCCCCC
>ENA-OROO01001076-OROO01001076.1-human-gut-metagenome-genome-assembly--contig:-NODE-1076-length-15269-cov-10.339227_pt1 | contig 15269 bp, 13 predicted proteins | sample MGYA00242130_ERZ509052 | MGnify/ENA primary metagenome ERZ509052 (study PRJEB26280, sample SAMEA2338730) | human gut metagenome | biome: human gut; feature: human-associated habitat; material: faeces... | reverse complement strand
CGGATTTTCAGGAGGAAACATGAAAAAATGGCTTTTGTGCTGCTGCTGCCTGCTGCTGGCCCTGCCCCTGGCCGTCCGGGCGGAAGACGAAAAGATCGACCCCGCCAACTACATCTGCGCCGAATTCGTGGCACAGGGCGCCGTCAGCCAGGATCCGCCCGTCTTCCAGGCCCTGCAGATCGACGGCTTCGTAAGCTCCAACATCGGCTATACCGTGGCCGATCCCCAGGCCATCAACGTGCTGGTGCCCCAGGCCTATCTCATGTGCCAGGAGCAGCCCACCACCGTGGTGGCCGAGATCTGGGAGCCCCTCAAGAAAAAGCTGCCCCGCCCCGTCAGCGGCGAATGGGAGGCCGACGTGACCAAATGCCGCGCCTATAACGAACATCCCGAGAACGGCAGCGGCTTCGTCATCTGGCTGGATGCGTACAACCGTCAGTACAATGTGACCGAAAAGTCCATCCTGGCCAGGCAGGAGACCCTGGACAAGTTCCTGGCCGCCTGCGCCAAGAAGAACGGTCTGGACGCCATCCACGACACCGTCCATGAAATGGCCCGCGACGAGGCCCGCCACGGCAAGGCCTTCGAGGGTCTGCTGAACCGCTACTTCGGGAAGTAAGCAAGTGTGATAAGATAGAAAAGCAGGGAGCGTTTCGCTCCCTGCTTTTGCTGCTCCGGCCTCGTGTCAGCCGGCCATGATCTCGGATTTCAGCACGCCCTCTGCTGCGGCGGGGACGGGGGAGTTTTACGCCGCTGCGCGGCGACACCTCATCCGCTCCCAGGGGGAAGGCGTGGGAGGTCAGTCCTCGCCGTTTTCGGCCACCCAGCGGCGGACGTAGTCCACGAAGCGGCGGGTGGAGGCGGACTGGGCCTTTTCATCCTTGACGGCGATGCCGATATTGCGGTAGAAGCGCTCGGGGGCGTGGCAGGCGGCCACGGGATAGGGGCTGCGGCGGACCATCAGCTCCGGCAGGAGGCTGATGCCCAGGCCCTTGGACACCATGGCCAGGATGGTGCGGTCCTCGCGGGCGGTGTATTTCACGTTGGGGTGGACGCCCATGGCGTCCAGGGCGGCGGTGAGCTCGTAGTCGCGGCCCTCCTCCAGCCGGATGAAGGGCTCGGCGGACAGGGCCGACAGGGGGAAGGCCGCCGCGTCCGCCAACGGGTGGCCGCAGGGAACGACCACCAACAGCTCATCCCGGTACAGGGGGTGGGCGCAGAGGGATTTTGCTGAGGGCAGGCGCAGAAAGCCGCAGTCTACCTTGCCCTGGAGGATCCACTCCTCGGTCTGGCCGTAGAAATCGGCATCCACCACCTCGAACTCGATGTTGGGGTAGACGTCGCCGAAGCTTTTGAGGATGGAGGGGAGCCACTGGGCGGAGACACTGGAGAAGGTGGCCACCTTGACCAGACCGGCGTCCAGGCCCTTCAGGTCCGCCGCGGACTGCATGAGGGCATGGTGGGCGGCGCAGAGGGCCTCGACCCGGGGCAGCAGCGCGCGGCCGTCAGCCGTCAGCACCACGCCGCCGCGGTTGCGGCTGAGCAGCGTGATGCCCAGCTCGTCCTCCAGCGCCTGGACGGCGTGGCTGACGCCGGACTGGGTGAAGTTCAGCTCCTCCGCCGCCCGGGAGAAGCTGCCGCACTCCACGGTCTTGAGGAACATCTGGTATTTGGATACGCTCATGGCGGGACCTCCTGTACAGTCGCTGTCGCTATTATATCATACTTTTTCTCATACTTGCAAATACAATTATGCGTTTTACAACTGAAAACTTTTGTGGTAGTATAAGGACAACGAAACGAAACAAGAATATGGAGGTAATACATTATGGCTATCGTATCCAAGACCACCCGCTGCGCCGTCTGCGGCAGCACCGATGTTACGTTTTCCGAGGCGACCAAGCGCTATCACTGCGCGTCCTGCGGCGCCGATGAGGCCCACGCCATGAATGCCGCCGATGTGGCGGCCATCAACAGCATCGCTGCACTGGGCGACACCGAAGGCAAGCTGGACGAGCTGCGCCGCCGCTATCCCAACCTGGACATCACCAGCTGGACCCGCGAGAACCGCGTCCAGATGTGATCTTACCCCCTCCTTTCACAAAGCAAAAACCGGCGCCGGGGGGCGCCGGTTTTTGCTTTGTCTTTCACCGCAGCACTGCTGTTACAGGGCGGCGCGGATGGCGGCCAGCAGGTCGCCGTAATCCTCGAAGGCGGGCAGGTCGGGGTAGTCCTGCTTGATCTTGTCGGGACCCCGGAAGAGGAAGCCGGCCTTGCTGTGGAGGATCATCTCCAAGTCGTTATAGCTGTCGCCGCTGGCGATGGTGTCATAGCCGATAGACTGAAGGGCCTTGACGGTGGTGAGCTTGGAGTGTTCACAGCGCATGAGGTGGCGGGTGATGTAGCCCTCGCCGTCCACCTCCAGGGTGTTGCACAGCAGGGTGGGATAGCCCAGCTTGGCCATGAGGGGCATGGCGAACTGGTCGAAGGTGTCGCTGAGGATGACCACCTGGGTATCCTTACGCAGCGCGTCCAGGAAGTCCTTGGCGCCGGGCAGGGGGTCGATGCGGGAGATGGTCTCCTGAATGGCGCTGAGCTTCAGGCCGCGCTGCCGCAGCAGATCGATGCGCCAGCGCATGAGTTTGTCATAATCCGGCTCGTCGCGAGTGGTGCGGCGCAGCTCGGGAATGCCGCTTTCCTCGGCAAAGGCGATCCAGATCTCGGGGACGAGGACGCCCTCCATGTCCAAACAAACGATATTCATAGGGAACGGTTCCTTTCTTTTATTTCAGCACGTCGGACAGCACATAGTCCAGCATGGCGTCCTTGTCGATGACGTCGGTATGGAGGACGGGGCGGCCCTCCAGGCCGCGGAGATTTTTGGGAATGTCCATGCCGGTGAGGGCGTGGAGCTGCTCCATCATGGCGAACTCATCGTCACCGGATGCCTCGCCCAGGGCGTGCAGCACGGCGGCGGGGAACTTGTAGGGCGAGGCGGTGGACAGGACCACCATGGGAACGCCCTCGCGGGTGTGCTTCTCCGCCACGGCCCAGGCCACGGCGGTGTGGGGGTCGCAGAGGTATTTGTGCTCGCGCCACACCCGGCCGATGACCTCCGCCGCGCCGGCATCGTCGCAGCAGCCGCAGCCGAAGACGGCACGGAGCTGCTCCAGCATCCAGCCGCTGACCTGATACCAGCCCTGGGTGTTCAGCTCCCGCATCAGGCGCTCCACGCAGCTGGCATCCTGGCTAACCAGATAGAGCAGGCGCTCCAGATTGCTGGACACCAGGATATCCATGGAGGGGGAGGTGGTCTTGTAGAAGGGGCGGCGCTTGTCGTAGCGGCCGGTGGTCAGGAACTCGGTGAGCACGTCGTTGGCGTTGCTGGCGCAGATCAGGCGGCCCACAGGCAGGCCCATCTGCCTGGCAAAATAGCCGGCCAGAATGTCGCCGAAGTTGCCGGTGGGGACGGTGTAGTCCACCACGTCGCCCAGATGGATGCGGCCGGACTTCACCAGATCGCCGTAGGCGCGGAAGTAATAGACCACCTGGGGGGCCAGACGGCCGATATTGATGGAGTTGGCGGAGGAGAGCATGGCGCCGTGGAGGTCCTTGTCCTTGCAGGCGGCGAAGATCTCCTTCACGCCGGTCTGGGCGTCGTCGAAGTTGCCGCGGACGGCGCAGACGCGGACGTTGGCGCCCTCCTGGGTGGCCATCTGGGCCTGCTGAACGGCGGAGACGCCGCCGTAGGGGTAGAACACAGTGATGCGGGTGCCGGGCACGTCGTGGAAGCCCTCCATGGCCGCCTTGCCGGTGTCGCCGGAGGTGGCCGTCAGGATGACCACGTCGCCCTTCATGCCCTCGGCCTTGGCCGCCGCTACGATGAGGCGGGGCAGGACGCTGAGGGCCACATCCTTGAAGGCGGAGGTGGGGCCGTGGTACAGCTCCAGCACGTATTTATCCGCCACGGGGGTCAGGGGCGTCAGGTCGGACGTGGGGAACTTGCCGGCGTAGCTGTCGCGGACCAGCCGGTCCATGTCCTGAAAGTCCGGCAGCAGGGCGTGGAGAATATCCGCCGCCATGGAGAGGGTGTCCTTTTCCAGGGCGGCGCGCCAGTCGAAGCGCAGGGCCGCCGGGTCGCAGATGTACAGGCCGCCGTCCGGGGCGATGCCCTGAAGCACCGCGTGGGTGGAGGATGCGGTGAGCTGCTCGTTTCTTGTGCTGTGGTAGATCATGGTAAAAAAGCCTCCGAAAAAACTTTTGAAATTGGGTCTTGCATTTCTGATATGGCTATGATACACTGTCTCCATCAAAAAAGCAAGTGTTTTTCTCCTGTGGACAGAAAATATTTTTTTGTCGCGCATGAAAAACCCTGTACACAATAACCAAAGCGAAAGAGGCAAGGACTATGTTGAAAGTGTTGAAATTCGGCGGATCGTCCATGGCGGACGCCCACCAGCTGGAAAAAGTACGCTCCATCGTGGAGGCAGACCCCGCCCGCCGGGTGGTGGTGGTCAGCGCCGCCGGAAAACGGTTCAAGGACGATCACAAGATCACGGACCTGCTGTATCTGTGCCACGCCCACCTGCAGTACGGCGTCAGCTGCGACGGTATATTCGATATGGTACGCAGCCGGTATCTGGAGATCCGGGACGAGCTGGGGCTGTCCACGCCGCTGGAGGCGGAATTCGACGCCCTGCGCGCCAAGATGGACAAGGGTATCTCCGCCGATGAGCTGGTGAGCCGGGGCGAGTATTTCGCGGCGCGGCTCATGGCGGACTATCTGGGCTTCGATTTTCTGGACAGCACCATGTGGCTGCACTTCCGCATGGACGGCACGGTGGACCAGGAGGCCAGCTATCAGGCTCTGGTCCATGCGGCCAGCGGGCGGAAGGTGGTCATTCCCGGCTTCTACGGCGTGCTGCCGGACGGCAGCATCCACACCTTCAGCCGGGGCGGCAGCGACATCACCGGTGCGCTGGCGGCGGCGGCGCTGGACGCCGACGTGTATGAGAACTGGACGGACGTGTCCGGCTTCCTGATGGCCGACCCAAAGATCGTACCCGACCCACGGCCCATCGAGCGCATTACCTACGCCGAGCTGCGCGAGCTGAGCTATATCGGCGCGCAGGTGCTGCATGAAGGCACCGTCTCCCCGGTGCGGGAGAAGAACATCCCCCTGAACATCCGCAACACCAACCAGCCGGAGCACCCGGGCACCATGATACGGGAGGCCTTCGACGACACGGCGGCGGAGCTGCAGGAGAGCAGCATGATCACCGGCATCGCCGGAAAGAAGGGCTTTTCCGTCATCACCATGACCAAGAACGGAATGTCCTCGGAGCTGGGCGTTATCCGCCGGGTGCTGGAGATATTGGAGCGCTATCACATCAACGTGGAGTACATCCCCTCCGGTATCGACTCGGTATCGCTGGTGGTGGAGACAGGCAAGGCCGCGCCGTATCTGTATCAGGCACTGGGCGACATGGAGAAGGAGATCAAGCCCGACAGCCTGCACGTTACCGACGGCATGGCTGTGGTGGCGGCCGTGGGCCGGAAGATGGCCTTCCAGCCCGGTTCCTCCGGCAAGATCTTCGCCAAGCTGGGCGAAAACGGCATCAATATCCGCATGATCACCCAGGGGCCCGAAGAGCTGAACATCATCGTGGGCGTGGACAGCGCCGACTTTGAGAAGGCTATCCGGGTGCTGTACAACAGTTTTGTAAAATAAAGTGCGTCTCCTGCGCCCATACTTCACCGCAGAGGCTTGCCGTACACAAAGTCGATGCGCCATATCTGAACGCAGGATACACCGCTTATTCGAGATCGAGAAAAGGAGTACATCATATGAAAAAGTATAAAGTTGCTATTCTGGGCGCCACCGGCGCGGTGGGCCGCGAGATGATGAAGGTGCTGGCCGAGCGCGATTTCCCCATCGAGGAGCTGCACCTGCTGGCGTCGGCCCGGTCCGTGGGACAGGCTGTCCACTGGAAGGGCCACGACATCCCCGTGGAGATGGCCTGTGACGAGGCCTTCAAGGGCATGGACATCGTGCTGGGCGCGGCGGAGAACGACATCGCCAAGCAGTTCGCCCCGGCCATCGTCAAGGCGGGCGCGGTGTTCGTGGATAACTCCAGCGCCTTCCGCATGGACCCGGATGTGCCCCTGATCGTGCCGGAGATCAATCCGGAGGACGTGAAGAAGCACAAGGGCATCATCTCCAACCCCAACTGCACCACCATCGTTTCGCTGGTGGCCATCAACGCCCTGAACCACGACAGCCCCATCGAGAGCATCGTGGCCAGCAGCTACCAGGCGGTGTCCGGCGCCGGCGCCGGCGGCCCCATCGAGCTGATGGACGAGGTGGAGCTGCTGCGGGAGGGCAAGCCGGTGGAGCCCAAGGTGTTCCAGTACCAGATCGCCTACAACGTCATCCCCCAGATCGGCGGCGAGGCCTTTGAGGGCTATACCTCCGAGGAGATGAAGATGCAGAACGAGGGCCGGAAGATCATGCACCTGCCGGAGCTGAAGGTCAGCTGCACCTGCGTCCGCGTTCCCGTGGTGCGGAGCCACAGCGTCAGCATTGTGGTGCGGACGAAGGAGAAGATCAGCGTGGAGCGCGCCCGGGAACTGATCGCCGCCGCCCCCGGCTGCCGGCTGGTGGATGACCTGGCCAACAAGCGCTATCCCATGCCGCTGGAGACCAGCGACCAGGACCTGGTGTTCGTGGGCCGTATCCGCGACGACCTGACCAGTGACAACGGGCTGAACATCTGGTGCTGCGGCGACCAGGTACGCAAGGGCGCGGCCACCAACGCCGTGCAGATCGCCCAGCTGCTGATCGAGGAGTAAGGCGCAGAAGCAATGCCCTCGTAGGGGGCGGCGTCCTCGACGCCCCGTCAGCGAAGCTGCGAAAGAGCCTTTCACGGCAAGCTAAAAGCCGCCCGTCCGGGCGGCTTTACTTTTTGACAGAAACCGTATATAATGGAGGAAAATCTGTTCCCGGAGGAAATGCGCATGAGACATTGGAGACGGGCGGCGGCGCTGCTGCTGACCCTTTGCATGGCGGCATCGCTGCTGGCGGGCTGCGGTGGGGATCCCAACGACGAGGTCAAGGTGTCGGTGGTCATGACCGGCGGCGTGACCACGGTGGATCCGGCGCTGGCCACGACCCCGGCGGAGCGCACGGCGGTGCTGCACCTGTTCGACAACCTGTACCGCTGGACGGCGGAGGGCGCGGTGCCCGCAGCGGCCCACGCCTACGACTGCACGGACAACGAGGACGGCACGCAGACGTACACGTTCCACCTGCGGCGCGACGGCAAGTGGTCCGACGGCAGCGACGTGACGGCAGAGGATTTCGTGTACGCCTGGCGGCGGCTGGTATCGCCGGAGACGGACAGCCCGGAGGCGGAGATCCTGTCCATGGTGGCGGGCTATGAGGACGCCCACGCGGGCGACCCGGAGGCGCTGGGCGTATACGCCGAGGACGAGCACACCTTCGTGGTGACGCTGAGCACGATGTGCCCGTACTTTGTGGACGCGGTGTGCACAGCGGCGGCCACCATGCCGGTGCAGCAGAAGGCTGTGGAAGGCGGCGAGGGCTGGAGTGCCAGCCGGACGTGGTTCGTGGGCAACGGGCCGTACCGCCGCACCGGCGATTGGAGCGACAGTCTCTTCGCCACGCTGGTGAAGCAGGAGGACCACTATAACGCGCGGCAGGTGCGCGCGGACCGGATCGAGATCCGGTTCAAGAGCGCGGCGGAGGCCGCCAAGGACGCGGGCACCGCGGACGCGGTCGTCGGCGCAGCAGGAGAGGACGGCACCTACGGCGGCAGCAGCACCGTGGGCGTGCTGCTCATCAACCAGATGGCCACCAACATGGACCGGACGGAGCTGCGGCAGGCCATGAGTCTGGTCATCGACCGGGACGCGGCGGCAGGTGCTCTGGGCGCGGACTATGCCGCCGCGGAGGGGCTGGTGCCCCACGGCATACGCACCGCCGGGGGCGAGGAGTTCCGGGCGGTCAACGGCGCGGTGATCGACTGCGCGGCGGATACCTACACGGACCGGTGCAGTCAGGCGCTGGAGCTGATGACGCAGGCGGGCCTGCGGCGGCCGGAGGCGCTGATAAGCCTGGGGACGGTGACGCTGCTGTACCGGAATACGCCGGTGCAGACGGCGCTGGCCCAGCGGCTGCAGAAGGTGTGGCAGGAAAAACTGGGACTGAGCGTGACCCTGCAGGGTGAGGATGCGGAGACGTATCAGCAGCTGCTCAGCAGCGGCGCGTTCACCCTGGCCCTGACGGAGCTGGACGCGCTGTACAACGATGCATCAGCCTATCTGGACCTGTGGCGCAGCGGCGACACGCGGAACTACGCGCTGATCTACATGAACGCCTATAACATTCTGATGCGGGTGGCGGCGGCCAGCACCTCCGCCGAGGCGCGGGACGCCTATTTGAAGGATGCGGAGTGGCTGCTGCTGGACACGGCCAACGTGATACCGCTGTATGAGAAGGAGCAGGCCTACGCCCTGCGCGGCGACGTGACCAGCGTGGTGTCCGACGGCATGGGTGCGTGGTACTTCGGCGCACTGTGGCGCGTGGAGCAATAAGTGAAAAACGCCCGGACCAACAGGCGTTAAACGCCTGCCCGCTATACTGTACGGAGAAAGCGCATATTTCCGGCCCCACAGCAGAGAGGAGCGATCATACTGATGATAGAAAAAGCTGAGGTCACAGCACTTTTGCAGCAGCTCACCGCCATTAAGAGTGCGTATTTCCACGAGGACGAGATCATGGCCTTTGCCAGAGACTGGCTGTGCCGGCAGGAACTGCCCGCCCAGCTGCACGAATACCACGATGCCAAGGTCACAGATTTCCATGGAAAAAATGTCATCGCCGTTATCGACGGCGGCAGACCCGGACCGGTCATCTGCCTGAACGGCCATCTGGACACCGTGCAGCTGTGCGGCGGTTGGACCCGCGATCCCTACGGCGAGCTGGACGGCGACAGGCTCTATGGTGTGGGAGCGCTGGACATGAAATCCGGCTGCGCCGCGCTGATGGTCACGGCCGCCCGCTTCGCCGCCGCCCACAAGACCTTCGCCGGGAAGATCAAGCTGGCGCTGGTCTCTGACGAGGAGGGCCCCTACGGCCTGGGCACCAATGCCCTCATCGAGGACGGCTATCTCTCTGACGTGGACTTCTCCATCATCACCGAGCCAAGCGCCGGCTTTGACGGCAAGCCCTTCCCCGATGTCTGCCTGGGCGCCCGAGGCGGCTACGGTCTGGAGATCCGCTTCTACGGAAAGTCCGCCCACGCGGCCAACCCGGGAAAGGGCCACAGCGCTCTGCTGGACGCCGCCAAGGTGGCGCAGGCACTGGAGCAGGTGGACTATGTTGAGGACCCGCACCTGGGCAAGGGCACCTGCTGCGTGGTAGGCATCAGCGCCGACGGCGGCGCGTGCAGCGTGCCGGACTTCGCCGTGCTCCGCCTGTTCTGGCACATCGTGGTGGGCGAGAGCCCGGACACCATCGTCCGCGAGATCGAAAAGGCCGTGCAGCGCGCCGGTATCACCGGGCGGTATGAGATCTGCTTCCGCGAAGCGCCGTCCGAGGGCTCCCGGGGCTTCATGCCCTACACCGTCCCCCAGGACGAACCCATGACCGTCTCCCTGCTGGAGTCCATCCGCAAGGTCACCGGCAAGGAACCCACCATCTCCTACTTCGCCAGCATCGGCGACTTCAACTACCTGGGCACACGGCTGGGCGCGCCGGCCATCATCTTCGGCGCCGACGGCGAGAACTATCACAGCAGCGACGAATACGTCCTGCTGGACTCCGTCCACCAGACCGCCGAGGCCGTTTACGACTTCCTGGAGAAAACACTGCTGCCCTGAGCAAGCAAAACCACCCCCGGCGAGGAGCCGGGGGTGGTCTGTTTTTCAGAAGGTCATCTCCAGTCCGCACTTCAGCTGGTGCAGTCTGTCGCCCAGGACCGTCTCCATCACGCCGCAGGCCCTCTCCCGGGTGCAGCGGTGGCGCAGGCGTACCGCACGGCCAATTCCACTCTTGCGCTCCGGCATTTTTCGCGGTAAAATAGCACCACAAAAAAAGGAGGGCAACGATATGATCTATCGTGATTTTCAGGACCTGCACCTGTCCCTGCTGGGCTTCGGCACCATGCGTCTGCCCACCACGGTGGACGGCGCCATCGACGAGGACACCACCCAGGCGATGGTGGACTATGCGCTGGCCCACGGCGTCAATTATTTCGACACCGCCTGGGCCTATATGCAAAATCTGTCCGAGACGGTGGTAGGCCGCTGCCTGAAAAAGCATCCCCGGGACAGCTTTTACCTGGCCACCAAATACCCCGGCCATACGCTCACCTGCGACCCGGACCCGGCGGACACCTTTGCCCAGCAGCTGGAGAAGTGTCAGGTGGACTACTTCGATTTCTACCTGCTGCACAACGTCTATGAAAACGACGTGGATATCTACACCGACCCCAAGTGGGGCATCATCGACTACTTTGTGGAGCAGAAGCGCCTGGGCCGCATCAAGCACCTGGGCTTTTCCACCCACGCGGACCTTCCCTGCCTCACCGCTTTTCTGGAGCGCTATGGCAAGGAGATGGAGTTCTGTCAGATCCAGCTGAACTATCTGGACTGGACCATCCAGCGGGCCAGGGAGAAATACGAGCTGCTGGAAAAGCACCATATCCCCGTCTGGGTCATGGAGCCGGTCCGCGGCGGCAAGCTGGCCGCCCTGGATGCCGACAGTGAACAGCAGCTCCACGCCCTTCGCCCCAACGCCAGCATCGCTTCCTTCGGCTTCCGCTGGCTCCAGGGACTGGATAACGTCCACATGGTCCTCTCCGGTATGTCCGACATGGCGCAGATGGCGGATAACGTGGCCACCTTCGAGCGCCTTGACCCCCTCTCCCCCGCTGAGGAGGCGATCCTCTTTGCTGCGGCGGATAAGATGAAGAATTCCATCCCCTGCACTGCCTGCCGCTACTGCTGTGACGGCTGTCCCCAGCAGTTGGATATCCCGGATCTGCTGCACAAGTACAACCAGCTCCGCACCGGCAGCGGCAGCACCATCAAGATGCAGCTGGACGCGGTGCCCGCGAACAAGTGGCCTCACGCCTGCCTGGGCTGCGGTGCCTGCGCCGCTGTCTGTCCCCAGAAGATCGTCATTCCCGACGAACTGGCAGCCTTTGCCGCCGAGTTGGACAAGCTGCCCGACTGGGTGGAGGTCTGCCGCCAGCGGGCGGAGGCCGAGGCGCGGGAGCGAGCCTCCCGCGGGCTGTAAGCGCACAAGAAGAAGTCCCTCCCGGCGGGAGGGACTTCTTTTGTTTACACCTGATATTTCGCCGCGCAGCGTTGGTACTGCTCCCGGAAGTCCGGGTCCCGGCGCCGCGCCGCATCCAGCGTGGCGTGCATATTCAGGTCGTGGTGGGCGGCGTCGATCACGCACCCGGCGATATTGGAGCAGTGGTCCGAGGTACGCTCCAGATCCGTCAGCAGGTCGGACCAGACAAAGCCTGCCTCGATGCTGCACTGGCCTTGCTGCATCCGCAGGATATGTCGGGTACGCAGCTGCTCCTTCAGATCGTCGATGACCTGCTCCAGCGGCTCCACCTGCCGGGCGGCGGTCATATCTTGCTGCCGGAAGGCGTCCAGCGCCCGCATGAGGATATCGTTGACCGCGGCGGACAGCACGCTCAGCTCCCGCTTCGCCTCGTCGCTGAAGGCCAGCCCCTTCTCCCGCAGCTCCTCCGCCGACTCCAGCACGTTCACCGCATGGTCGGAGATACGCTCAAAATCGCCGATGGCCTTCAGCAGCTCCGCGGACTCCTCGCTCTCCTGCTCACCCAGCTTCTGGGCGCTGAGCTTTACCAGATAGGTGCCCAGCACGTCCTCGTAGTGGTCGCAGCGGCTCTCATCCTCCCGGATGGCGGAGGCCAGCGCTTCGGTGTAGTGGTCAAAGCTCCGCAGGGCGTTTTGCAGCGCCCGCACGGCAACCTCCGCCATCTCGCAGGTGACGACCCGGCAGCGCTCCAGCGCCACGGCCGGTGTGGTCAGCAGGCGCTGGTCCAGCTCCACCGTTTTATCGGCCGCGTGGGCCTTATCCGGCACCAGGCGGATAGCCAACTTCTCCAGCAGGTCGCCGCAGGGCAGCAGTATGGCCGTACACAGGATATTGAACACCGAGTGGGCCACAGCGATACCCGCCATAGACGCCGCCTTGTTCAGCAGTACCGGGGCAAAGATGGCCTTGACGATGCAGAACACCGTCAGCAGCACCGCCACGCCGATCACATTGAACATCAGATGCACCACGGCCGCCCGCTTGGCGTTTTTGTTGGTGCCGACGCAGGAGATCAGCGCCGTGACGCAGGTACCGATGTTCTGGCCCATGATAATAGGCACCGCGGCGGCGTAGCTGACCTGGCCGGTAGAGGCCAGCGCCTGCAAAATACCCACCGAGGCGGAGGACGACTGGATGATCGCCGTCAGCACCGCGCCCACCAGCACGCCCAGCAGCGGGTTTGTAAAGGCCAAAAACAGCTCTGCAAACCCCGGCACGTCCTTCAGCCCCGCCACCGCGGCGCTCATGGTGTCCATGCCGAACATCAGCGTGGCAAAGCCAAGCAGAATGGAGCCAGTCTCCTTTTTCCGGCTGTCCTTGCAGAACATATAGAAAATGATGCCGATCAGCGCCAGCACCGGCGCGTTTGCCGCGTCCTTTGCCGGGAGCGTCGCAAGCACATTGCCGGCTGCATCCATGCGGATGTCCGTCAGGCCAAGCTCGTCCAACTCCTTCATCAAAAGCCGCCCAAGATCCTTCTGCCGCTCCGTCGAGGGAGACGTGCCGGTCGAATCGTCCGACGTCGTATAGTAGGTCACATACCGCAGAAAGCGTTCCTTTGCATCCATGCTCTGTTCCTCCTTTGAGCCATTTTATTTATCATAGCACGAAAATTCCATCGTTGCAATCCTCTATTTGGGTCATGCTCGATACAAATGCACCGTCCACAAGTTCCACAAATATATTGAGTGTGGTTTTCCAAACAGTCCAGCGGATTTAGTAAAGGCGTTATTCTATTTTCATCAGAGTAACATTCCTCACACACTTTTCTTTTCACTCCTTATAAAATTCCGATTTGTTAAACTATCTATACAATACCATAGCTCTTTAGCTAATACAATAATTGCATCGCTCCCGCTTATTCTCATCAATTCTGCAACTAACGTATCGTGATCATATGCATATTGTCAGGCTGTCTGTTCTCTTTTCTTTGCATGATACGCTTCACGTCTCATAGCCAGTGTTTTTTCATATCTCTCTTTTGCAATAGGGTCTCCATTCAATGCATCTTCACGCATTTTTCTGTAGCTCTTCACTGTGGCTCTAACCTGATACTGTTTACGCTCTGCAAGCTGACTCTGTGCTTTCTGATCTCCGGCTTCTGCCCTGGCTCTCAAGGCTTCCATCTGCTCCTTTCTCCTTGCGGTATGCCGTCTGTTATATTCTGTATTTCTTTCTTCCAAATATTTCGCATATTCAGGGTCATTTTCTGCTCTCTGTTTACGCTTTTCTGCTGATTTCCTTGAACGCTCCCTTGCAATGGCTCTACGCTCCTCAAGCTCTCTGATGGCTTCCTGATTACCTTTTTCTGCCTGCTCCTTTCATTCTGCCAAAGCAATCTTTTTCTTCTTTGTAGCACGCTCCTGACGTTTCTTTTCCCTTTCCAATGCCAAGCGTTCTTTCTCTTCCATCTTCGCCCGATATTCAGGGTCAGACATTCTCAATTCTCGCATTTTTTCAGCTCTCTTACGGTTGTTCTGTCTGCCTTTTTCAAGGATTGCTTTATATTCTGCCATAGCTTCAGAATCTCCGGCTTCTGCTTTTGCCTTGATCTCTGCACGCTTATGATTTCTTTTCTGCGTAGATTTCTTAGAAGATTTTCTCTTTCTTTCAGCAATCTCTTCCGCTCTGCGTGCTTCCTCTGACTGCAAGGCTTCCACTTCATCCTCACTGAGTGGAAGAACAAAATTTCCAATGAAATTGAAATAAATATCCACTTGCTGAGTACGGTCTTTTGTTCTGCCACCCTCAGTTTCATGAATTACAACCTTTTCAATAAAATCATTAAGCATAGGTGTTGTCAGTTCCTCAAAATCTCGGTATTTCTTAACCAGTCGCACAAATTTATCAATCTGCACTGCCTTAGTGGATATACGTTCTGTAGCAGTTTCAAGTTCTGAAATTCTCTGCTCTAGGTTGCTTTGTTCGGTGTCATATTCCGTCATAAGGCGGTTAAACTGTCTCTCCGGCAATCGCCCCAGTGTGAAATTCTCATACAGACCTTTTATCAGATTATCCAAATCCATCATACGACGTTTTGCTTCTAACGATGGCTTCTTGATCTGCTTTACTGAATAATCCTGTAAAATTCTTATAACCGCGTCTGTATCTTTTGCCTTAAAGAAAACCGTATAGACCGGAGGACTTTTCTCTCTGTCTCTGACAACTGCAAAATCCACTCCATATTTCTTTGCGAATGAGAAAGAGCAATGCACTGCCAGATTTTCAGAAATAGTGTAGAACCAGTCTTTTTCGTAACATTTTAGTCAGATATTACTGAATTTAAAATACGCAAAATAAAAATAATAATAATTACTGTTATTGACAAAATAGAAAGTATCATGTATAATACAGACATACATAAAAAAGCAACAAAATACTGAAAAATTCAGTAGGAATCTATTAACAAAATGAATCAACATTGAAAAGGAGAAAATAACTATGAAAAAATATGAATGTGAACCATGTGGATATATTTATGATCCGGCAGTAGGAGATCCAGACGGAGGTATCGCTCCAGGAACTGCATTTGAGGATATTCCAGATGACTGGGTATGCCCGATCTGTGGATTAGGAAAAGATGTTTTTGTTCCTGTAGAAGACTAAGCAGAAAATGCAGGTACGAAACTGCCAGACATTAAAAGATCCTAAGAGAACATATAAAAGAAATGGAGGTCAAATTATGACTTACGATTTAAACATTACCTTTGATGACAATTTAGTAACAGGAAATAAAACGATTGATGCCCAGCATAAAGAATTGATCGACCGTATCCAGAACTTTGTAACTGCCTGTCAAAATGGCGACAGCAAGGTAAAAGCAATCAAAATGCTGGATTATCTGGATGAGTATACTGACTTTCATTTCAAAGAAGAAGAAAAGCTT
>ENA-OROO01001075-OROO01001075.1-human-gut-metagenome-genome-assembly--contig:-NODE-1075-length-15270-cov-2.876569_pt1 | contig 15270 bp, 9 predicted proteins | sample MGYA00242130_ERZ509052 | MGnify/ENA primary metagenome ERZ509052 (study PRJEB26280, sample SAMEA2338730) | human gut metagenome | biome: human gut; feature: human-associated habitat; material: faeces... | reverse complement strand
ATAGTGGAGGCGCATGAGCAGGGACTTATACATTTCCATGATGCAGATTATTTTGCACAGCATATGCACAACTGCTGTCTGGTAAACCTTGAGGACATGCTTCAGAACGGCACAGTAATCAGTGAGACTATGATTGACACACCAAAGAGCTTTTCAACAGCCTGCAACATCGCTACACAGGCTATCGCACAGATTGCCAGCTCACAGTATGGTGGACAGAGTATCTCGCTTGCACATCTGGCACCATTTGTACAGGTCAGTCGTGAGAAGTTCAGAAAGCAGGTGCAAAAGGAATTCGAGAGCGTAGGCCTTGATTTAGATGAAGAAAAAATCAACGAGGTAGCAGAGCTCCGTGTCAAGGAGGAAATCAACCGTGGTGTGCAGATGATTCAGTATCAGGTCATCACACTCATGACTACAAACGGACAGGCACCGTTTATCACAGTATTCATGTACCTGAATGAGGTATCCGATCCGCAGACAAAGGCAGATCTTGCCGCAATCATCGAGGAGATGCTGCACCAGAGGATAAAGGGTGTAAAGAACGAAAAGGGTGTATATATCACACCGGCATTCCCTAAGCTCATATATGTGCTTGAGGATGATAATATCACAGAGGATTCAAAGTACTGGAATCTCACAGTGCTCGCGGCACAGTGCTCTGCAAAGAGAATGGTGCCTGACTATATTTCAGAGAAGGTCATGAAGGAGCTTAAGGACGGAGATGTGTATACATGTATGGGCTGTCGTTCATTCCTCACAGTGGACAGATGCTCACAGACAGCAGGCAATGTGGCACATGCCAAGAACTTTGATCCAAACAAGCGTAAATACTATGGACGTTTCAACCAGGGTGTTGTCACCTTAAATCTCGTTGATGTGGCATGCTCATCAGAAAAGGATGAGGAAAAATTCTGGAAGATACTTGATGAGAGACTTGAGCTGTGTCATAGAGCACTTATGTGCAGACATAAGAGGCTTCTTGGTACCAAATCCGATGTAGCACCGATTCTCTGGCAGAACGGAGCACTTGCACGTCTGAAAAAGGGAGAGGTTATTGACCCATTATTATTCAACGGATACTCAACAATTTCACTCGGCTATGCAGGACTTTGTGAGTGTGTACGCTATATGAAGGGAGTATCACACACAGAGCCAAAAGAGGGAACACCGTTTGCACTTAAGGTAATGCAGCGCTTAAACGATGCATGTGAGCAGTGGAAAAAGGAGTCAAACATCGATTTCAGTATATATGGCACACCGCTTGAGTCTACCACCTACAAGTTCGCAAAGTGCTTACAGAAGCGCTTTGGCATCATCAAGGGTGTTACCGACAAGAACTACATCACAAACAGCTACCATGTGCATGTAACAGAGCAGATTAATGCATTTGACAAGCTCAAGTTTGAGTCACAGTTCCAGAAGCTGTCTCCGGGAGGTGCCATCAGCTACGTTGAGGTGCCAAACATGCAGGATAATATCCCGGCAGTGCTTTCGGTAATGCAGTACATTTATGACAATATCATGTACGCAGAGCTGAATACAAAGAGCGACTATTGCCAGGTATGCGGCTACGACGGAGAAATCAAAATCGTAGAGGAAGAGGGCTCAGGCAAGCTTATCTGGGAGTGCCCACACTGTGGCAATCGTGACCAGAACAAGATGAGTGTAGCCCGCCGTACATGCGGCTATATAGGCACACAGTTCTGGAATCAGGGAAGAACCCAGGAGATTAAAGAGCGAGTGCTTCATCTGTAGAAGTTAAAGGAATTGTATTTGAGACAGACCATTTCAGCACATTTGCCTTTGTAAAGGTGAATACCAATGCAGGTACTAAAGCAGCTCTTCTAAAAGCACAACATAAAGCATAAGAAAAAAATAAAACCGTCGTACCGGGGCCGTAAATAGCAGGGTACGACGGTTTTACTTATGTTTTTAAATGATTAATTACTTTAATTATTCATCAAACTTTTCGGCTTTATCGAAGAGCTCATAAACCTCTTTTGAAGGCTCATTTGTGCAAAGTGTCACAACAACGGCTGCGATAAGTCCTAAAACAAATCCCGGCAGCAGCTCGTAGATTCCGGTTGATGTGAGGAATGCATACCACAATATATCAACGGCAGCACCTGTTATGATTCCTGCAACAGCACCCTTGAAGTTAAAGCGCTTCCAGAAGAGGCTGAGCATGATTGCAGGTCCAAAGGCAGCTCCAAAGATACCCCATGCATTGGAAACAAGTGCCATGATAGAGCCGGCATTAGGGTTTGATGCGATGATGAGTGCTGCAACAGAGATTCCAAGAACGACAATACGGCCGGTCCACATCATCTCTTTGTCACTTGCCTTACCTTTTCTGATGACCGGCTTGTACACATCACTCGAAAAAGCAGATGAAGCAGCAAGCAGCTGGCTGTCTGCGGTACTCATGGAAGCGGCAAGAACTGCTGAGAGCAGTATACCTGAGATAACACCCGGGAAAATCTTTCTTACTATCTGGATGAAAACAAGAGAGTTTTCATTGATTGATTCGTCAAAGCCAAGGAAAAGTCTTCCGATTACTCCGATTAAGGTTGCAAAAAATACAATAAGCAGAGTCCATGTGATTCCGATTTTTGCTGATTTTTTCAAATCCTTCTGTGATTTGATGGACATGAATCTGATAATGATATGTGGCATACCGAAGTAACCAAGTCCCCATGCCAGTCCTGACACGATATCCTGCCAGCTTGAGAATGGATTTAAGTAACCGCCCGGGAGTGATGACATAGATGATGTATCAAGCATAAATGCTGCAAAAATCGGTGCTATAAACATAGAACCAAGCACGAGCATGCCCTGGAAAAAATCGGTCCAGCATACAGCCGAGAAGCCTCCGAGGAAAGTATAGCCTACGATGACAACTGCTGCAAGATACATGGCAATCTGTGGGTCCATTCCTATTACAGTGTGGAAAAGAGTACCGCATGCCTTTACGCTTGATGCCGCATAAATAGTGTATGCAACCAAAAACACAATTGCACATATCACCTGCAGTGCAAGTGATTTGGACAGGAATCTGTTGGTCAGATACTGCGGAATGGTGATTGAGTCGTTTGCTACAATCGAGAATTTTCTCAGTCTCGGTGCTTCAAGCAGCCAGCTTATAGTGTAGCCGATTGCAAGTCCTACAGGGATCCATACCTGGCCCAGGCCCAGTGCATAGATAGAAGTAGGAAGTCCCATGAGTACCCATGCACTCATGTCTGATGCTCCGGCTGACAGCGCCGCAACCCATGGTCCCATCTCACGTCCACCGAGGAAGTAGGTCTTTTCTCCACCGTTTCTGTTTTTCACGAAGAAGAAGATACCGATACCCAGCATGCACAGCAGATAGACGATAAATACAATAATTTCTGATGTTTTCATTTGTAGTACCTCTTTAATAGTTTATTTAGTAACCATGCTACCACGTTAGCGTGATAAAGGCAAGAAAAACTTTCTCTTGACGAATCCCTTGCGTTGACATATCATAGTATATAAGTGAAAGGGAGTAGCCGGCACGAAAGTGCTTACTTATCCGTCAGTACGATTGCTCATACATATCATACATATATGACAGCAATCCGGAGAGTGATTAAATGGCGAGACTTTTGTTGTTTTATACAGCAGAAGTGTCGCCTTTTTTGTATATAAAAGCCTTCTGCTGATAAGACATATCTGTAACTATCAATTAATCAGGCATCCTTAAAAAGGACAGCAGAAGGAGGAAAATTATGATTTTTGTAGCAATTTTACTGCTTATAGCAGGCTTTGTAGCACTGGTGAAGGGCGCGGATGTGTTTGTGGATGGAGCGGCGGCGCTCGCCGGGAAATTTGGTATTCCGCAGCTTGTGATTGGACTGACGATTGTGGCGATGGGTACATCGCTGCCGGAGGCGGCAGTCAGCATCACTGCAGGAATAAAGGGTAATGCGGGGATTACAGTCGGCAATATTGTCGGCAGCAATATACTAAATATCCTTATAATCCTGGGAGTGACGGCACTCATCACAAATGTAGCAATACAAAAAACCACCTTCAAATACGAGATACCGTACATGCTTCTTATCACAGCGGTGCTTCTCGTGATGGGAATGACAGGCAATGAAATCACATTCATTGAGGGTGTTATACTGTGGATTTTATTTATTGCATATCTGCTTTATTTGTATATTCTGGCAAAAAAGGGCAATGACAGCGGTGATGAGCAGTCGGTAAAGCTATATCCGGTATGGAAATGTCTGCTCTTTATTGTGCTGGGCGGTGTGTGCGTCGTAATTGGAAGCCAGCTTGTCGTAAACGGTGCCACGACCATAGCAAGAGCCTGCGGCATGAGTGAGCGCTTTATCGGACTGACAATCGTTGCATTCGGCACATCTCTTCCGGAGCTTGTTACATCTGTTTCAGCAGCACGCAAGGGAAATGCCGGTATAGCGATTGGAAATATAGTCGGCAGCAATATTTTCAATATACTCTTTGTAATCGGAACAGTAGCTCTCATTTGTCCGGTACCGTTTGAGAGCAGGTTTGTGGTTGATACAGTTGTGGCAATCCTGTGCGGTGTGCTCCTGTGGGTCGGTACGATAAGACATAAAGAGCTTAGAAAGCCATGTGGAGTGGTGATGCTGCTTTGCTATGCGGCATATTTTGTATATTTGGCAGCTATGTAATGATGTATTTTTTTGAATTGCGATGACTGTGTTTAAAAAGAGTGTGATGAAGAGATAATAATTAAATTTAGCAAACTGTCAATAATTGTGCATACAAATTGACACTTTAACATTAAAATGATTGCGATTTCACATTAAATATAAATAATTAATTAAAAATAGCACTCTTGCTTGACAAGTGCTGATTGCAGGTGTATAACGTAGTCAGAACGAACGGAAGGAAGCGATTATAATGGATAAAAACCCAAAGCATCCATTGAAGAAAAAGAATAAGGCAGATGCAAAGAAGCATCAGAAGCATGTATACGAATAGCGCTTCCACTAAGGAATACTATCCAGTAAGCACAATGTACCCCAGCCCGTAACAGGGTTGGGGTATTTTGTGTTTTTGGAAGTGTTTTCAGAGACAGCCCTTGAGGCAGCTGTAAATACATTTTCACCGGCACCTTTTATGAGAGAAGCTTTAAGCTTGTCGCCATACATATAGAGGTCATTTTCACGCAAAATTCCCCATTCCATCAGAAGCGCAGCCGCACCGGTTACAAACGGTGCAGCCATAGATGTCCCTGTTTTTGAAGTGTAGCCTCCTGTGTTTGAGCATGAAATAATGTCTACACCGGGCGCAATGATATCAGGCTTTATGTTGTCAAAGGCCCAGGTATAGCCTCGGCCGGAAAAGGCGGCTGTGCGGTTTGTTCGGCTGTCATAGGCTCCGACAGATATGACATTTTGAGCGGTTGAGGGGATGGTCAGGGTGATATCAGGCGATGCATGGATAAATGAGGTCTGTGCATTGCGCAGGGCACCTGACGGCAGCCATATATCCCATGAGCCGTCCTTTACAGATATGGGTTCAAGTGATATTTTCCAGATGCCGGGTGAGATATATTCCGATCCCATGAGTTCAATGAATATTTCCTGAAAAGGAGAGTAGGGAGAGGGACCGCCGCCTGTTATATATATGTCTGTCCCATCGAGCCTGTATCTGTATGTAAAGCCCTTTGCCTGATTGGTAATTGTATCGGGAATCTCCAGCATATCATTATTTGGTGCACTAATGCGCAGCTGTATCTCATCCCAGTATTTTTTCCATAAATCAATGGAAAGAGACGGCTCAGGATAGCCTATCGCAAGCTCTGCATCAGCAGGGTATGAGCTGCCGTTTGCATGACCAAAGCCGGCTCCATCGTTACCTGAGCCGACTGAGACAGCGCAGCGGTAGTTTCCTGCTATATAGTCCAGGTATGCTTCAAGCAGTGAGGTGCCGCTGTGCGAGCCGTTGCTTGTGCCAAAGCTTAGGTTTATGACGATAGGCATGTTCATATCGATTGATTTTCTTATGCAAAAGTCCACTGCCAGCATAATCTGCGTGGTTGTGGGAAAGCTGGCACCGCCTGAAGTTTTGAGTTTTACGATTATAAGAGTGCTTTCATAAGCAACACCGCGGTATTTTGTGTTTTGTTCATTATCATTACCATTTCCGTTTCCGGCAGCGATTCCTGCTACATGAGTGCCGTGCCCGGATATGTCGATGCTTGGACAGATGCGCTGCATTTCTAAGCTGTTTTCTGCATTTATGGCTTTGGTGATTGTATCTCGGTCATATAAGGTGCCGAAAGGGATGATATCACTGTGTGAGGTATCATCGGAAACAGTCTGGTCCCACAGATAGGCGATTCTGCTTACACCATCCTGTATAAAAGCCGGATGGGCATAGTAAATTCCGGAGTCGATAATGCCTACGAGCACACCTTTTCCGGTCAGATTATATGGATTGGTGTGTACGGGAGTGATGCATGAGGCCTGCGAGCCCTCGTACACATCGTAGTTAAACTGCTTTGGCTTTTCCATATATATGATTTCATCGCACATGGCAACGGTATTTACAAGTGATTTCTCAATTACGAGCACCGCATAGTTTCCGAGCAGCCTCGTGATGAGTACAGAAGGATACTTTTCTTTTATTTTTTCGATGTCACCGACATATTTTACTATCACTTCCCAGCTATCACTCTCCGGCAGATAGCCGCTTGAAAGCCCTCCCTCTTTTCCAAGTTCATAAGGGGTGGACAACAGGGCGGCGGACAGCTGTGGAGAAATTTTCTCACTAAATGCTATTTCCATACTAACCTCCATTTTTTATTAGTAAAATATTAAAAAAATCTTAAAAGACAGATGCAATATATATTTGGTATGATTAATTCATAATCAATCAATTAATTATAAGAAACCGGGAGGTCGAAATGAGTAAAAAGAAAAAGATAATCATTTCAGTGATTGCAGCTGTGCTTATCATAGCAGTGATTGTGTCAGCTGTTGTCATTGCAATGACAAAGGGAAAGAATGCAGCAAAGGCATCGGGAGTCTATGCAAACAAGGTCGCTGATGTCATGTATCAGGCGGGAAGTACTGACAAGTACAGCGGTGTCGTGGAAGCAGCCGATACCATGGATATCAAGGCTGACAGTGAAAAAAAGGTAAAGGATATTCTTGTGTCAGAGGGGGATGAGGTACAGGTGGGCACACCTCTTTTTACCTATGATACAAAGGATCTTGCTGCGAAAAAGGAAAGCGCTACGCTTGAGCTTGAGAGCTTAAACAATACGCTTTCCGGCTATGATGCACAGATAGAGCAGCTCACAAAGGAAAAGAAGGAAGCGCCAAAGGATCAGCAGCTTGACTATACACTGCAGATTCAGCAGGCGCAGACACAGCAGAAGCAGACTCAGTACGATATTGCCACGAAGAAGGCAGAGATAGAAAAGTATGATGAGAGCATCAAAAATGCCACTGTAAACAGCACAATGATTGGTGTTGTAAAGAAAATCAATGAGAATCAGAGTGCAGACACAGCAGATACTGCATTTATGACAATCGTTGCCACGGGTGATTACAGGGTAAAGGGCACAATTGATGAGCAGAGCTTTTTAAACAGTGGACTCGCAGAGGGGCAGGCAGTTATAGTGCGCTCGAGAGTTGATGAGTCAAAGACATGGCAGGGTACCATCAGCAAGGTTGATACTGAGAATACTCAGACTGATAACAGCAATTCCGGCATGTATGATGATGGAAGCAGCGAGCAGAAGGCATCAAAGTACAACTTCTATGTGCAGCTTACAGGCACAGGCGACATGCTTTTAGGACAGCATGTATATGTGGAGCCGGATTTCGGACAGACGCAGGTGAAGGATGGTATTTGGATTGATGAGAGCTATGTCGTAAAGGATGGCGATGATGCATATGTATGGACACTTAATAAAAAGGATAAGCTTGAGAAGACAAAGGTTGAGCTTGGAGACTATGACGAGAATCTCATGATGTATGAAATCAAGTCAGGGCTTACAAAGGATGACTATATAGTATGGGCATCTGATGATCTTTATGAGGGTGAGCCGGCACAGACATGGGAAGAGTACGTTGAAAATGGCGGCGGTGAAGATTCAGTCTATGACGATATGGGTACAGAAGCTCTTGATGACCAGATGCTTGAGGGCACTGAGGGCGGTCCTGTTGATGATGGCACAATGGACGATGGCACAATGGACGAAGGTGCTGCGGATGCCACCGGTTCAGGTGACGCGGAGGTACAGTAGATGATTCTAGAACTCCAGCATATTTATAAAAACTATGACCAGGATAAGCTCGTGGTGCCGGTTTTAAAGGATGTTTCACTCCAGATTGAGGAGGGAGAGTACGTGGCAATCATGGGGCCGTCGGGCTCCGGCAAGACCACTCTCATGAATATAGTGGGCTGTCTTGATCTGCCAACATCGGGTACATATATACTTGACGGCAGACCTGTCAGTGAGCTTAAGGAAAAGGAGCTTACGAGAGTCAGACGTGATACAATTGGATTTGTATTCCAGAATTTCCAGCTCATGCCGAGAGAGAGTGCACTGGACAATGTATGCCTGCCACTCATATATGCCGGTGTGAGCAAAAAGGACAGAAGGCAGATGGGTATGGAGGCATTAGAGCGCGTAGGGCTTTCAGACAGGGCTGATTTCAAGCCAACACAGCTTTCAGGAGGACAGAAGCAGAGAGTGGCGATAGCGAGAGCTATGGTTAATCATCCAAAGCTTCTGCTTGCGGATGAGCCTACGGGAGCTCTGGATTCAAAGTCTGGCAAGCAGGTGCTTGAGCTCTTTGAGAGCCTTAATGAGTCCGGTGTGACGGTTGTCGTGATTACACATGACAGAAAGGTGGCCGAGCAGGCAAAGCGCATCGTACACATCATAGACGGCGAGATAACAGAGGAAGGACAGGAGGCAGGTAATGAAAAAGAAAAAGAGAATTAAGATCATTATAATAGCTGTCCTTGTAGTTGCAGTTGCAGCGGGAAGCATCACAGGAGTTGTTTATTACAGGAACTCCAAGGGGCTTGCTTCCGTCATGAGTGTTTCAATGATCAGCACGACAAACGACTACACATCCATGACCAGTGAGGGAATGGTGTGTGATGATGCATGTCAGACAATCAATTTAAAGGATGGACAGAAGGTGACAGAGGTTTATGTCACAAAGGATCAGCAGGTAAAGGCCGGAGATAAGCTCCTTGCATATGATGTGACGAGTCTTTCGCTCTCGGTTGAGATGAAGCAGCTTGAGATACAGAGTCTTGAGAACCAGCTTGCATCGGAAAAGCAGAAGCTTGACAAGCTAAAGAACACTAAACCGGTTGAAAAGCAGCCCGAGACTCCTGTTACACCTGAGCCACAGCCTGACACACAGCCGTCTGCGCCTGAGCAAACGCCTGATGAACAGCATGATGTGATATCTGATTTGTCAGAGGCCAAAGGAATCGGTACAGAGGACGATCCTTATGTATTTACATGCACAGAGGCTTCATATGTATCGGGAGAGCTTTTGAATACACTCGCTGATAAAAGCGCTGTAGCACGGTTTGTAATAGGAGATGCGAATGCACCTGATATGGAGCTTATCGTAAGAGGAGATAGGCTTGGCGGCTATGATGAAAGCGATGAGATAAAGCTTTTCCTTGCAGGCACAACTACAGCAGGAGAAGCTTCTGATGATACAGAAGGAAGTGAGCCGTCAGATACCAAAACAGACAGTGCCACAGAACAGACCGCACAGACAGAAGCTGATAACGCGGCAGAAGAAAAGACATACACTGCAGATGAGCTTAAGGATGCCATAAAGGAGCAGACCAGAAGTGTTGCCGATGTTGATTTACAAAAGAGAATTGCACAGGCTGATTTAAAGGAGCTTCAGAGCGAGCTTGAGGATGGCGTGGTATATGCAAAGAAGGATGGAATTGTGACAACAGTCTGTGATCCTGCCAATCCACCGCAGGACGGTACACCTTTCCTGCAGCTTTCGGGAGCATCAGGACTGTATATCAGCGGAACAATCGGTGAGCTGGATCTGGATACGGTAAAAATAGGACAGAGCGTATCAGCAGTCAACTACATGACAGGTGATACCTATGAGGGCACGATATCCGAGATAAGCAATGTGCCGTCAGACAGCGTAAACTATTATGGAGACAGCAATCCAAACTCCTCATTCTATGAGTACACCGCGTACATTGAGAATCCGCAGAATCTCAAAAAGGGCGATTCACTTGAGTTGACCATAGATACATCATCGGAGGGCTCTGACAGCGGACTATATATCGACAAGTCATATGTCAGAACAGAGAACGGACAGTCATATATATACAAGGATGACAACGGAAAGCTCAAAAAGCAGTCTGTCAAAACAGGCAAGTCGCTCTGGGGCTCATATGTGGAGATAAAGTCAGGTCTGACAAATGATGACTATATCGCATTCCCGTATGGAGTCAGGGAGGGCGAGAAAACCAAGGTGTCGGAAGATGGTATGTATTAGTTTAGCAGGGAGGATTAAAGATGCTTGAAAATATTAGATTGTCCTTTAGGGGAATCTGGTCACATAAGATGCGTTCGTTTCTGACCATGCTTGGAATCATCATCGGAATTGCAGCAATTATTGCGATTGTTTCCACAATTCAGGGCACAAACGAACAGATAGAAAAGAACCTCATAGGTTCGGGAAGTAATAACGTAAAGGTCACACTGCAGAAGGATGGCTATGATATGGATTTATCATATGAAACGGCGCCGGCGGGAGTGACTGAGGTATCGGCTGCCACACTTGACAGCATAAAGGAGCTCGACCATGTGCAAAATGCAGCTCTTTACCGTACAAGACAGGCTTCCAATGCAGTCTATTATCTGAACACGGCGCTTTCGGGCGGCAATATAACATGTGTCGATGACGGATATTTCGATACTGCAAGCTATGTAGTCATGAAGGGCAGAGGTTTCTCAAAAAATGACTATGCAAAGGCACGCAGGGTGGCTCTTATTGATGAGAGTGTGGAGAGCAGCCTGTTTTCAGGAGAGAGCGCGCTCGGCAAGACAGTAGAGATACAGGGATATCCGTTTACAGTAGTTGGTGTAGTCACGGAAAAGGACAGCTATGACCTGGTAATAAACTCAATGGATGATTACTATATGTATGCCCATGATGACAGCCAGGGCAATGTATTTGTGCCAAGCGGAACATGGCCGGTCATATTTGGTTATGATGAGCCACAGAACCTTTTGCTTAAGGCAGACAGCACGGATACCATGACTACAGTGGGAAAGGATGCTGAGGAGATACTTAACAGCAATCTAAATGTCACAGACGGCTCTGATGTGACCTACAAGGCACAGGATTTACAGGAGCAGGCAAAGCAGATACAGCAGCTCAGCCAGTCAACCAACATGATGCTCATCTGGATTGCCGGAATATCACTGCTCGTCGGTGGTATCGGCGTCATGAATATCATGCTTGTGTCAGTCACAGAGCGTACCTCAGAGATAGGACTTAAAAAAGCAATCGGAGCAGGAAAGGGAGCAATCCTCGGTCAGTTCCTCACAGAGGCTGTTGTGCTCACAAGCCTTCGGAGTGCTGGTCGGAGTGATCCTTTCTAAGGTCATCTCAATGCTAAACGGTACGCCGACAGCGATAAGTCCGGCAGCAGCTATACTTGCGGTGCTTTTTTCAATGGCAATCGGAATCATATTCGGTATGCTTCCTTCATACAAGGCAGCGAACCTGAACCCTATTGATGCACTGCGCCATGAGTAATTCTTATTGAAATCGCTGCTATTGTGAAAAAAATAACAATTTTTTGTATTTTGATGAATACAAGGGTAGAAAAAGTTTAAAAAATTTTGTAGAATGTTCCTAGTAGATAAATACTGTACTAGGAGCATTTTTTTTAGAAGAATCAGGTCATGTGATATGGGAAGTGTCACATGGTATAATGATTCTTCTAAGTATGTAATTAATCAGGTAACAAAATATACATTATTTTAAGGAAAAGGAGATAATATGTACGCTGACGAAAACGTAATCAAAATCAAACATGCAGTTTTGCTTGAGGTCGCAAAGGCTGCATTTGCAGGTAACCTCGATGAGATCAGAGATGACATCCCATTTACACTTATTCCGGGACCGACACCTCAGTTCCGTTGCTGTATCTACAAGGAGAGAGAGATCATCCGTCAACGTGTCAGACTTGCAGAGGGTAAAGCACCAAGCGCAAACGATGACGGCAATATCATCCAGGTAATCAGCTCAGCATGTGAGGATTGTCCGATTTCAAGCTACACAGTTACTGAGAACTGTCAGAACTGTCTTGGCAAGGCTTGTATCAATGCATGTAAGTTTGGAGCAATCGAGGCAGGACGTCTCCGCTCACATATCGACCCACAGAAGTGTAAGGAGTGTGGACGCTGTGCACAGGCATGTCCTTACAACGCTATCGCTCATTTAAAGAGACCATGTAAGTTCTCTTGCCCTGTAAATGCCATTACATACAATGAGTACGGCATTTCAGTGATTGATGAGAGCAAATGTATCAGATGTGGTAAGTGTATCCACAGCTGTCCATTCGGAGCTATCGGATCAAAGACATACATCGTAGATGTAATCGATGCAATCAAGTCAGAGAACAAGCATGTATACGCTATGGTTGCACCTGCAGCAGAGGGACAGTTTGGCGCAAATATCACTATGAACAGCTGGAAGAAAGCTATGCAGGCAGTTGGCTTCAACGGTTTTGTTGAGGTAGCACTCGGAGGAGATATGACAGCAGCGTACGAGGCTGACGAGTGGCTTGAGGCATACGAGGCAGGAGAGAAGAAGGTTACATCATGCTGTCCTGGATTTGTAAATATGGTTAGAAAGCACTATCCTGAGCTTGCTGACAAGATTTCTACAACTGTTTCACCTATGTGTGCAGTTTCAAGAATGATAAAGGCAAAGGACCCTGATGCAGTTACAGTATTCATCGGACCATGTGTTGCCAAGAAGTCAGAGGTACAGGATCAGAAGATAGAGGGCAATGCAGACTATGTACTTACCTTCAGTGAGATTCGTGCTATTATGAAGGCAAAGGGAGTACAGCTTGAGGCTGATGATACCTCATATCAGGAGGGCTCAGTATTCGGTAAGCGTTTCGCAAACTCAGGCGGAGTTACAGCAGCCGTAATCGAGAGCATGAAGGAAAAAGGCGAGGATGTTGATTGTAAGGTTTGCAAGGCAAACGGAGCAGCAGAGTGTAAGAAGGCACTTCTCCTCATGAAGGCAGGCAAGCTTCCTGAGAACTTCATCGAGGGAATGGCATGTGAGGGCGGCTGCGTAGGCGGACCAAGCTCATACAATGACATGGTATCTACCAAGAAGTTCCGTGATGATCTCTTAAGCAGAGCAGATGACAGAAAGATTCGTGACAACATCGCCAACTACCATATGGAGACATTTGAGATGCACCGTAAGGAGCAGTAATAAAATGATTGTTACAGCATAAGCTTTTTAAATCCCCCGACTTGTTCGGGGGATTTTTGTGATTGCGAATATCTGCAAAAAGATATGTGGTTAGTCATATTGAAAACTGAATAGTAACAAATATATTAAATAAATTAATTACTTATTAAGACTGCACCGGAGGTATTCATGATAAAGAAACAATTGTAACATAAATGAAATATATGAAGCCAACATTAAGAAATTCTCAAGGAATTTGCAGTAGCAAAAAAGATTGTTTAACGCTATAATAGATACTGCTTGAAATAATATTATCAGGTTTGAGTAATAATATAGAGAGAATAATTATAAAATGCTAAAGAGGATTGGAAAAATGGACAAAAATAAAAAGATGATTATCGGCATACTTACGGCTGCAATAGTTCTGGTGGTGGCGTTTATAGTATATATCGCATGCTTTGACTCACACATTGAGTTCAGCAGCAAGTTCAAAAACGGTATTACTGTTGAGTATGGCAAAAAGTTTGAGGCACCAAAAATCAAGGCGTATGTCAGAGGCAGGCTTATAAACCGGAAGGGAAAAGAGATAAAATGTACTATAGACAGTAATGTCGATGCGACAAAGACAGGTTCATACGAGATAAAGGTAACTGCTCAATACGGTAAAAAAACTGCGTCACAGACCATCAAGGTTGAGGTAAGGGATAAGAAGGCTCCGGAGATTACATTAAATGGCGATGCAGAGATGACTGTAGAGGCAGGCAGCGAGTTCAGTGACCCGGGATATACGGCAACAGACAACTATGATGGGGATCTGACAGACAAGGTATCTGTCACAGGAGCTGTCGATACTTCAAAGCCGGGAGACTATGAGATAAAGTACAGTGTCGCAGACTCGTCAAAGAATGAGGGCGAGGTTAAAAGGACTGTGCATGTCACAGATACCACGGCACCACAGATAAAGCTTTCAGGCGATGATTTTATGTCTGTAAAAAAAGGTGATAAGTACAGTGATCCGGGATACACGGCAACAGACAATTGTGACGGAGACATTACAGACAGTGTCAAGGTATCAGGAGATAAGGTAGATAAGGATAAGGCAGGAAAGTATACTGTGACCTATGAGGTCTCAGATTCATCAGGAAATAAGGCTAAAGCTACAAGAGTGGTAAGTGTGTATGATCCGGCTGCCACGGCAGACACAGTAAATCCGGGCAACAAGATTATTTATCTGACCTTTGACGATGGTCCCGGAAAGTATACACAGGGGCTATTAGATGTGCTTGATAAATACAATGTAAAGGCCACCTTCTTTGTTACAAATACACATCCTGACTATCAGAACATGATAGCAGAGGAGGCAAAGAGAGGACATACAGTGGCTATCCACTCTGCAAGCCATAAATACGACCAGATATATACAAGCGAGCAGGCCTATTTTGATGACCTTGAGCAGATGAACAGTATCATAAAGGCACAGACAGGAAATGATGCGTCAATCATCAGATTCCCGGGTGGCTCATCAAATACTGTAAGTAAGGATTATTGTCCGGGCATTATGACACAGCTCGTAAATGATGTGACAGCAAGAGGCCTTTTATACTGTGACTGGAATGTATCGAGCGGAGATGCAAACAGTAAGCCAATCAGCACGGAACAGGTAGTGCAGAATGTCATTTCAGGAGTGCAGAGCCACAACGTATCAGTTGTATTGCAGCACGACATAAAGGATTTCAGTGTCAATGCGGTCGAGCAGATCATACAGTGGGGACAG
>ENA-OROO01001072-OROO01001072.1-human-gut-metagenome-genome-assembly--contig:-NODE-1072-length-15286-cov-3.927910_pt1 | contig 15286 bp, 10 predicted proteins | sample MGYA00242130_ERZ509052 | MGnify/ENA primary metagenome ERZ509052 (study PRJEB26280, sample SAMEA2338730) | human gut metagenome | biome: human gut; feature: human-associated habitat; material: faeces... | reverse complement strand
GGCCGGTAACGTTCATCTTCAAGGCGTGCCATATTGCGCAGCACGCGGCTGTTGAGTTCGCCACTCACGCTGATATTGGCAAAGCCTACGGGTATATATTGCGTTTTGTCGTTCGCGCCGGCGCTTGAAAACACAGCCGCCGCAAATAGCGCAACCGCCGATACGGCTGTGCGCAGGGTGGAATACTTAGGCATAAATCAGAAAAATCTTTAATTAAATCATACAAATATAGTGAAAGGTGAGCGCAGAGACAAATGAAAACGAATGTTTTCAAATTTGGCTTTGCCGAACCGAATCCTATATTCTATAATATATAATGAAAGGTGAGCGCAAAGACAAATGAAAACGGATGTTTTCAAATTTGACTTTGCCTGACTATAAACGGAATGCAGATAAAGCCTGTCTGCGATGAATAACGATTCAGACTTCTCCTATAATTATTCAAAAGTACAAGGAGAAAAAGGCTTTTATAACCGTTTGAAAACCAAGTGTCCTTTTAGGGCAAAAAATATGTCTGACATATTTTGAATTATGTCAGACATATTTTCGATTATGTGCCTTGTAATTTCAAAAAAATCCTACCCCGTTTTTCCGGCGCGCGAATACTTATTCATCAAGAGCCGGAGCCGTACTTGCAGCAGGCGGACAAACCCGGCCTGCGCCGTTGCGGCTGCGCAAACGGGCGGCGGGCGTTACTCGGCCACAAACGTCTGCACTTGCACGTCGCGGCTGTTGGGGCCTACCATTACCTCAAACTCGCCAGCGTCGTACTTGTACACAAGGTCGGCATTGTAATACTTCAGCTCGTCGGCGCTTATGGTAAACGTAACGTCGCGGCTCTCGCCTTTCTTGAGGAATATGCGGCTGAAGCCTTTCAGTTCTTTCACAGGCCGCGCTATGTCGGCATACTTGTCGCGGATGTAAAGCTGCACCGTTTCGGCCGCGTCGCAGTTGCCCGTGTTCTTGACCGGCACGGTGACATTTATTGTCCCGCCCTTGGGCATGGTAATCGGGCTGCCTTTCACTACGCTGCCGTCTTCGGGCTTTGCGCCGACACTAAACCTCATCTCACCATACTCGAACGTGGTGTAGCTCAATCCGAAACCGAAGGGATATAGCCCGTCGTTGGGGCAGTCGATGTAGTTGCTTGCATAGCGATTGAACGTGTTCGGGTCTCCGTCGGGACGGCCTGTGGCCATCTGGCTGTAATAAAGCGGCATTTGTCCCACGCTGCGCGGGAATGTGGTGGTGAGCTTGCCCGAGGGCGATACCTTGCCGAAGAGCACATCGGCCACAGCGTCGCCCGTTTCGCTTCCGCCGAACCACACGTTGAGTATGGCGGGCACGTTTGCGCTCTCCCACGTGAGGTCGAGCGGGCGACCGGTGAACAGCAGCAGCACAACAGGCTTGCCGGTCTTAACCAATGCTTTGAGCAGGTCGCTTTGCGCGTCGGGAATGCGGATGTCGGTGCGCGAAGCCGATTCGCCCGACATGTCGGAGCACTCGCCCACAGCTGCCACAATCACGTCGGCACGCGAGGCAACCGACAACGCTTCGGCCAGGAGCTTCCTGTCGTCGCCGCGCTGCAACGGACGAATGCCCACGGCTCCGGCTTCCATTTTTTCGTCATAATAAACGTTGCTGCCCTTGGCGTAGAGTATCTCGGCGCGGTCGCCCACAGCAGCGCGCAGCCTGTCGAGAAGCGATGAGTGCTTTGTGGGGTCGCACGTCATGCTCCACATGCCGCACATGTTGTTTGCCGCGTCGGCCATTGGACCTATAAGCGCAATGCGTCCTTTCATCTGCAACGGCAGGACATTGTTGTTCTTCATCAGCACGAACGTCTCGGCCGCAATGCGGCGTGCCTCGGCGCGGTTCTCGGCCGAATAGGTTACTTTCTGTGCGCGGAGCGTGTCGCAGTATTTATAGGGGTTGCTGAAAAGCCCCAAATCATATTTCATCTCCAACACCCTGCGGCACGCTTCGTCGATACGCTCTTCGGATACCTTGCCTTCCTCGATGGCTTCCTCCATAGTATTGAGGAAACTGCCCGACACCATATCCATGTCAGTACCGGCATTCATGGCAAGGATACCTGCTTCCTTGAGCGGGGCTACTCCGTGGGTGTTCATCTCTGCTATGGAGTTATAGTCGGTAACTACCATTCCCTTGAATCCCCATTGCTTGCGCAGCACGTCTTCAATGAGCCACTTGTCGGCCGTTGCGGGTATGCCGTCTATTGTATTGAACGAAGTCATTACCGTTCCCACTCCTGCTTCAACGGCAGCCTTGTACGGGGGCAGGTATTCGTTGAACATCTGTACGCGACTTATGTCGGTGCGATTATAATCCCTACCCGACTCCGACGCACCGTAAAGCGCAAAATGCTTGAGGCATGCCATTATGCTGGAATCGGATTCCTGCAGGTTGCTTCCCTGGTATCCGCGCACGTAGGCACGCGCCATGGCTGCTCCCAGGTAAGGGTCTTCGCCGTTGCCTTCGGCAATACGTCCCCACCTTGCGTCGCGGCATATATCTACCATCGGGCTGAATGTCCAAGCTATACCGTTTGCACTTGCTTCTTTGGCTGCCACCTGAGCCATGCGCTCAACGGCCGTGGTGTCCCAACTGCAAGCCAGCGCCAGCGGTATGGGAAAGATAGTCTGGTAGCCATGTATAATGTCGGCGCCGACAACCAGAGGTATGCCTAATTCTGTTTCTTCAACGGCAATGCGCTGCAATTCACGGATTTTTTCAACGCCTTTCACGTTGAAAAAGCCGCCTATCTCGCCGGCTTTAATCATTTTGGCAAGGTCGGCACTCTGCACCGCACCCGTAACCATGTCGCCACCCGAGGGGAGGTTCAGTTGCCCCAGCTTTTCGCGGAGCGTCATTTTGTCCATTAAGTCAGAAATGAACTTGTCTTTTTCAATCTGCTTGCTGTCGGACGATGATGTACACCCGCAAACCAAGGCGGCTGCAAATCCGAACAGGACGAGGATTTTCGTTATTTTCATAATTCTATTATTTATATGAGTGATTTGTTAATGGTCGCACAACAGGCAAACGGTTGAAAGCAAACCGCAATATGTTACATATATAGTGAAAGGTGAGCGCAGAGACAAACAAAAACGGATGTTTTCAAGTTAGCCTTTGCCGAACCGAATCCTATATTATACAAAAGTAGCGAAAGACTGTTGCAAGGACAAACGAAAACCGAAGTTTTTATCATATATAATGCTATATAACCCGATATATTTCTTATTGTTGCCCGAGCGGCAAGGTGGACAGACCGCTTCACTACTCGCCCCGCAACACGCATGAAGCCCTGTTTCACAAACCGAGCACGCCGTACACTACAATAAAACGCAACCATGTTACGGTGCAACAGCCATGAAGATTTCCGAAACAAATCCCGCCGGAGATGAATAAATATTACTACGCGGGAAAAACAGGGTAGGACTTTTTTGAAAAAGCAAGGGAGAAAATTAAAAATACAAGGCACTAATTTCAAAATATGTCTGACATATTTTTTGCCAAAAAAGGAAGCCTGTGTTTCAATCAGTTACAAAGACCCGTTTTTCACCCGATTTTGAATAAAATCCGGTAACGTTCCGCATGATTATGCAACACAAAACTTGCCGTATTGTACTCTGGCTGATATTAAAGCCACCAGAACGGCGAAGTCTCCAAATTCCTGTCCCCGCACCACAATGTCTGGATTGCTTTCATGTACCAACGTTTTTGTTGTATAGTTTCGTGTTGGAAAATACCGGCTATCTGTTGAATCTTTTGGCAAGCGTGTACTATTATTCGCCAACAACCCTAATGATAAATCCGCTGGCTTCTAATTTCCGTCCCTTTGAGCAACTGTCCGTTTTAAGCGTGTCGATACTTTCAGCCGGGATTCCTATGTACTGGCTCATTTCCCAGTTGTATGAAACGTCAAGATATTTTACTTTCTCGTGCTTGAACCTCACTTCTTTCAGGTTGTTGTGCAATATGCTTATGTGCTTGAGAGCCGGCGAGAATACCCACAACCTGGGGATTCTGTTGTAGGAAGCGCTAAGCCTTTCCAAGTTCGGCAGTTTTCGGTTTGTTACAAAAAAATCCCTGCCATAGTTGCAGCTATCCATATCTAACTCCACGAGAGTCTTGGGCAGTATCTCGTCGAGTTTGAAAGGCGCATGGCACAAGTCGTTGCCCGAAATGTCGAGCCGCTTTATATTATAGTCGTTCATTACTGGCAGCCCTGTAAGCCCCTCGTTTGAAAGGTCGCAGTACTCTATTATGGTGTTGGGCGGAAGCTCCGAAAATTCTTCCCAGCCTTTTACGTATTTTATCGTTTTAGCCGGTTTCAAGGTGGTAGCAATCGGTTTCCTTACCTCGTTCTTTATGTACGGGCTGTTGTCGCAACAAGTGTCGTTAAGTTCCACGCCGTCGGGAACCCTTAAGCCGACATTGTTGTACGAAATGTCGAGCTTTTTAAGGTTTGGGAATTTTGACTTGTCAAAAAGTGCCTGCACGGGAACCTCTACGCCGGGATTGAAAAACAGATCCCTGCGTTCCATTTTTCTATCAATGGGCTTTCTCAAGCCAATGTTGCAACTGTCGAGTATCAACACTTCCACGCTTTTCGGGATAAAAAGTTCGTAATCATAGAACATCCGCAGTTCGTTGTGCGACAAATCCAAGCATTTTATATTGTACTGCCCGAGCGCGGGAATCTCTTTCAACCCAAGGCGCGAGAGGTCGCATTTCTTTATGAAGGTGCGTTTTGGAACAAGGGAATACAGTTCCTCCAAACTCGACACGAGTTCAATGGTGTCGATTTCCTGTTTTGCGACCACGGAATCTTCCTGAACCTTACCGCCTGTTGCATTCTTGTTGCCGCACGCAGCAATTAATGCCCAACAAACTACCGCCGCCAAAAGCGGAACGGAAAAGATTTTAAAATTCGTTTTCATGGCCTTTGTTCTTTTTAATTAGTACTTCCTTACATTCAAGTCCTTGCGCTTGATAACAATCCCAAAGATATGCAATTTGCAATAAACAGAGAACTTTGTGCCGTTTTTATTTTACATCACATCTGTACCTTTTGAGCCAATATAACTTTAATACCGGGGAAAAAATCACATGTACAACAAAAGGCTGTCCTTTCGCGTGACGCGGTCACCCAACCCGGTTGCGATGAATAAATATTACTGTGCGGGAAATACGGGGTCTGACTTTTTTGAAAAAGCAAGGGAGAAAATTAAAAATACAAGGCACTAATTTCAAAATATGTCAGACATATTTTTTGCCAAAAAAGGAGGCCTGTGTTTCAATCAGTTACAAAGTCCCGTTTTTTGCCCGGTTTTGAATAAAATCCGGTAACGTTCCGCATGATTATGCAATGCAGACTTGGGAGCATAGGATACTATTTGTTGTGTTCCCGAGAGAGGCCTATTATTACTCACAAAGAAAATCCGCAAGCCCGGAAAGGCCTGCGGATTAAGGTATTTGTTGTTACGGCACGAGGCCGCAACGTTGTTTTTACCGTATCAGTTGTTCTCGGGGCGGAGCTTGCGAACGGTTTCGCCGGTGCGCCACATTTCACTGTCGTGGAGCGCCTTGAGCTCTGCGTTGAGTTTCTCGCGGTAGTCGGGCTTTGAGTTGCTGTCGATTGAAATCTGAGCCTCGTTGCCTGTTGCCACGCTGTTGTAGAGCTTTTCCATAACGGGTTTGATAGCGTCGTGGAACGGTCCCATCCAGTCGAGAGCGCCGCGCTGTGCGGTGGTGGAGCAGTTGGCATACATCCAGTCCATACCGTTCTTTCCTACCATTGGGAGGAGGCTCTGGGTGAATTCCTCAACTGTTTCGTTGAATGCTTCGGAGGGTGTGTGTCCGTGTTCGCGGAGTGTCTCGTACTGTGCGAGGAACATACCCTGCACTGCACCCATGAGTGCGCCGCGCTCGCCGGTAAGGTCGCTGTAAACCTCACGCTTGAAGTCGGTTTTGAACATGTAGCCCGAGCCTATGCCTATACCGATAGCCATTGTACGCTCTTCGGCCTTGCCTGTAGCGTCCTGGTAAACGGCATACGAGCTGTTGATTCCGCGGCCTTCGAGGAAGAGCGAGCGGAGCGATGTGCCCGAACCCTTGGGAGCTACCATGATAACGTCGATGTCTGCGGGGGGAACGATGTTTGTGCGTTCCTTGTAGGTTATTGCGAAACCGTGAGAGAAGTAGAGCGCCTTGCCGGGTGTGAGGTACTGTTTGATTTTGGGCCATACTTCTATCTGAGCCGCGTCGCTGAGGAGCATGCATACGATTGTGCCTTTTTCGGCAGCTTCTTCGATAGAGAAGAGTGTCTTGCCGGGAACCCATCCGTCGGCAACGCATTTTTCATAGGTTTTGCCCTGACGCTGGCCAACAATTACGTTGAAGCCGTTGTCGCGGAGGTTGCATGCCTGTCCGGGGCCCTGTATTCCGTAGCCCAGCACGGCGATGGTCTCGTCTTTGAGCACTTCGCGGGCTTTGTCTAATGGAAATTCTTCGCGCGTTGCTACATTTTCAACAACGCCGCCAAAATTGATTTGTGCCATTTTTTGTTGTTTGTTTACGCTCCCGCGCCATGTTATGCGCGGGTAAGCAAGTTATACATGTGTTTAATTAGCTTTCTGTCTGTTTAAAGGTCACGCGGCTTGCGCACACGCGTTGCTCCCTGCCGGCGGGCATAGTCTCGCCCGCCTCAGGGGCCGCTATTTTGCGTATCTCGATATCGAAAGTGTCTTCTCCCACCGGCTGCTTGTAAAGATTCAGCGTCTCGTCGGCGTATGCTTCTTCGTGATAAGCCACTTCTATGCGCTTAACCTCATGCGTGGCATACATTTCCTCGGGAAAAAGGTCGAGCATGTGCTCTATGTAACGTATGCTGTTCACGTGGTTGTTTATGTCGATGTCGCTGTATTGCACTTTAATCGTCCTCGCGGGCGTTGTTTCTCTTACCCTTATTCTGGAAAATGGTGCAACTCCGCATTTCTTTTCTCCGTCCACCCAATCACCGAACCCTCCGCCGGGAAGATGTTCGAGGTTTACCGGTTGTCTTGTCTCCGCATTCAGCAAGGCCCATACCGTGTACGCATACCCGTAGGGCGTGCCGTCGGGGCGCAATATGGCGAAGCACCTGTCGGTGAAAGTGCGGTATATGCAGCGTATCCATGTTTCGATGATGTATTCCTCGCCCGCCCGCGGCATTTCGTCCATCTCGATAGCAAGGCGCGAAACTACCCACGCCAACTTCTGCGGCAGCAACTGCTCCATGCCGAAGCCGCGGCTGTTAGCGTGGAGGCTTGCAGTGGAGAGAATGCGGCTTCCGAGCATGTGCCACGAAAGACGCCCGGTGAAATCCTCCTGGAAAGGCTCTACTGTGTATTTGAATCTTTCTGATTTTGATATTTCGTTGCTCATTGTTCTTTTACCGTATGTACGCCTGTCGGGATATCTACTCTTCCAGGCCGAAACGCTTGCGGTTGCGGCTGGCTATGAACTCACTGACAAATTCGCGGCGGCTTTTGGTGACAGCAATTGAGCCGGAGTGTACAAACTGCAATATGCAGTCGAGCACTTTGAGGTGTTTGTACAGATTTGTGATTTCCTCGGTGATTCCTTCCATAGTCACAATGGAATACGTTGCGTTCACTTCTACGAACTTGGCCCCGAACGTGCGTATTACCTTTGATATTTCACGGTTTTCGAGCACCGACGGCGTAGACAGCTTGTAAAGCGCCGTTTCAAGCGTGAATATTTCGTTTTCCTTGAAATAGCTGGCCGAAACCACGTCGATTATCTTTTCTATCTGCTTTGTTATTTTTTTTATCAGGCATTCGGTGGCGTAGCAGGTGATTGTGTACCTGTGCAAGCCTTCAATGCTCGACGCCGAAACGTTAAGGCTTTCTATGTTTATCTGCCTGCGGGTGAATACAGTAGTTATATGATTAAGCACACCGGGCAGGTTTTCCGAGAATATTATAAGAGTATACAGTGTGTCGTCTCTTTCCATGTTGTTGTTTTGATTAGTAAACCTGTTGTCCTGCAGATTATAGTTCGAGAAGCATATCGTCAACGTCGTGTCCCGGGCTGCACATCGGCAGCACGTTGTCCTGTTCCATAACAGCTGCCTGCAAGAGGAACGGCCCGTCGGTTTCGAGCATTTCGCGTATTGCGTCGTCAAGGTCTTCCCGCTCGGTTACCGTGCGGGAGGGAATGTTGTATGCCTCGGCTATCTTTTCATAGTCGGGATTCATCATCGGAGTAAAAGAATATCTCCTTTCGAAGAACATGGCCTGCCACTGGCGCACATTGCCCAGGTAGTTATTATTAAGCAGGATTATCTTCACGGGGCTGCGCTGCTCCATTATAGTTCCCAGTTCCTCTATTGTCATCTGCAGACCGCCGTCGCCACAGAACATGCAGACTGTGCGGTCGGGCGCGGCAAACGTAGCTCCTATAGCGGCAGGAAGGCCGAAGCCCATGGTTCCCATTCCGCCCGATGTTACTATGCTGCGGTTGTTCTTGAACTTGAAATAACGCGCGGCTATCATTTGATTCTGCCCTACGTCGGTTACGAGAATTGCTTCGTTGTTGGTAGCTTCGGAAACCTTATGAACTACCTCGCCCATTCGCAACGGACCTTCTTTGGGGTACACTTCGGGTTGTATTACCTTATCGTCTTCAAGTTTGTCGAAAGCCTTGAAACTTTCGCGCCAAGCTTTACGGTTGCCTTGTTTAAGCAGAGCCGTTACGGCAGGAATAGTTTCCTTGCAATCTCCAAGGACGGCAACGTCGACTTCCACGTTCTTGTTTATTTCCGACGGGTCGATGTCGAAATGTATTTTCTTTGCGCTGCAAGCGTAAGTTTTCAAGTTTCCGGTTATCCTGTCATCGAAACGCATACCTATCGCTATGAGCAGGTCGCATTCCTGAGTCTTCACGTTGGCAGCATAACTTCCGTGCATGCCAAGCATACCTACGTTCAACGGATGGTTGGAAGGCAGGGCCGAAAGTCCGAGCAATGTACAACCTGCCGGTGCGTCGGCTTTCTCTATGAACTCTCTCACCTCTTGTTGCGCGTTGCCGAGTTCCACTCCTTGCCCCACAAGAACGAGCGGCTTCTTTGCTTCATTTATAAGTTCTGCTGCTTTTATTACAGATTCCTTATCCGTAGGAGGCACAGGCTCGTAGCTGCGTATGTAGTTTATGTTGCGCGGCTCATATTCCGCCATCTCCGTTTGTGCGTTCTTCGCAAAATCAAGCACTACCGGCCCGGGTCGCCCGCTCCTTGCAATATAGAAAGCCCTGCTTACTGCCCAGGCTATCTTTTCGGCACTACGTATCTGATAGGCCCATTTTGATATTGGCTGTGCAAGGTCAACGACGTCGCATTCCTGGAAAGCGTCGCTGCCCAAGGCCGTGCGGCCCACCTGTCCCGTTATAACTACGATAGGCGTGCTGTCCATCATGGCGTCGGCCAGTCCGGTTATTGTATTCGTTGCGCCTGGGCCGCTTGTTACGAGCGCCACACCAACTTTCCCGCTTATTCGCGCGTAGCCCTGTGCCGCATGTGCCGCACCTTGCTCATGTCGAACGAGAATATGGTTAAGTTCTTTATCCTTGTATTTATATAATGCGTCGTAAACCGGCATTATTGCTCCGCCGGGATAACCGAACAAGGTTGTCACGCCCTGGTCGATAAGCGAACGCATAAGGATTTCGGCCCCTGTCATCAGTTTATTTGTCATCATTCTTCGTTTTTAAGTATACGCACACCGCCCTTGTCGGCCGAGCTTACCATCGAAGCATAGGCTTTCAAGGCCTTCGACACCGTGCGTTTACGGCGCAGCGGCACTTGCGGGCGCGCGGCCAGTTCTTCGTCGCTCAAACGTACATTTATCGAGCGCGAGGGTATGTCTATTACTATTATGTCTCCGTCGGTTACTTTTCCTATGGCACCTCCCGAAGCAGCTTCGGGCGATATGTGTCCAATACTCAACCCCGACGTTCCGCCGCTGAAGCGTCCGTCGGTAATAAGGGCGCATTCCTTGCCGAGGTGCATACTCTTGATGTACGACGTGGGATAAAGCATTTCCTGCATTCCCGGTCCGCCTTTCGGGCCTTCGTGTGTTATCACCACGACATCGCCGCTTTTCACTTTTCCTCCGAGTATGCCTTCGCAAGCGTCTTCCTGCGAATCGAACACCTTGGCCGGGCCTTCGAAGTGCCAGATAGACTCGTCCACGCCGGCTGTCTTCACTACGCAGCCGTCTTTTGCGATATTGCCGAAGAGCACTGCCAGACCGCCGTCTTTGGAATATGCGTGCTCGATGTCGCGTATGCAGCCGCCGGCACGGTCGGTGTCAAGCGTTTCCCACGTACTGTCCTGCGAACCCATTACGGTAGTGAACTTACCACCCGGTGCGCTTCGGTATATGCGTTCTGCTTCGGGGTCGAGGCTGGATGTGCAGATGTTGTACTTGCTTATGGCTTCGCCGAGGGTAGTTCCGTCCACACGCCTTGCAGTAAGGTCGAGCAGCCCGCCTTTTGCCAGTTCTCCCATTATACCGAGTATTCCGCCGGCGCGGTTGCAGTTTTCCACAGAGTATTTCTGCGTATTGGGCGCGAGTTTGCAAAGGCATGGCACTTTGCGGCTCAGACTGTCGATGTCGGCCATTTTGAAGTCCACTTCGCCTTCGTTTGCCACGGCCAGCAGGTGCAGCACCGTGTTTGTCGAGCCGCCCATAGCTATGTCGAGCGACATGGCGTTGAGGAACGCCTGCCTTGTGGCTATGCTGCGGGGCAGCACGCTTTCGTCGCCCTCGCCGTAATATTTCATTGCATTCTTCACTATCAATGCGGCCGCGTCCTTGAAGAGTTGCAGCCTGTTCTTGTGCGAAGCCAGGATAGTTCCGTTGCCGGGCAGCGAGAGACCTATCGCTTCGGTGAGCGAGTTCATCGAATTTGCCGTGAACATGCCCGAGCAGCAGCCGCAACCGGGACAGGCGCGCCGCTCTATCTCGTCGAGCTCGTCCTGCGTCACACTCGGGTCGGCCCCTTTCACCATGGTTGTTATAAGGTCGATGTTTTCGCCTTTCCAGTGTCCGGCCTCCATAGGGCCTCCCGAAACGAAAACGGTGGGTATGTTAAGCCTCATTGCGGCCATGAGCATTCCCGGCGTTATCTTGTCGCAGTTGCTTATGCACACGAGCGCGTCGGCCTTGTGCGCGTTCACCATGTACTCCACCGAGTCGGCAATTATGTCGCGCGAAGGCAGGGAATACAGCATTCCGTCGTGCCCCATGGCTATTCCGTCGTCAATGGCTATTGTGTTGAACTCTGCGGCGTAGCAGCCAAGTTTTTCTATTTCCTTTTTAACGAGCTGCCCCGCTTCGTGCAGGTGCGTATGCCCCGGCACGAACTGTGTGAACGAGTTTGCAATGGCTATGATTGGCTTGCCGAACTGTTCTTTTTTCATTCCGTTGGCAACCCACAAGGCACGAGCTCCCGCCATTCTTCTTCCTTCGGTTGAAAAGGAGCTGCGCAATTTTATTTTCATTTCGGTACTCATAATTGTTATATCTGCGTTGCGGACGCATGTTGGATAATGCACCGCCTCAATTCGCAAAAATAGTTCCTTTTTAGCTAAAAAACAAACCCGTACTACTGTTTTAATCAAAATTCGTGCTTTTTTATGGCAAAATGACACACTTTAAACAAAAACGTGCATTTGTTTTTACGCCATTATCAAGAACAGTTGCCAATATGTCATTCCGTTCGGCACTCATTATTTTAATACGCCACACCGCCTGCCGGCAATGAATGAATATTCACCGTAAAAAAGCACTCGTTTCGGGATGTGCGAAACACTCCTTGGAGCAAACAAAAAAAAGGTCGGACATATTTTAAAATACAAGGCACATATTTTAAATTATCTCAGACATATTTTTGCGGCGCTCAAAACGCGCATTTTCAGTGGGGTTTACACGAGCCGTTTTTATCGCCCCGAAAATGGAAGAATAACCAGATTCGCGAATAAATATCCTATACCAGTTTTATCTTCCGCGCCGGCGCATTTGTCCGTTCCCACGTAAGTGGCGCAAAGTCACAGGCGTTTTTCGGTACGCGGTACTTTGCCGTTGCGCCGAATCGTTGTAATTTTACGGTAGCAAAACAAAACACGAAAAGATGAGAAAAATAGAATTAAAAGATTTGAACGACAATTTTTTCGAGGCCATATCGAAGGAATGGATGCTCGTTACGGCCGGAAGCAAGGACAAGTTCAACACCATGACGGCAAGCTGGGGCGGCACAGGCGAACTCTGGGGCACGCCCGTGGCTTTCGTGTTCATACGCCCCGAGCGGTACACGTTCGAATTCATGGAACGAAGCGAATGTTTCACACTTTCGTTCCTCGGATACGAAAACAAGGACATTCACAAGATATGCGGCTCCAAATCGGGGCGCGACATCGACAAGATTGCAGCTACCGGACTAAGACCCGTATTTACTGAACAGGGCAACGTGCTGTACGAGCAGTCGCGCCTGAGCCTGGAATGCCGCAAACTGTACACCGACACCATAAAGGAAAGCTGCTTCATCGACAAAAGCCTGCTCGGACGCTGGTACGGCGAGGGGCACGGCGGGCTGCACCACATGTACATAGGCGAGATACAGAACGCCTGGCTGCGAGAATGACCAAAGAGAATAACATTCAGAAGGGTTACATTATTTTTGATTGAAACAAAGGTATTCGGGCAGGTTTAACTAATTTTGCCCTTTAAACCGTAATCAATGCTTAACTGTCCTGCATAAGGATAAGGCATTGCGTTCTTTCTTTTTATATGCAAATTTCGATTCTATGACAAACTACCGTAACCTGGACGCCGACGAGATAGCCAGGCTGTCCGCCCAGTTCTGCCAAGCCGAAGACTGGTCGAAAATCAGAGTGCCCGAGGGTTTCACAACCGCGAATATTTCACACGCACGCTTCTCGGGAGACATCACACTGGGAGTTTTTGAAAAAGACATCCTGCTGCCGGGAGGATTAAAGAAGAAAGCGGGCCTGCACCACGTAATGCTGCACAACTGCACCGTAGGCAACAACACGCTAATTGAAAACATACCCAACTACATAGCAAACTACAACATAGGCAGCGACTGCTACATACAGAACGTAAACCTAATGCTTACCGAAGGCGAAAGCACCTTCGGGAACAACACCGATGTATCGGTGCTGAATGAGACGGGCGGACGCGAAGTTCCTATCTACAACCGTCTATCAGCCCAACTGGCATATATAATAGCCATGTACCGCCACCGCCCCGACCTTACGGAACGGCTGCGCACGATGATAAGGGAATATTCATCCGCACTGAAAAGCAACCGCGCACACATAGGCAACGGTGTATATATAATAAACACCGGCACCATTCGTAACGTATGCATTGGCGACCGTTGCCGTATCGACGGAGCCTCAAGGTTGGACAACGGTACGGTGAACAGCAATGCCGAAGCCCCGGTGTACATAGGACCTAACGTAACCGCAGAAGATTTCATCATAAGCTCGGGGGCATACGTCAGCGACGGGGTGGTAATGTCGCGCTGCTTCATAGGGCAGGCCTGCCACCTTGCACACCTGTTCTCGGCACACGACTCGCTTTTCTTCAGCAACTGTCAGGGAGAAAACGGAGAAGCCTGCGCAATACTGGCCGGCCCCTACACAGTTACCATGCACAAGTCGAGCCTTCTGATAGCCGGAATGTTCTCGTTCCTCAACGCCGGAAGCGGCTCTAACCAAAGCAACCACATGTACAAGCTCGGGCCGATACACCAGGGCGTGGTGGAGCGCGGCTCCAAGACGACGAGCGACTCGTATATACTTTGGCCCGCAAAGATAGGAGCATTCTCGCTCATCATGGGACGTCACGTAAACCACCCCGACACATCGGGCATGCCTTTCTCATATCTTATAGAACACGGCAGTAAATCATACCTCGTTCCGGGCGCAAATCTCAAAAGCGTGGGAACAATACGCGACGCGCAAAAATGGCCAAGAAGAGACAAGCGCAAAGACCCGAACAAGCTCGACTGTATTAACTTCAACCTGCTCAGCCCGTACACCATACAAAAAATGCTGCAAGGCATAAATACCTTGCAGGGATTGAAAAAGACCTCGGGCGAAACATCCGAAACCTATTCGTTCCAAAGCACTACGATAAAAAACCATTCACTCGAGAAAGGAATAAACCTTTATACGCTTGCTGTGCATAAATTCATGGGTAACTCCATAATAAAAAGGCTCGAAGGCGGCGCATTTGCCGACATCGACGATTTGCACAGACGCATGAAGCCTACCGACTGCCTCGGCCAAGGCGAATGGATTGACCTGCTGGGACTGATTGTGCCAAAACAGGCCGTAAGCAATGAGATAGACCACATAGTAAGCACTCCCGGATACACGCTCGAAGAAACCGAAGCATTTTTCCGCGACATGCACAAACGTTATTACGACATGGAATGGACGTGGGTGTGCGATGTAATGCCGCGGTGGTACGGCAAGACATACGAGCAGCTGACTCCCGAAGACATAATCGGTATCGTTAAAAAGTGGAACGAATCTGTCGTGGCATTGGACCGTATGCTGTACGACGACGCGCGCAAGGAGTTCTCAATGGTATCGCGCATAGGCTTCGGCGTTGACGGCTCCACGGAACAGCGCGACTTCGATTTCGAGCAGGTGCGTGGAGAATTCGAAAGCGACGCATTCGTAAAGATGGTGTGCAAGCACATAGAAGATAAAACCGCGCTCGGCAACGAACTTATAGAACGCCTGAAGTCTCTTGCCGACAGAATGTAAACAAAAACGCAACACAATGAATACAACAGGACACATATTCCGCCTTACATCTTACGGCGAAAGCCACGGCACGGCAGTAGGCGGCGTTATAGACGGAATGCCGGCAGGCATACGCATTGACGAAACCTTCATACAAAAGGAACTCGACCGCCGCCGCCCCGGACAGAGCGCAATAAGCACGCCGCGCAAGGAGAGCGACCGCGTGGAGATTCTCTCGGGCGTGTTCGAAGGCGTAACAACCGGAATGCCTATTGGCTTCGAGGTACGCAACGAAAACCAGCGCTCACAGGATTACAGCGAGATGAAAGACCTGTTCCGCCCCTCGCATGCCGACTACACTTATTTCAAGAAATACGGCCTGCGCGACTACCGTGGCGGCGGAAGACAAAGCGC
>ENA-OROO01001071-OROO01001071.1-human-gut-metagenome-genome-assembly--contig:-NODE-1071-length-15307-cov-6.181222_pt1 | contig 15307 bp, 16 predicted proteins | sample MGYA00242130_ERZ509052 | MGnify/ENA primary metagenome ERZ509052 (study PRJEB26280, sample SAMEA2338730) | human gut metagenome | biome: human gut; feature: human-associated habitat; material: faeces... | reverse complement strand
GCGGCTTCAGCGGCATCGCCCAGGCGCTCGCCGTAAGGCGGGTTGGTCAGGATGATGGAGCTGGGGCGCGGGGCAAAGTCTTTTACGTCTGCCACCTCAAAGCGGCAGCGATCCCCCACCCCGGCCAGCTTGGCGTTGGCGTTGGCCAGCGCCACAGCGTTGGGGTCAATATCAAAGCCAAAGCCCTCGAACCCGGCATCCAGGCGGGAAGCCGCCAGCGCTTTCTGGCGCTCCTCCGCCCAAACGGCAGCGGGCACAAAGTCATAGTGCTCGGCGGCAAAGCGGCGGCGCAGGCCGGGGGCGATGTTCAGTGCTTTCTGGGCTGCTTCGATCACCAGCGTACCGGAACCGCAGAAAGGATCCTGCACAGTGCTGTCGCGCCGGACAAAACCGACATCGGCAATGGTAGCGGCCAGCGTTTCCTTGATGGGGGCCAGCGTGGCGTTTTTGCGATAACCGCGCTTATGCAAGCCGTCGCCGGAGGTATCCAGCATCACTTCCACCACGTTTTTACGCAGGGCAAAGCGGATTTTGTACAAAGCACCGGTTTCCGGCAGAGTGGTGGTTTTGTGGCCGTACTGCAGCCGCTTAACGATTGCCTTTTTGACAATGCTCTGGCAGGCAGGTACGCTGGAAAGCTGGCTGGACAGGCTGGAGCCCTTGACCGGGAACTGGGCATCCACCGGGATCAGCTCCTCCCACGGGATAGAGTAAACACCGTCGAACAGTTCATCAAAAGTTGCGGCGGGGAAGGTTTTCAGCAGCAGCAGCACGCGCTCGGCGGTGCGCAGGTTCAGGTTTGCTGCGGCGATCATGGCGGCATCACCCTCAAATGCCACGCGGCCATCCGTCACCTTTACGTTCTGCGCACCAAGGCGTTTGACCTCAAAGGAAAGGGTATGCTCGGTGCCAAAAAAGCAGGGAGCCACCAAAGTATACATGTTGGGCATAGTGTGTCCTTTCTGGGGCTGTGCATGGCGCAGCCGGATATGCGGGGCCGGGCATATTGGGTCAGCCCCGCGGGATAAAAATTAGATTGTGCCGTTACATAACCCAAAAAAGGCCCTGCCAAGCAGAGCCTGCATCTTATGGGCGTTGCAGTTGGCGTACGCTGCAGAAATCAGCCGCGGCGGCGGGAATACCCACCGCGATGATTCTCGGTAACGCGCTTGAGATCCGCAATTTTTTCTTCGCTCTGGGTCTTATAGCGTGCCATCATATCCTCAAAGCTCAGGTCGCCCTGCGGCTGCGAGGGTTTGGGCTGCCAGACACGGGGGGCTGCTTCGCGGCGGGGCGGCCGCCAGCCGGGCGTGCACCACCGTTACTGCCCTGCTGCCCTTGGGGGCGCGGGCTGCGGGGCGCGCGAGGTGCGCGCTCCGGTGCGGGCTGGGTCTGCTTGATGGACAGTGCAATCTTGCCATCCGGCGCGATGGAGATGACCTTAACCTTAACGGTCTGGCCAGCTTCCAGCACGGTAGCAAGGTCCTGCACAAACTCATAGCTTACCTCAGAAATGTGAACAAGGCCGGTTTTGCTTTCCGGCAGGGCAACGAAGGCGCCAAACGGCTTAATGCCGGTAACTTTGCCTTCCAAGATGTCTCCAACCTGTAATGCCAAAACTATAATACCCCTTTGCTGCCCGGCAAAACTGCCGGGTATCGTTATTGATGGAACCTTTGCTTTCAGATTCCGCTTGTATGCCTTGCAGGCAAGGCCTGCACTGTTAAAGGCTGGTTGAGTCCGCAAAAAACAGAAGCCAGCCTTTTGCATCTTCCATTGTACCTGGCATGGTAATCCGGCGTAATGCTGTTACTTGCCGCTCAGATCCACCCAAATGCGCTCATTGGGCTTGGCATAGCCATCGGCGCGGGCGCTGCGTTCAATAATCGCGTCTTTGCCATCGGCCAATGCGCGTCCCAGCTCTTCGTTTTGGGCCTGCTGGGCGCTGAGCTGTTCGCGCACCGCGGCGAGTTCCTGCTGTTTGGAGCCGATGGTGATCTGGCACTGGATCAAAGTAAAAAACAAAGAACAAAACAGTGCCGCCACAGCCAAGGGAAGCAAACGCCGCGCAATGCTTTTGTGTTGGTTCATGCGGCAGCGCCTCCTTCCGGGCAGGTATCAAAATGCCGTTGTGTGCAAACCATTGTACCGCCTGCCCGCACAAGAAGGTCTTATGCAGGCATACTTAAATACAGTTTAATTATATAATATTGTGCGCTTGTTTTGCAACACATTTTTCGGCTTTTTTCCGCTTTTCTTGCATGAATCTTGTGCGTTGTGCCGCCGGGCGTGCCGAATCTTTCTGATCCGGGCCAGCAGCCACTGTTTGAACGGGTGTACCGCATAGTCCGCCGCAAAGCGCAGCGGCCAGACCAGAACAAACACCGTGCCGCGCAGCGCCCTGTGCACCGCGTGGGAAACGCACCACCGCCAGCACAGTGCCCCCAGCCCCATGGCGGCGGCCATATACCAGCGCGCCGCCCCGGTAGCCGAAGCCCCCGCCGCGAAGCCGCAGCAGACAAAAGCTGCGGCAGCAAAGGCCAGCACATCCCACACAAAGCAGCGCACCGGGCCGCTGCCAAAGGCAAGGGTCGCCCCATCCCGTACAGCGCCAAGCAGCAGGCCTGCCCCAAGACAAAGCAGCACATCGCCCAGCACTGCCCACAACGGCGGCGATGGCACCATCAACGCAGCAGGCGGGCCAGCAGCCCACCGCTCTGTTTTTTGCTCTGCTGGTTCTCGGTATACTGCAAATATTCGATCTGGCCGGAGATATGCACTTCCCCCGTGCGAACCGAAAGCTCGCTGACCTGCATTCCTTGCCCACCGATGGTCAGATCCCCCAGCGGAGTTTGCAGCGTTGCGCCCAGTTCATCACAGCTCACAATACGGGTCACACCGGTCACCGTCAGCCGGGCGCGGTTTTCCAGCGTCAGGGCATGGGCGCGCGGCGGAGCAGGCAGGTCGGATTGCTGGGGGGCATGTTCCCCAATCGGGTGCGGGCTGGTCAGTTCTGGCATGGCGGTTTCCTCCGGCAGCAGTTGTTGCTTACCCTATACCATATGCCGCACACCGCGCGGTTAGAACTCCCCCGCCCTGGTTTTTCTCAGCCTTCCAGGATCTCAAACAGCTCGCGGGCAACATCCTTGCCCTTGGGTTCATCAATAGAAAGCACCCGCACCTTGACGGGGCGGTTGCCGAAGGTAATCTCGATCACATCGCCGATCTTTACGGCATAGCTTGCTTTGGCAGGTTTGCCGTTCACGATCACGCGGCCCGCATCGGCCACATCATTGGCCAAGGTGCGGCGCTTGATCAGGCGGCTGACTTTCAGGTATTTATCCAGTCTCATGGTTCATCCTCATCTCTATGGCAGCGGTACTCCAGCCACCAGGCGGGAATCATGCGGCGCTGCCTATATCATAAAAGCCCGCCGCGTTTGGGTGCGGCGGGCTTTTTCATTCAGAGCGTATCTGACGCCTGAACAGATTACTGCACAGCGTCCTTCAGTGCCTTGCCAGCCTTGAATGCGGGCAGCTTGGAAGCAGCAATGGTCATGGGCTCTTTGGTCTGCGGGTTGCGGCCCTGGCGTTCCGGGCGCTCGCGGACTTCAAAGGTGCCAAAGCCAACCAGCGAAACTTTGCCGCCGTTCTTCAGCTCTTCGGTGATAGCAGCCAGTGCTGCGTTGACAGCCTTTTCGGCGTCCTTCTTGCTCATGCCAGCTTCAGCGGCAACGGATGCGATCAGTTCAACTTTGGTCATTTGTTATATACCTCCAAATTAAATAAATTGCGTTTTTTTGCCTTTTCAGGCTACCGGCCCGGCTGCTGTGCAAAATGCCTCGTTGGCTTTTTGCAGCGCCTGTTCGGGGTCTACCCCTGCCTGCCGGGCCAGATTGGCGGCGGCAAACAACAGTTCGCCCACAGCCTGTTCTGCCTGCGCGCTGGCGGGCTGCGCCGTTTGCAGGTTCTCCACCGCGTCTGCCAAGGCTGCAGCATCGGCCCCCTGCAGGGCTGCGCCATGGCGTGCGGCGCGCTTTTGCAGCTTGGCCGCGCGCATCAGCGCGGGCATGGCACGGGGCACACTTTCCAGGTCATCGGCCAGGGTGCGGCGGCCCTTTTCTTTATTTTTGAGCGCATCCCAGTCCGTTATACCTTCGTAACCTGGTTGGGTGCCAAAAATATTTGGGTGCCGCTCAATCAGCTTTTGGCATACGCCATCGCAGACCTGTTCCCAGGTAAAGCGGCCGGTTTCCTGTTCCATGCAGGTATGGAAAGCAACCTGCATCAGCACATCGCCCAGCTCTTCACACATCAGCACCGGGTCATCCAGGTCCAATGCGTCCACAGCCTCATACGCTTCTTCCAGGAAGTTCATCCGAATCGATGTATGGGTCTGAACTTTATCCCACGGACAGCCGTTGACCGGATCCCGCAAAAGGGTGATAATGCGGACAAGATCATCTGCCGTGTACGGGCGGTTGTGCGGATATTCCATGCATGCTGCAATGCTGCCTGCCCAGGATGTACCAGGGTCCGCTTGAAAAAACAACAGGCAACATCATACCTCTCATTCTACCGTTTTGTCAAGGAAACAATACAAGTTGCTGTTTGACAGCCGAGTTACCTGTTTACAGCTGTGCGCCGCAATGGTTGCAGAACAGTGCGTCTGCATCCACATCTGCATGGCAGACGGGGCACTCTTTGGTCTCACCGCGCGGGCGGTCAGCCGCATCGGCCAGAGCCTGCTCCTCCTCGGGGGTCAGGCCGGCGGGGTCATCGTGGTAGGTGGTGGGATCGTTGGGGTCCTCAGCCTCCTGCTCAGCCTCGGCAGCTTCAGCGGCAGCGGCCTCATCGGGGGTCATGCGGGCCTTGATTTCCTCAATCGCCTTTTCGATTTCGGCAATGTTCTCGATATATTTATCCACCAGGGGCTGGTTTTCCTCTTCTGCCTTATGCAAGCTGTAAACCAGTGCGCCCAGCTGGCGCTGTGCCTTGGCCAGGCGGTTCTGCTGGGATGCCAGATCCAGCTGGTTCTTGCCCTTATCTGCAATATCCATGGCTGCCTTGTAAGCGGTATCCACAAACTGCATGCTCTGTTCTTTGATCTTATTGATATCCAGTTCAAACATAATGTAACACCTCGTTATCATCTGGCCCCGGCAGGGCACTGCGCCACAGCTGCGCAGCCCGGCCGGGTGGAATGAAAAGCCGTAAAAACTTATTATTTTCGATTTCACGGCTTTTCCCTGTAAGGCTTATTATACCGTATCATTGCCTGGTTTTCAATCTTGTGGCGCAAAGAATTATGTCCAAATCGTAAACATTTGGACGTAACAGGAAGTTTTATTGGTTTTCGGCTCCAATGAACTCCCGCAGCATGCTTTTCTGTGGGATCAGCGCGGCATTAATGGGTACAAAATGCGCAAACCGGCTGCGCAGGTCTGCCATGCGGCCCGCATTGGCGCTGGCCGTCAGCTGGTCAATATAATATTCCCAAATCCCCACCTCGCAGCTGAATGAAGTATCCAGCACAAGGTTCGCCCGATTCTTGAACGTCTTGATATACTGGTCCTCTGCCTTACAGACATGGGGCCACAGGCCGATGGTAAAATCGGCATCATGCCCGCGGAACCGCCAGTCCCGCGTAATGCGGCGGGCAAGGCGAACATCGCGGGTGGCGATCAGCCGCGCACCGTCCGGTCCGGCATATTCTTCCCGCAGGCTGGCGTAAATATTCAGCACAGCATCCTGCGGCAAAGTCTCGGTCAGGATGGGGTTAAAGGCGTGCAGTCCCTCCACAACCACCACACCGTCGGTGCAGTCGATGTGCTGGGTCTGCGGGGCGGGCAGCTGGGTCATAAAGTCAAAGATCGGCGCATCGCACACGCCGGTCTGGGCCAGCTGCTGCAGGCAGTGCTGCACCAGCGGGATATCCAGCGCTTCCACGCATTCGTAATCATCCCGGCCATCCGGCTGTTTGGGGTAGCGGCCCTCGCCCACAAAAAAGTCGTCCAGGCTCAATACCCGGCTGCGCACGCCTTTGCTGCGCATGGCGGCGGCCAACTTGTTGGCGCTGGTGGTTTTGCCCGCAGCGGAAGGCCCCGTCAGCATGACAATACGGCGGCCGGATGCCAGAACATAGGCCGCGGCGGCATCAATGCGGCTCTGGTACTGCTGTTCGCTCAGCTGCACCAAATCAGCCGGGTTGTGCGCGGCAAGGTTGAGCAGCTCACACCCCACCATGCGCTTGGGGGCGCGCGGATTCACCACAGCTGGGATATTGGTCATAGAACTGTTTCACTCCTTCCTTGCGTGCAAGGATCGTGTCAAAACGGTCGATATATTCTGTCGGGTACTTATAATTAAAGATACGCTCGATCTTGCCGTGACGTGCACCGGGGGCCACCAGCTTTGTAGAACCGCCCGCACCGGCAGAAAGAATGGTGTGGACTTCCTCCATGATATAGATATTATACAGACACTCGTACCCCGGCTTGCACCAGCCCACGTTTTCCAGGTTTTGCAGGGTGCCTTTTTGGCGGTACAGGTAGTAGGGGCGGTAACCGGCTTTTTCCAGCAGCTCGCAGCTTTCCACCATAGCGGCCACATCGGCATAATCCGCAGCGCGGTGCTCCACCACCAGGTTGGACGCCCGTTTCAGCGTGAGGGTATGCACGGTGATATTTTCCGGGTCCAAGTCAATGGCCGTCTGCAGGCTATGGCGGAAGCCTTCCACCGTATCCCCCGGCAGACCCGCGATCAAGTCCATGTTGATGTTATCATGCCCCACGCGGCGGGCGGTCCGGTAACAATCCAGGATATCCTGCGCCGTGTGGCGGCGGCCAATGTTGCGCAGCACTTCATCCGAGAATGTCTGCGGGTTGATGGAAATGCGGGTTGCGCCGTATTCTTTGATGATGCGCAGTTTTTCTTCGTCGGTACAGTCAGGGCGGCCCGCTTCCACGGTAAACTCTTCCAGGGCGGGCAGGTCAAACTGCTCGGCCATGGTGCCCATCAGCTGGCGCAGCTGCTGCGCGTTGACGCTGGTGGGGGTGCCGCCGCCGATATACAGCGTTTTGATGCTGAGGTGTGCGGCGTCCGCAGCGGCGCGGGTAGCGGCAAGCTCCTTGCACAGGCAGTCCACGTAGGGGGCCACCAGCGCACGGCTGGATTTATCCCCCACCGTGCGGGAAACAAAGCTGCAATAGCTGCAGCGGGACGGGCAGAACGGAATGCCCGCGTACACACTGCAATCCATCGGCTGGGCGCGCTCCAGCACCGGGCGCTGCAGGTCCGCAATACTTTTGGCCATGGCAAAACGGCGCGGCGTGCAGTCAAAATGCTGCAAAAAGCGCTGTTCGATTTCTTCTTCGGTTTTGCCCTCGGCGCGCAGGTCATGGATGATGCGCACCGGGCGCACGCCGGTCATCATGCCCCAGGGCGGGCGGATACCGGTAACGCCGCACAGCATGGTGTACAGCATGCGGCACAGAGCATACTCCTGCGTGCGGGCATCCCCCTGGGGCGGGCGCTGCTGCACCCAGGTGGTTGTGCCGTTCTGCCGCACCAGAACCAGCAGCAGATACCTGTGAGCCACAGCCAGCACAAGGTCTGCGGTATCGTCCGGCAGGGTCTGGCTCAGCTCCGCCGCCGGGTAAAAGATGCGTGCGGTATGCTCGGCCTCATACCCAGCTGCCGCACCGCGCAATACAATTTGCATAAGAACCCCCGAATTGGAGGGAGGAGTTAGCGCGGAGCCGAGCCTGTTGTAATCCCGCTTATGCCAATACTGCCAAAACAGTACCCGGCGCATTGCAGGTATACCGCAAACTTTTAGGCCGCCGCTTAACTCCTAACTCCTCCCTATCTTAAAATACTTCCCCCATCAGATATGGGTTGGACCGGCGTTCCTGGCCAAGGGTGGTAAAGCTTTCATGGCCGGGGTAGACGGTGGTTTCATCCGGCAGGGGCAGATCCGCCACCAGAGCAAGGCTGCGTTGCATCTCCGCCGGGCTGCCGCCGGGCAGGTCCACACGGCCGCAGCTGCCCGCAAACAGGGTATCGCCACTGAACAGCCGGTCGCCGCAGGCGATGACCACGCCGCCGGGGGTGTGGCCCGGTGTGTGCCAGATGCGGAACGTCAGCTCATCCACCTGATACTCACTGTTGCCCGCAGGCCACGGGGCATCGATCAGATCCGGAGTCAGCGGGTACATCTGGTCGCCTTTGGCATCGGCCAGGTCCATATGCACCTTGGCGCCGGTGGCTTTTTTCAGGGCCGCCACACTGCCCACATGGTCATAATGGCCGTGGGTGAGGAAAATGTCCGTCAGGGTTGCGTTATTCTCTTTCAGCTGAGCCAGATAGGTTTCGGCCTCGGCAGCGGGGTCCACCACAACGGCATGCCCGGCGGCGGTGATCAGCAAAAAGGTATTGGTATACAGCGGCCAAACGCCGTGGATATGGATCAATTTCATGGTTGTGCTCCTTTACTTCCACTCATCGGTATCAATGATGATGGTCACCGGACCATCGTTGACAAGGCTGACCTGCATATCGGCCCCAAACTCGCCATGCTGAACGTCTTTCAGTCCCTGGGCGTTCATCAGCTCCTGCAAAAAGGCATCATAAGCGCTTTTGGCGGTCTCCCCTTTTGCGGCATGGATAAAGCTGGGCCGTTTGCCGCGGGAGGTATCGCCATACAGGGTAAAGTTGCTGACGACAAGAACCGAATAGCCAAGTTCCACCGCACTGCGGTTCAACTTGCCCTCATCATCGGCAAAAATGCGCAGCCCGGCGCATTTGGCTGCCAGCTTGGGGATAATGGCGGGGTCGTCCCCATCCTTTACCCCAAGCAAAATCATCAGCCCCGGCCCGATGGTGCGGGGATTGCCGCCGTTGACCACAACGGACGCCGAGGAAACACGCTGAAGCACAGCACGCATAACACAGTTCTCCTTATTCAGTCAGTATGGCACACCCGGTTAAACCGCAGGCACCATAAAATAGCAGGAATCCGCTACAAAGAAATTCAGCGAATCATCGCCCGCAAACACCGCCTGCCAGTTTTCCCATGTTGCGCCGTCGGTTGTCACATACACGGCGGTGGGGTCATACTGCCCGGCGGCAAGCCGGGCAGCGGTATCGGCGCGGCTGGCTTCCGCCGCTGGGTGGCTGCCGGACACAGCAATATCCAGATTTGTTGCCAGCCCCTGCTTGCCCGCCAGAATGGCCAGCAGGCGCAGGCGGTCCTCCCGCACTTCCCCGGCGGCAAGCAGCTGGGTGTGGCCAGCGCCAAGGCTGGCGGTCTGGTCGTTGTTTACCACTGTGGCGTTGATGGGGTCGGCGAACTTCTGCCGCTTTTGCTGGGCGGCGGCGCTCAAATCAAACGCCTGAACGCCGACAAACAGCGCCAGCACCAGCACCGCATACCGGCCGGGCAGGCGGTCCCGCAGGGTATACACGGCATACACCACCATGCAGGCCGCCACCAGATAGAACATCCGCCCGCTGGAGCGGAAGATGCCGCACAGCTCCAACAGCTTTGCAGGCAGCGGCAGCTCAATGCCGGTGTTGCCCCAGTAAATTTTGTTGCTGACGGCAAACAGCGTTAAAAACACGCAGGCCGCAAACACCGGCCCGTTGCGGTGCCACCAGGTTTTGGTGTTCTGGGGGCAGCGCACCGCCCGGCGCAGGCTGAACAGCAGCGCCGCCGTGATCAGCGCCAGCACACCAAGCCCCAGGTAATTGAAGCCATCATACTGGCCGGGCTGCTGCGGCATTACCTGGTACAGCCGGGACCAAGTGTAGCCCCCGCGGGAGGTTGGGTTGATGAGTGCATTCAGGTTCATGGAATAATCGCCATAGCCGGAGCGAGATGCCCCGGTGCCGGAGCCGATGGCCCCGCACAAAACGCCGCCCACCACAGCCGCTGCCAAACTTGCCGCAAACTGCAGCGCCGCGCGGCCCCAGGCTTTTTTCTGGCGGCCCAGTTCCACGGCGGCCAGCAGGGCGCACATCATGACCAGCGGCAGAAAGTACGGGTGGATGCCCACCGCCAAAAAGGCCAGCACCGGCATGGCCCAGGGGAATTTGGCCGTGCCGCTGTGCAGGTTTTGACGGTATTCCAGAAAGGCATACAGCGCCAGCAAAAACAGCCACTGGCTGGCCAGCGCGGTATGGCGGAACGCGCGCTCCCACAAGGTAGGCAGCATAACAAACAGCAGACCGCCCAGTGTGGAAAACACCAGCGCTCCCGCGCCAGTTTTTGCCTGCCCGCGGGCGCACAGAAGCGCACCGGCTGCCCCCTGCATGGCAAAGCAGAACAGCGTGTACCACCCAAACCACTGGAAGGTGGAGGGCAGCACCCCGCGCAGCGCCTTGAAGAAGATGCTGACCCAGGGGATGCTGTCGGTAAACGAAATGACGGTGCCATCCGGGGCGGCAATGGTATCCGCCAGGCCCAGCGGGAACGCCCAATGAGAGTTGCGGAACAACACCCAGCCCGCATAATGCTGCTGAATGTCCCACTCATCATAGCCGTTCAAGATCCAGGCATCATAGGTTGGGTGCAGGGTGGATGTGCCATACAGCAGGAAAAATACCACCATGCCCGCCGCCGCGCCCAAAAGCGCCGCCAGCCACCGCCGTTTTGTGTTTTGATTCATGTGTTTTATGGGTTGTGCAGTGATAGGTCAATTTTGATTTAACCCCAGGCAGCGGGCGCGCAATATGCGTTCCTTCGGGGTTTCTGCACACTTTCTATTTTATTTCTTATTTTTTATGTCTGATATATCAGAGTTTTTTCGATTCCTTTTTTTGCAAAAAAGGATCAAAAAGTCCCCCGTATAAAAGTTTTAGTTGCGGGTAACTGTCAGAACGTCTTTGACTTTTTTCAGGCGTGCCACAACATTGTTCAGGTGCACGGTGTTCATAATGCCCACCGTCAGGGACATGCGTGCGCGGCCCTGGTCTGCCGCGCGGGCGGAAAGTGAATAGATCGGCACACGCATATCGCCCAGCGCCAGCGCAACGTCCGAAAGCAGATTGGCGCGGTCCATGCAGTCCAGCTCCAGCGTTGCCTTGTAGTCCTCTTTGGCATCATCCGCCCAATAGGCTTTCACCCAGCGGGCGGCATTTTCCGGGTCCTTCATACTCTGCTGCACATTGGCGCAGTCCCGCTTGTGGATGGACACGCCAAACCCACGGGTGACAAAACCGATGATGTCATCCCCCGGCAGCGGCGAACAACACTTGGCAAACTTGATGGGGCAGTTGTCAATGCCTTCCACCACAACGCCGTCCGAAGAATGAACACGCTTGATATCCACCGTGGGCAGCGGCTTGGGTTCCGTTGCTTTCAGGCGGGTGTACTCTTCCTTCAGCTTGGGCAGGATGCGCGCCAGCTGCAAACCGCCATAGCCGATGGCCGCATACATTTCATCCACCGAGTTACAGTGGTTGCGGCGCGCCAGGTTGGACATGAACTCATCATACTGCTCCGGCGGGATCACCATCAGGTTGCGGCGCAGCTCTTTTTCAAAGGCATCCTTGCCCTCGGCAATGTTTTCGTCCCGGCGCTCTTTCTTGAACCAGTTGCGGATCTTGTTCTTTGCTTCGCTGGTTTTTACAATGTTCAGCCAGTCGCGGGAGGGACCACGGTTTTCCGGGCCGGTGATGATTTCAATGATTTCGCCGGTAACGACCTGATGGTCAATGGGCACAATGCGGTTGTTTACCTTGGCACCGATCATCCGGTTTCCCACGGCGGAATGGATGGCGTAAGCAAAGTCGATGACGGTTGCGCCGGCCGGCAGGTTGATCACATCGCCGCGTGGGGTAAAGGCAAACACTTCTTCCGGCAGCAGGTCAGACTTGATATCGCTGAGCAGGTCGGTGGCATCAATGCTGGAACGCTGGCTTTCCAACAGCTGGCGCACCCAAGCCAGGCGTTCGTCCAGCCTATCACTGCTGGCGGCGGTAATGCCGGCCTTATACTTCCAGTGGGCAGCAATGCCGTATTCCGCGTTGCGGTCCATCTCACGGGTACGGATCTGCACCTCAAAGGGGATGGCTTCGCGGCCAATCACGGTGGTGTGCAGGCTCTGGTAGCCGTTGGGTTTGGGGGTGGAGATATAATCCTTGAAGCGGTTGGGCAGCGGGTGGTACATATCATGGATCAGGCCCAGCGCGGTATAACATTCCGCCACCGTATCAATAATGATGCGGACAGCATAAATATCATAAATCTCCTCAAAGTCCTTGTTCTGCATATACATCTTGCGGTAAATGCCGTAGATGCTCTTGACACGGTGGCGGATGGTTGCTCCGTGGATGCCGTTCTGTTCCAGATGTTCCTGGATGGTGGCGCAGATATCGTTGAGGAAGTCATCCCCATGCTTGTTCAGCAGGGAGCGGATCATGTTATAGCCCACAGGATCCAGGTATTGCAGGCTGCGGTCCTCCAGCTCCTCCTTGATGTTGGAAATGCCAAGGCGGTGGGCAATGGGGGCATAAACCTCCATGGTTTCCAGGGCTTTATCGCGGCGTTTCTGCTCCGGCCAGGCATCGCCGGTACGCATATTGTGCAGGCGGTCACACAGCTTTATGATCATCACGCGGACATCCTGGCTCATGGCAAGCAGCATTTTGCGCAGGTTTTCCGCTTTGCGGTCCTCGACATTCGAGAACTTGATCTGGGTCAGCTTGGTAACACCATCCACCAGCAGGGCAACCTCGCTGCCAAACTTCTGGCGGATCTCGTCAATGGTCACGGGGGTATCCTCGGCCACATCGTGCATCAGGGCTGCGGCAACGCTTTCGCTATCCATGCCAAGTTCCACCAGCAGCTGTGCCACGCTGATTGGGTGGCAGATATACGGTTCGCCGCTGCGGCGGAACTGGGTGGCATGCGCCGCGCTGGCCAGCTGATAAGCACGGTCAATCATGTCAAAATCATAGGCACGGCCGCTGGCGATCAGATCATGGCGCAGTGCTTCATAAGTAGTGGGCATGGGCACCGGCTGCTTTTGCGCCTGGGCTGCCTGTTCTGCAGCATTGTTTTTGACTTCTTCTGGCATTCTATCATCCCCATTTCAAGTATCGCACAATCATAAAAAAGTCCCGTTTCTGCGGCAGTTCCCTCCTGCCGCGGGGGCATTTTTCATTTTGCCTTATCCTTCCCCTTCCGCCAGTCTGCGCAGGACCGGCGCGGAGGAGAGGTCTTTTTTGCCGGTCACTTCCACCGGCTGGGAGCGGCTGCCGCGGCGCTCGATCAAACCAAGCTGTTCCAGCGCCGTCAGGCTGGCCAGGGTCTTGCCGGTGTTTTCCGGCCCTGCGGTTGCAAACAGCGGCTGCAGATCATCCGCAAACACATTGCCGGTGCGCACCATGCGATACACGGCAGCGGTATCGGCACGGGTGGGCAGGCAGGCCAACCGCTCGTCATCTGGCAGGGCCGTTCCGCTCAGGAAAGCATCAAACCGTGCGGCCTGCTCCGCCGGGGCATTGCCCAAACCGGCCGGGCGCATGGCGCAGCAATGGCAGGACACCATCGGCCCGCCGCGCCCCTGGAAGATGCTGACTTCCACCGCGGCATCCACAGCTGTACCCATGCGGTAGGGCAGGTCGTCCGGGGCGGTGCCGAACAGTGAGACAAAGCAGGCTGCCCCGCCCTGGCGCAGGCGAATGCGGCAATGCCGCCCCTCACTGCCCAGGGGCCAGATGCCATCCACCGCGGCGTTTTGCAGCAGGAACACCGGAACCGGGTTGCCGCTGCCAAAGGGAGCCAGGCGGCTGAGTTCCTGTACGGTAGGCACCGTCAATTCCGCAATATCGGCCACGGCATCCAACTTGAGCGGCAGCGGCTTGGGCACCGGGTATTCTTTAGCGGCCCAATCGTTGATGGCTTTGCGGAACGCGCCGATCTTTTCTTCTTCAATGGTCAGGCCCGCCGCAGCGGAATGCCCGCCAAAGCGCAGCAGCAGCGGTGCGCAAGCGCACAAAGCGGCGTGCAGGTTAAAGCTGGTGGGGGCGCGCCCACTGCCGCGGCCCTCGCCGTTTTCAGTCGAAATAACAATGGAGGGGCGGCCGTATTTTTCCATCAGGCGGGTTGCCACAATGCCGATTACACCGGGGTGCCAGCCTTCGCCTGATACCACGATTACACGGTCCAGAACACGGGCAGGGTCTGCGCTCAGTTTTTCCAGTGCAGCGGCAGCGATCTGCTGTTCCGCCTGCTGACGGCTGGTGTTGATCTCCGAAAGGCGCGCCGCAATGCCTGCGGCCTGCTCCTCGTTTTCGCACAGCAGCAGCTTCAGGGCAACAGCGGCGGTATCCATGCGGCCCGCGGCGTTCAGGCGGGGTGCCAGCCCATAGCTGACGGTTTCCGCCGTGACAGGGCGGTTTGCATAGCCTGCGTTTTCCAGCAGGGCCTGCAAACCGGGGCGCAGGGTATCCTGCAAGGTGGCAAGGCCCTCTTTTACAATGGTGCGGTTCTCCCCCACCAGCGGCATTACGTCCGCAATGGTGCCAAGGGCGGCAAGTTCGCCAAAGGGTTCCAGCAGTTCAGCGGGGTCCTCACAGCCTTCCAGCGCAGCGCACAGCTTGAACGCCACACCGGCACCGCACAGATCCTTGAAGGGGCTTGTGTCGTCCTCCCGCTTGGGGTCCACAACGGCAACGGCTTTGGGCAGCTGCTGGGCGGGCAGGTGGTGGTCGGTAATCACCAGCTCAATGCCCAACTCTGCGGCCAGGTCAGCTTCCTCAATGGCGGAAATGCCGTTATCCACTGTCACAATCAGCTTATAGCCTTTATCTGCCAGCCTTTGCAGGGTTTCACGGTTCAGGCCGTAGCCGCCGCCCTCGCGGGTGGGCAGTTTGCAGCGCACCTGCGCGCCAAGGTTGGTCAGGCATTCATACAGGATGGCCGTAGCGGAAACGCCGTCCACATCATAATCGCCAAAGATCACAATGGTTTCACCGTTTTCAATAGCCTGCTGGATGCGGGCAACGGCTTTGTCCATATCTTTCAGCAGGAACGGGTCGCTCAGCGTCGGTTCCTCTTCCAACAATGCGGCGCCAGCCTGCGGCTGGGCAATACCGCGGCAGGCCAGCACCCTGGCCAGCAGCGGGCCATAACCGGCGGCCAGGAGCGCACTTTCCCCTGCGGTATCGGCGTTTTTCAGCTGCCAGGCACGATAGTTCATAATTGTCTTGCTCCTGTTCCTTTATGGCAACACCGCACAATTCTCGCCTTGCGGCTTAAGCACCGCTCCGGCAGCTGCGGCACGGCATCTGCGTTGCCA
>ENA-OROO01001068-OROO01001068.1-human-gut-metagenome-genome-assembly--contig:-NODE-1068-length-15328-cov-3.604989_pt1 | contig 15328 bp, 7 predicted proteins | sample MGYA00242130_ERZ509052 | MGnify/ENA primary metagenome ERZ509052 (study PRJEB26280, sample SAMEA2338730) | human gut metagenome | biome: human gut; feature: human-associated habitat; material: faeces... | reverse complement strand
TTTTGATTCCAGTGTGAGTGAGTTTGAATCAGTCGGTTCTTTGTGTGTAGATCGGAAAGGAAGATTGTGGGTAGGCACCTCTGAGGGATTATTTATTGTTGATTTGTTTTCTTTCGCTCGTTCGCGTCGGCATTTTAATTACATTTATTTACGCTATAAGTTGAATGATGAGAAATCTACGCAGGTAGAGCGAGTCAATGTGGTTTTTCAAGATCGTCATGGCGAAATCTGGTTAGGAGGAAAAGCTACAGGACTTTATCGTTTAATATCGGATAAAGCAAACCGTTTCCAGTTTAAGCATTATGGAAAAGAAGAAGGCTTTTATGAAAATACGGTTTATGGTTTATCCGAAGATGGAACAGGTAATTTATGGATTGCTACAGAGAATGGATTATTCCGTTTGCTGGTAGATAGTGATACTTTTGTCTCATACGGAAAGTCTGATGGAATTTTGGGCAAAGATTATGATTCACATACATTGCATTTCTCATCACGTTATAAACGCTTGTATTGCGGGAAAGATCATGGATTGTGTGAAGTGATTTTGAAGAAAATACCAGAATCGGTCAAGGAACGTACAGTTGTTATTTCTTCTTGCCGTGTGAATGGTGAAAACTGGACTTATGAGACTTCGAAGAGGCTGTCTGATTTGGGGGAAGGGAATAAACTGGAACTTGCTTTGACCACTTTGGAGTATGGATACAACGAGGCGGTTCGGATTCGTTACAGAGAAAAACAGAATGGAGAGGAATGGGTGGAACTTCCTGCAGATAATCCGGTGATTGCTTTGCCTTCACTTCCGGGAGGACAATTCCAATTGGAAATACAAGCTACAGATCAGGAGGGAAGATGGCAAGATGACATATTGGATATAAATATTCAGGTACGTCCTTATTATTATAAGTCGTGGTGGTTCTGGTCGTTACTCTTGCTTGTTGCAGGATGTTTGTCTGTAGCCTTTTATCGTTATAAAGTAAGGCAGTTAAAACATCGGCAGGTATTATTGAAACAATTAGTAGCCCAGCGCACACACGAACTGGAAATACAGAACCGTAGTCTGGAAGTAATGGCTCATCATGTAGAGGAAGTTGCAGAAGAAAAAATACGTTTTTTTACGCATATTACCCATGAGTTCCGTACACCGGTTACATTGATTCACGGACCTATTCAGCAGGCATTGGCACTGACTTCGGATAAGGAGGTAAAGGAGCAGCTTCACATAGCCCAACGTAATGTAGAAGATTTATTGTCATTGGTGAATGAATTAATGGACTTCCGTAAACTTGATATGGAAAAGGTGCAATTGAACATCCGGCCATTTAACTTGATTTCTATGGTTGAAGATTTATTGGCACCTTTTGTCTCCTTTGTAAAAGAACGTCATATTGTATTACGTACGTATTATCGTCTTCAGGGACTTTCTGTAAATGCTGACCCTAAATATCTTCATCGTGTGCTGACAAATCTATTGGCTAATGCTGTGAAATTTACGCCTGATGGGGGACATATCCGACTTTATGCAGCCCGTATAGTGGATAATGAGGGAAAAGTGCAGCTTTACCTTTCGGTGTCGGATACAGGATGTGGCATACCGGAGAAAGATCTTCCACTGATTTTTGACAGTTTCTTTCAGGCGCAAAATAAGGTGACTTATCCAGTCTTCGGACAGTCTGGAACGGGTATCGGCTTGAATGTATGCAAGCGCATTGTGGCTCTTCATGGAGGTGTGATTTCAGCTAAGAACAATCATGCCGGGGGAACCTCTTTCCGTGTTATGTTACCGATGAAGGAAATGCCGAAAGAGGAACTTGTCGTTGCAGGCGGAACATCTGAAAAGGAAAATCTTTCTGTAATGGAGGAAGTTCCTTTACAGAAAGAAACTCTGTTAGTTGTTGATGACAACCATGATATGCGTCGTTATATTCGTTCCTTATTGCAAAAGGAATATAAACTCCTTGAGGCTGAAAATGGGGTGAAGGCCATGGAGATACTCGAAAAGCATCATGTCGATTTGATTATCAGTGACCTGCTTATGCCAGAAATGGACGGGCTGGAACTATCGAAAAGAGTAAAGGCAAATTTAGAGACCAGTCACATTCCTTTTCTAATTCTTACGGCCGTGTGCTCGAATGAGAAAATCTGCTATTCAGTAGGGGTTGATGAATATTTGTGTAAACCTTTTGATGCAGAAGTGCTTAAATATCGTATTCGTAACATTCTGGCTTTGCGTCGTGGTTATCAGGAGAAACTTTCAAAACCTGCTGCTTTGGCATTGACAGATGTGAGTGATCTTGGATTGATAGAAGAGTCCAGAGATAAGGTCTTTATGGATCGGGCTATCGCCTTGATGAAAGAGCACTATGCAGAGTCTGAATATGGACTGGATGCTTTTATTCGTGACATGGGATACAGTAAGACATTGGTTAACCAGAAGATGCAGAATCTGGCAGGAATTCCTATCGGACAGTTTATGAAGAACTTTAGGCTGGATATGGGTTATCAGTTGCTGGAACAGAAAAAAGGAGATGCCAATGTGTCTGAAGTTGCTTATGCGGTAGGTTTCAATGATCCAAAGTATTTCACAAAATGTTTTAAGCAACGCTTTGGCTGCCTTCCAAGTTCTGTGGGGCATTCGTAAGGCAAAAAGAGAGAGGGTGTGTCAAAATGCATACCCTCTTTTTTTTATGACAAAGCCCCGACTTTCCCAAGCCGAGGCTTTGTTATGTCCTAAAGATTTTGTATCTTTAGTCATAATCAAAAGTAATATGACAAAGATACATTTTCGTTCTTACAATCCCAATCAAATCGTCCTTTTTCCACAAAGAATAGATGAAAATATTTCATCAGACGATCCCGTACGTATTCTGAGTGCTATGGTTGATAGTCTTGACCTTAGTTCATTTCATAAATTATATAAGGATTCCGGGCGTTCTCCCTATCACCCACGAATGATGCTCAAAGCTGTTTTGTATGCCTATATGAACAATATCTATTCTTGTCGTAAGATAGAAAAATCCCTGCTGCGTGACATTCATTTCATATGGCTTGCCGGTTATGAGAAACCTGATTACCGGACTATAAACCGTTTCCGTAACCGTGTCAAGGATGAGATAAACGGAATATTCACCCAGATAGTCCTCATCCTTGCCTCCAAAGGATTCATAAGTCTTGATGTTGAATATGTTGACGGCACAAAGATTGAATCAAAAGCCAATAGATACACATTCGTATGGCGTAAAAACGTAGAACGTAACCGCGCCAGGCTTCTTGAAAAGATACGTATTCTTCTACAGCAGATTGATGATGTCGTGGCACAGGAGAATGCCTGCATTGAAAATACCACTACAGAGTTTACTCCTTCCATGCTGACAGATATGATATCAGAGTTAAAAGCCTCCCTTGAAAATGTTCCACCCCCATCGGATAAGGAAGAAAAGAAAGCGAAGAGACAAAAGACAAAGCAAGTCAAGGTATTGGAATCACACTGTGAGAAACTTGCCGAATATAACAGGCACATGAGAATACTCGGCAAACGGAATTCTTATTCCAAAACAGACCCTGATGCTACATTTATGCATATGAAGGAAGACCCTATGGGAAACGGGCAATTAAAACCGGGATATAATCTACAAATCGGAACTGAAAACCAGTTTATGCTCGATTTTGGACTCTACCATAATCCTACAGACACTCTTACATTGATTCCTTTCGAAAATTCGTTTCATGAACGTTACAACCGTTTCCCGTTAGAAGGGGTTGCCGATTCCGGTTATGGTTCGGAAGAGAACTATCGCTTTATGGACGAAAACGGAATAGAGGCGTATGTCAAGTACAATTTTTTTCATAAGGAGCAGAGAGCTGACAAATATGTAACAAATCCTTTCAAACAGGAAAACCTATATTATAATGAGGAGAAAGACTATTATGTTTGTCCAATGGGGCAACATATGGAACGGACAGGTGTACGGCATTATAGAACGGAAAGTGGGTATATTGCAGAAAGCGTAGCCTACAGGGCTGCAAGATGTGAGGGATGTCCTCTCAGATGTATGTGTTTCAGTTCAAAATCAAAAAGACGTACCATAGAGGTCAATCACAGGCTGAAAGAATATAAACAAAAAGCGCGTGAAAGACTCACCTCAGAGAAAGGTTTCAAACATAGAGGGCAGAGATGTATAGAACCTGAAGCCGTCTTTGGACAAATCAAATACGATATGGGATACAAAAGGTTCAGGCATTTTGGAAAAGACAAGGTCACAATGGACTTTGCCTTCTTTGCCATTGCTTTTAATATAAAGAAAATGTGTGCTAAAATCAAGAATCAGAAGATGACAGACAAAAATTATAAAAATATAAGAGTGGCGTAAGCCATATACAGCCGATTATACCGCTTGAAAGCATGGATATAGGGATATTACAGGAAAATTGAAAGCATACTCTATGAAAAATGAGAAAGCAATGATTATATAACGAAAAAGAGGATGCGTCATTTTGACACATCCTCTCTTAAAAAAAGGAATTTAGAAATGTACCGTTTCACAACGGCGTTTTTAAAAACACTTAGGGCTATTTTTGAATTACCCCAGCTGTATTTTCCAAGTGTATATTTTCTGCAGCATAATCAGGACGGGTATCTCCCCAATTGACTGTACATCCTTCCATTTGAATGTCGGATGCTGTGTGGAAGAAGAATCCATACGTTTTTCCTTTTAGAAAGCCTTCTCCGTCGCATGGACGCTTATCGTATACCCCACCTTCAAAAGTGGTCCGTTTGTGAAGGTTTACTTCTACCTGGTCAAAATAAATTCGGTTGATTTTGTCTATCGTATCTCCACTGACAAAAATTCCGTTTTCACTTGTACATTTGATATTGTGGAAATAAATACGGCTCACTTCTCCACAAGCACCTTTTACGGCTCCTTTCGGGAAACGCCATCCGGCATCTTTATGATTTCCTACTGCACGTGGGAAAGATGTGACGTAAATCGGTTCTGCTTTTCCCCACCATACATCAGAGAAGAAGCGGCAGTCTACAATCATGTTTGAAAAGATGACATTGGTAACTGTACCTTCATCACGATTTTGAATGCCTATGCCTCGGTTGCTGTCTTTGATGATGCAATTAGTGAATAACACATTGTTGATTTTGTCCATGTTTTCCGAACCGATTTTTACGGCACATGAACGAGAAGTCATGGTACAGTTGGTTACTACCACGTCTTCACAGCTTCCATATTGTTCAAATTCGCGTCGGTTCTTCAGACAGATACAGTCATCTCCTGATTCGATGAAGCAGTTGGAAATACGTACGTCTTTAGAGTGGTCTATATCAATTCCGTCACCATTACGTATTTTCAGGTTATTAAGAATGCTGATACCATCAATCATTACATTGTTGCAACCTATTAAATGTACAGTCCAGTAAGCGCTGTTGCAGATGTTCACATCGCGTATGACAAGTTTTTCTATGTTGGTCAGTGTCAGAACATGTGGACGTGGGTCGAAATCGGTGACAGGTTTCAACTCATAAGAATCTTCCAGTTCCTTTCCCATGAATGCAACTCCGTTTCCGTCAATGCTTCCGGTTCCGGTGATTGATACATTTTTCAGGTCCTTTCCACTAATCCACATCATGCCTTCTCCTCGGTTGGCACCGAATGCACTTTCTGTATAGATACTTTCGTCTGGATTTGCCAACAACCGGGAGTTAGGGGCCAGCTGTAACTCTACGTAAGAAGCTAACTTAAATGGTCCGCAAAGAAACGTATGCCCGGATGGAACAAGCACTGTTCCTCCGCCTGCTTCCAAACAAGCATTAATAGCTTTCTGAATGGCTGAGGCGTCATCGGTTTTTCCCGTAGCACCATAGTCCATGATGTTGTAAACCCCTGTTTGAGGTGAATGGCATGCTCCGAATAAGAAGATGCTAAGTAGTGCAAAAAGAATGTGTCTTGTTTTCATTATGCAAATTTTTTACGTTTTTATTCTACAACCTCAATTAAGGAAGGTGGACAATCTTCAGGAGCATTTCCCCATGTTTTGTTGGGAGTATTTCCCATTGTAAATACCATCTCACCTCCTGCTATAATATCTTTGTGCGAAATATAGTTCTTGGTATAAGCCTTCCCGTTTAAGGTTACTTTTTGTATGTAGATATTTTCTTCAGAGGCATTCTCTGTTTGAAGAATAAATGATTTCCCATTTTCCAGATGTAGTACAGCTTTAGGGAATGAAGGACTGGCCAATACATAGAAAGGTGAACCTGGGCAAACTGGATAAAATCCTAAAGAAGCAAAAATATACCAGGCTGACATCTGTCCTGCATCGTCATTACCTGAAAGTCCTCCCGGAGCATTCAAATATTCAGTTTCCATGATATGGCGTACTGCCTGTTGCGTTTTCCAGGGCTCTCCTGCATAATTAAACATGAATGCGACCTGGTGACAAGGCTCATTTCCGTGCCAGTAGCGGTGTTCGCTGAACATCGAATCCAGTTTCAGTGCAAATTTTTCTTTTCCTCCCATGCACTCCATCAGTCCGTATGGATCATGTGGCACATACCATGTGTAATGGCAAGGAGCTCCTTCTGTGATGAATTTGGTAAACTGAAATGCGTTCTGCTTTTTTAGGAACGTGCCGTCGGCATATCTTCCTTGTGCATAGCCTGTTTGTGGGTCAATCACATTGCGATAATTTTGAGCACGTACGGACAACAATTTGTAATCTTCGTTCTTTTGAAGCTGTTTGGCTACTTGGGAGAGGACAAAGTCATCGTAGGCATATTCCAACGTGCGTGAGACCTGTTCTTTTGTGTGGAAGGCATCGGGCACACTATCCTCTAACGGGATGTAACCATATTTTAGGTACGATTGTAGCGCACGGCGTCCCATTCCATTTTGATAGTCTTTTTCATTAGCAGGTGATTCGAAAGCATTTTTTCGCATGGCTTTGTAAGCCTTTTCTATGTCGAAGTTACGTATACCTTTTATGTAGGCATCTCCTATAGCCGCAATGCAATGATCGCCTATCATGGCTGCCGTATAGCTGTTCCAGCACGGGAAAATAGGGAGCCATCCTCCTTGTTCAAACTTATGAACAAGCGATTGCATCATGTTTCCTCCCTGAGTAGGATATAACAAGTTGATAAGTGGATGCAGGGCACGATAAGTATCCCACATACTGTAGTCATCGTAATACACTTCATTTGATGCCAGTTGGAGAATCGAATCTTTTTGGGAAAAAGCTGGATACCTGCCATCTACGTCATTGAATGTACGTGGTAGGAAAGAAGCCCGGTAGAAAGCTCCATAAAATTTCTCCTTGGCCTCTTGGTCTGGTGTTTCCACTTCAATAGCAGACAGATGTTTTTCCCAAATGGCAGTAAGTTCTTTCTGTGTTTGGTTGAAATCCCAATGCGGAATTTCTTGCTGCATATTCTTTTCAGCTCCTTCTTTATCGGTAAATGAAGAAGCCGCTTTGACTAATATCTGTTCGTCGTTTTCTACATGAAAACCTATATATATACCGATGTTTTTTTCTTTCTCAATTTTAATTTGTCCCGGGAACACACTGTCTTCACGGAAAGTCCCGAATTCGCAAGGTTCCTTTTGATAGTCAATGATAAAATGACCGCTGTATCCGGCAGGTTCTCCCCAGCCTTGATAAATGCGGTGTACGGGGTTGTATCCGTAGATACGTTTTTGAAGGGTATCAATTTCAATGTATCCTTCTCCTTCATCGCTGTTAGGATTGACGATGAGGTAAGCTTTTCCTGCCTGCTGGTAGGTAAAGCGGAAAATTGCAGACCGTGAGCGGCCTGTCAGTTCAGCCTGAAGATGTTCATCAGGCAAGGTTACGGAATAATAAGCAGGAGTTGCAGTTTCCTGCTCGTGTAAAAATCTTGTTGCTCTCTTTTCAGGCAAGCATCGTAAGGAGTCGAATGAGGCGGTTAGCGTCATGGAACCATAGTCTTGTGTACATCCGCCTACAATCCAGTGAGAGTTGCGGAATCCTTGAAACAAGGAATCACGATAATAGTAGGGAGCAATACATTTGAGTTCAGTGTCTTGTGTTTGTGCAGTCCAAGAGTTCATACCATTCGGTTCTAATACGGCAGGTAAAGTCTGTCCGTATTCTTCGGTGTGCTTACCAAACATACCGGCAGTATGAGTAGTACTGGCGGCAGTACCGACTCTCGTATCAATATATGACAATAAGCTATCGGTGGTATGACCGTTAGAGCAAGAAATAATTAGTGGAGTAACAGCTCCATAAATCAGATATTTGAATAATATGGTAAGATGTGTCTTCATAAATCTTAAATCTACATGATTGCTATTTTTATTTCTGTAAAAATAAGAAATTGCAATTATATGATTTGTATGGGTTTAAGACTATTCAACTCGTGTGTTTATTTATTATAGAATAAAGTCTTGAAAAATGATAAAATGAATAGTAATTATCGGTGAGAGATTCCCCTCACCGATAATTATTATGGCTATTAATCATAGAATCCCGGACAGTTTTGAGTCCAATTAGTGTTATTGTTCAAAATATCCACGCTTAACGGCCATATACGGTTTCTAGGGTCACGTGCATTGGGATTGTATTCATCTTTGAATCCCCAAGGTTCTTCAAATTTCCCAAAACGAATCAGGTCATTGCGACGCCAATGTTCATCTAAGAATTCACGGCCACGTTCGTCTAAAATATCATCAAGTGAAGGTGTTTGCCCCAATAGTGGAGCATGTACATACGAACGAATTTGATCAAATAAGCTTTGTGCTGTATCATTTCCTGTTGCGATTCCTCCACGTACAATTGCTTCACATTTTGTTAAGAGAATATCTGCATAACGGAAAATAGGAACATCATTATCTTGTCTACGGCTATAAATATTGTAGTCGTTTACATCTGGAAAGAACTTGATGGAACGATATCCTTGTGTCCATCCCGTTATGTTAGCTCCTACATTAAGGTCTGCATTCGGAATTTGAGGATTCCCATCTTTATCGACTCCACTTGCAAGGGTGATGTCTTTAGTGAATGTAATATCTGTTCCTTCATAGGTGTTCCGTACAGTTGTAGGATCTCCTGTGGCATTATCGTATTGATATACATCAAAAGTAGATTCACTAATTTTGTCACCTACATTACCGGCAATTACATCGTTACGACGGTCTCCTGGTAAACAGAACAATTCCACAAATTTGGGAGTCAGTACCATATTTCCTCCTACGGAATTAGTCATTTCGATACTATAGAATCCATTTTTTTCCTGTCCACGGCGCCAAGTACGGAAACGGGCATAGTTCAAACCATCGGTATCTGTCGCAGCGTCATAGGGCATTGCGTAGATGAAATCTTTGATTTGGGAGCCATTGGTGTACATAAACTTGATTTTGTAATCATCATTCAGATTGAAATGTTTAGAGTTGATAATTCTATCACACGCTGCAATGCAATCGTCAAGCTTTGCATTAGGAGCGTCTGGATTCCAATCACTCTTTGTTACATCTTTTGTGTATACATTCCAGTTGATATATAGTTTTGCCAATAAGGCATCTACCATCCAGCAAGTCGGCTTACCGTATGTAAAAGGATTCACTTCTGTATAACATTTATCACGTACAGTCAGTAATTCTGATTCAATCCATTCGGCTACCTTGGCACGTGGAGTACGGTCTATACGTTCACCTTCTGCTAAAATGTGATCTATAATAGGGGTGTCTCCCCAAAGATCCATCAAAAGGAAAGTGTAAAAAGCACGTACGGCACGGACCGGAGCTACTGCGTCTACGTCTTCACCACCCAGGTTAAAAATTACCTGATTACAATTGGTGATGGCACTTTGCAAATCATTATAGACATTCAGCTGATTTTTAGAAGCATCAGGATCAATCATGTGCAGAGAAAAATTAGCCATGTCACGCCCGTTCAGGTAATCACCGTCAAAACTAACAGCTGTATATTCATCGGAATTACATGATACACCTTCGTCAAAACGACGTCCAAGAGCTCCACGAAATCCATAAAAAGCATTACTTAATTGTGCTTCAGTAGCAATTTCTGAATCAGGAAGTTCTGTATATTGAGATTTAATATCTACATCCAGATCAGTACAACTGATAGCTGTTAGTGCCAATATGGCACTGGAAAAAATATATCTTGTTTTCATATCTTATATTTCATTTTAGGGTTAGAAATTTACATTTACACCTAGCATGAAGGTACGTGTACGTGGATAAGTCGTGTTACGCCAATCGATACCTGGTTCCAGGCCGCCTAAATTAATTTCAGGGTCTATACCCTTATAACCAGTAATAGTAAATACATTATTACAAGTTGCGTAAATTCGTAAGTTGTTGACCCAGTTCCCAAGTTTCCCGAAATTATATCCAAGAGTTAAAGTTGCCAGACGGAAATAAGAACCGTTTTCAATGTAACGGTTAGATGGAGCTTGTGCACGTGTATCATTTGCATTTTGCTCTGCAGCGACTTCTGCCAATACATTTTTACCGTTCTTGATTAAACTTACGTTGTTGTAGTAGGCACGGGTTGCATTGAAAATTTTGTTTCCTGCAACACCCTGGAAGAACGCGTTCAGTGTCCAGTTTTTCCAAGTAAGGTCATTGTTCCATCCATAAGTAATCTTAGGCTGTGCGGAACCGGCTTTTCTACGGTCTGTATCGTCTGGTGCATCAGTTGTACCTACTAAATTACCATCGGCATCATAGTCGTTGAAGATAGAACTACCAGATTCATCATAACCGGCCCATTCGTAAACGTAGAATTGGCCAAGGGGAGATCCTTCCATGATTCTCTGTACGGTAGAACTTGTGTAACCTCCAATATCGGGATTACCCATGTTAATATAGTCTACTGAATAAGTATCATTTGACAGTTTCTTTACAATGTTCTTGTTGTGTGAGAGATTGATAGATGTACTCCATGTAAAGTTACGAGTTTGCACAGGTACGGCATTGATAGTAATTTCGATACCTTTATTGCTGATATCACCTACATTGGCGGTCATCCATCCATAGGAGTAACGGTTGGTTGATACCGGATAGTCATAAATCAAATCGCTTGTACGTTTGTCATAATATTCAATAGTACCGGTCAGTCGATTGTTGAAGAAACCGAAATCTAAGCCGACATTAAACATGCTGGTACTTTCCCATTTTAAGTCTGGATTCGAATTACGGGTTGCTCCCAATATATGGTATTTGTTAGATGTTCCATTGGCATCCACGTAAGTAAACCATCCTGTAGAGCCATAAATTTGATGTGCATAGAATGCATCAAATCCTAATGAGTTACCACTGACACCATAACCCACACGAAGTTTCAAATCATCAAATATATCTTGATTCTTCATAAAGTTTTCTTCAGTGATACGCCATGCAGCAGATACAGAGGGGAAGGTTGCCCAACGGTGGTTTTCACCAAAAGCAGAAGAACCGTCTCGACGTACAGTGGCTTGTAATAAGTATTTGCTATTGTAACTATAGTTTACACGCCCATAGAAAGATATCATTCTTAATGTTGAGAGATTGTTACTAATAACATCATTGATATCCAAACTGTTACCCATTCCCATGTTGTGATAACCTAAGTTGTCGTTGTAGAAGTTATAGACTTTTAATCCAAAGCCGTCATTGTTATCAGCTTGTTCCCAAGAATATCCTGCCATTAAACCAACTTTATGCACATTGGCAAATGTATGTTCCCAGTTAAGGTAGGTTTCCATTTGTTTGCGAATATTCTCTAATGTGCTGCGATCGGCTTGTCCATGACGAGAAGATAAGTTTGGAAGTTGGGTTTGTGTACTATTATAGTTACTATAAATATACTGTTGGTTTTGATAAGAAAGATTCAAATTCCAGTCTAAACCGTCAATGATATGTAAAGTTGCTTTTCCTACACCTTGTAGTAACTTTTCTTTTGTATCATAACGGTCTTCATTAATCATAGATACTGGATTGTAGTTTTGTGAGATAGATGTATTACTATACCAGCTACCATCGGCATTTTTTACGGGAACTAATGGACTGTAATAATACATTGCATCCAGTACACTTTGTCCAGTACTGCCAGTAGGCCCTGTTGAACTGTTACGGATACTGGCATTCAGACTAAGTGAGATTTCCAAATGGTTATTCAAAGCTTTTGTTTGTACAAATGAACGTGCAGTCAGGCGGTCCATACTCGTACCTCTTACCACACCTTCACGGTCTTGGAAGTTAAGTGAAGCACTATAATTCGTTTTTTCATTGCCACCATTAATGGATACGTTATGATTATGGCTGAAACCTGTGCGAAGTACTTCATCTTGCCAATTTGTATTAGCTACATTTTTTGCATCATAGTAGGAAGAAATATCAATATTATTTTTATTGGCAAAATCCAATACTTGGTTCGCATCCATCATATCCAGCGTTTTCATGGTACGATCCCATGCCACATAACCGCTGTAGCTTACACTCGTACGTCCATCTTTCTTTCCTTTCTTCGTGGTGATGATAATCACACCATTGGCAGCTTTAGAACCATAGATGGCTGTAGCAGAAGCATCGCGCAAGACATCGATGCTTTCAATGTCTTCTGGAGCTACCAGAGAGATACTTACTCCCGGTACACCGTCTACTACGTAGTAAGGTTCCATAGCCTCACCGGTACGCAGTGAAGAAGCACCACGCAAAGAGATGGAAGCCGAACCGTTCGGGTCGCTGGTATTGGCGATAGTCAACCCAGGAACTTTACCTTGAAGCATCTGAGCCGGAGTTGTAATAACACCGACATTCATATCTTCTGCTTTTACGGAAGTAATGGAACTGGTTACATCTTTACGTTGCATGCTACCGTAGCCAATAACTACTACCTCATCCAAGGTTTCCGTATCTTCAAGAAGAGTTACATTCATTCTGGTTCCTTTTACTACATTTTCTTGTGCTACGAAACCGATATAAGAGAACACAAGTGTTTTACCTTTCTCTGTTCGAAGAGAGAAATTACCATCCAAGTCGGTAACTGTACCGTTGGTAGTACCTTTTTCAATGACGTTTACACCAATCAGCGGTTCGCCTGATTTACTCTGTACACGTCCTGTAACAGTGAGCTGCGCAAATGCCCATGAGACATTCATCAGAAAAAGAGCCATAAACAAAGCGAATGGCCTTAGTCTTGCATTTTTCAATTGTACTTTACACATAAACTTAGATTTTTAAAAGGTTAGTTTTTATCAAATCTTGATATAGATTTTTTTACGATGAAGGATGTAGCCGGTTAATCCCATTACTGAGCAGAATAGCAATGAATAGATAAGAGAGGCCAGATATTCATCTGAAACAGCAATGGTGATTGTTTGATAGATAGCGTCTTTTATTTCCCATTGAGAGAATATGATTGCCACAACCTCACTGAGCACGTAAAGGAACAAAGGATTCATTCCGAAAACCAGGAAGAAGGTCCATCCTTTATTGATGTTTTTTACGTCTATTACATACATAAGCAATGCCAATAGCAGAGAGCCCCATCCACATGTGACTAAAACGAAGGTGGTAGACCATACCCGTTTGTTAATCGGCATCCAAATGGAAAGTACATAGCCGATGACCAGCATAATTACAGCTGCTGTAATGAGCTTGACAATCCGTTTGTTTACAGAAATCTTTTCTAGCAATAATCTGCCACACATAAATCCGATGAGCGTGTGGGCTACGGCAGATAGTGTGCCGGCAAGGCCTTCCGGATCAATCGGACTCTTTTTGTAAAGATGGGCTTCTCCAAATACGTTTCTGTCAATGAACGCAAGCAGATTGGTGTCATCGCAGGCATAGCCATTTCCTGTCAGAAGTAAGATGGAATAAGCAAGAAGTAATCCACCGCAAATCCATGGGAGATACTTATGATTGATATAAATGACCATAAGTGATACGATGCCGTAACATAGGCCAATTCGTTGCAATACACCAGGAATGCGTAGCGTGTCGATGGGGAAGAAGTCTCCATTGCACACATATCCGAACCAGTCAATCGCTAATCCGATTAGGATGATAAGGAACGTACGTCGAACAATCTTCTTGACCACTTCCGAGGTAGGTTCGAAGTTAAATTTCCGAAGAGAAATGTAGGTGGAGATACCGACCATAAACAGAAAGAACGGGAAAACCAGGTCGCACGGAGTGAGTCCGTTCCATACAGAATGACGCAACGGTGCGTACGAAACGGGGCCTCCGGCATTGTTTACCAGAATCATGCCGCATACCGTGATGCCGCGTAAGATGTCTAATGACAGCAATCGTTTCATGGTGCTTTTCTGAGTAATGGTTATTGCAATTCTTAATTACTTATTCGGAAATACCTCATTAAAAACTTCTTTTGCTACGCTGACACAGTCACCTTCCGGTTGCGATGCGTACGGATTATGAGCAAGTGTCCAAGGTTCTTCCATGGCATAGTAGTCCAGTTCTACCATCGGTTTGCCATCAAGCACATCCTGGAGTGTCTGCCAGTAGGCTGCCCAGCGTTTGTAGTAAAAGTCTTTCAGAAGACCGTTCCATTCCTTATGGGCATAGTCGCGAAGACCTCCGTCGTTGGCACATACGCGGTTTCCCCATGTGGTAATCTGTACGCGGGCATTCCATTCGTACAAATTTTTTTCCTCTGGAGTAGTTCCCAGGTTGCGGGCCTGTTCAATCCAGCGTCCTACGCGGAATTCACTTCTGGTGCCTAACAGACGGTCTTGTGCCAGCAAGATATTCAGAAACTCTTGTGAGTGAGCTGCAAAGTTCTTTTTGTCGAAACTCTTGAAGTCGGCAATGGTCTGGTTATAGACGATACGTCCTCTGTCGGAGAGTGACTGACGGACGATGTCTACCAGGTCATATTCAAAGTTGTTGTTGCCTTTGTATTTGTCGGCTACTTCCAGCATCAGGCGGGCTGCCGCTTCCGTGCTGGTCGGGTCATAATAGTTCTGCATCTTAGACCAGCTGGATGCCTGGAAGTTATTCAGTCCGGGACGGCCGCAGAAAATGGATTCGTGAGGGCCTTGCTGGTTATTGCCAAACGGGCAGTTGTAGATGCCGTCGGCAAGAATGCTCCATGCCTGTGTAATTTTTTCATCACGTACACCGTAGCGTGCGAAGAGATAGTCTTTTAACCATTCTTCCTTGGTGAATTTTTCCGGGCGCCAGGGAAGTTCGCACATCAGCTCGAACATCACCGGATTGTTTTCGCTGCCTTCCATGGTCAGGCCGATACCTTTCAGATGGGCGGCTAATGGATTGTTTTTGGTAAGGTAGAAATTGTTCAGTAACTGGTCCAT